>Ga0209807_1000099_pt1 | contig 34710 bp, 28 predicted proteins | sample GraSoiAngelo_154_FD_186168 | JGI IMG/M metagenome (GOLD analysis project Ga0209807, IMG submission 186168) | Grasslands soil microbial communities from the Angelo Coastal Reserve, California, USA - 14_1009_13_20cm (SPAdes) (version 2) | ecosystem: Environmental > Terrestrial > Soil > Grasslands ... | reverse complement strand
GAGTCGCGCCTTTTCGCTTCCCGACCCGCGCACATACGGCTCGGGCAATCCCGGGGCGACCAACGTGCTGCGCACGGGAAAGAAGCTCGCGGCGCTTCTCACGCTCATCGGCGACGGCGGGAAAGGCTGGCTCGCGGTGTTTCTCTCGGCGCGCTACGCCGCCGGCTACGGCGTGGACGCGACGGGCGTCGCGGCCTGCGCGGTCGCGGTGTTCCTGGGCCATGTCTTCCCGGTGTTCTTCCGCTTCAGGGGCGGCAAGGGCGTATCCACCGCGGGGGGCGTCCTGTTCGCGATCAACCCTTTGCTCGGTCTCGGGACCCTCGCGACCTGGATCATCGTGGCGCTCTTCTTTCGGTATTCGTCGCTTGCGGCCATCGTCTCGGCCGTGTTTGCGCCGCTCTACGCATTTTTCATGTCGCTGCTCGGATTCGAGCTGGGCTTGATGTTGCCGGCGGTGATTCTGATATCGGCGCTGCTCGTCTGGCGCCACAAGACGAACATTCTCAAGCTCGTCGCCGGGAAGGAACGCCGCATTGGCGAAAAGCGGGAATCGGCGAGCGTCTAGCCGGGTGTTTCAGGCGGCGCGACGCTCGCCAAGTCCCAGCGCGGCCTGACCGTGAATCCGAGCGGAAGCGCCCGGGCGGCCTCGTCGGCTTTCAATCGCAAGTATCCGGCGAGCGCGATCATCGCGCCGTTGTCGGTGCAGAACTCCAGCGCCGGGTAGAACACGCTGAATTTGCCGCGCGAAGCGGCGGCATCGAGCACGGAGCGCAAGCGAACGTTGGCGCCGACGCCCCCCGCCACGACCAGACGATCCAGGCCCGTTGTGCGCATCGCCGCGAGCGATTTTGCAACAAGGACGTCGGCCACGGCCTCCTGGAACGCCGCCGCCACATCGGCGCGCGTCTGCTCGTCGAGCGCGCGCGTGCGCGTGAGCGTTACAACCGCGGTCTTGAGTCCGCTGAAGCTGAAATTGAGATCGCCGTTTTTCTCCAGCTGCTCGAGCATCGGGCGCGGAAACGCAAAGCGATCGGACCTGCCTTCTTGCGCAAGCTCGGCGAGCGCGGGCCCCCCCGGGTAGCCGAGGCCGAGCAGTTTCGCAATCTTGTCGAAAGCTTCGCCTGCGGCGTCATCCAGAGTTTCGCCCAGCATTTCGTAGTCGCCGACACCCGCCACGCGCATGAGTTGGGTGTGGCCTCCCGAAACCAGCAACGCGACAAACGGAAAGGACGGCGCTTTTTTTTCAAGCAGAGGCGAAAGCAGATGCCCTTCGAGATGGTGCACGCCGATCGCCCGGATCCCGAGGCCGAACGCGAAGCTGTTCGCGACGGCGGCGCCCACGAGCAGCGCTCCCGCGAGGCCCGGGCCCTGGGTGTAGGCGACCGCGTCGAGGTCCGCCTCTCGGGCCCCGGCTTTGCGCAGGACTTCGCGGACGAGAGGGAGCAGACGCCGGATGTGGTCGCGAGACGCGAGCTCCGGCACGACGCCCCCGTACGCGTCGTGCAGCGCCACCTGCGAATGCAGCGCGTGAGCGAGCAGGCCGCGGAAGCTATCGTAGACGGCCACCCCGGTCTCGTCGCAGGAAGTCTCGATACCAAGCACGAGCATGATTTTTCAGCGCTCCTCGGACCGTCGTGTCAGCCGGCAGTCAGCATGTTCCTCTAAAATCGCGCCCTCACATGTTTGCACGAATACGGGTCCTCGTGCGTGCTTCGAGCGGGAAACCGGAGTCTATGAGGAAACTGAGGTTTATCGGGTATGAATCGGACGGATTTTCTTATTGCGCTGATCGGGTCAGCGCTGGTGGCTGGATGCGAGAAGGGGGCGACAGCCGTCACGGCGCCCGCGCCCGAGACTTCTCGTGATCCCGGCGTCCACTCGGCGCAGATAGCGGACGCCCAGAAGCAGTATCTCTCCATCGAGGCCGTCGCCGTTTCCCAGGTCGTCGATCTGCTCGCGTTGCCGGGCCGCGTGACGTTCCGTCCGCAGGCACAATCCGCTATCGGAGCCACAACGGCGGGGCGCGTCGTTGCCGTGCTGGTTCAGGCAGGACAAGTAGTCAAGACCGGGACGGAGCTCTTGACCATCGAAAGCGCGGACGCGGGGACCGCGCGCGCTACGCTCGATCAGGCAGCCACGAGGCTGGGCAGCGCCGAGAGCGTCTTCAGGCGCCAGGTCGAGATGGTGGAAAAAGGCGTCGGCCTGGAGTTCGAGCGACAGGAGGCCGAAGCGCGGCTGAAGGAAGCGCGCGCGGAATATGAGCGGGCGCGGAACGCCGCGGACCTGATCGGATCCGGGCAAGGCATACGGGTTACGGTTCGAGCACCCGCGGACGGTGTGGTGATAACGATTCGCACCGCAGTCGGCGCCACGGTCGCGCCTGGCGGCGAAGCGTTACTGGAGCTCGGTGATCCGGCTCGCCTGCAGGTGGTCGCGCAGGTTCCGGAGGGCGATTTGCGCCGAATTGCCGTCGGCCAGGAAGCGGACGTGGAACTGCCGGCGCTCGCCGCCCGTGTTGCAGCACGGGTCGAGAATTTCAACCCTCGCGTGGATCCGGAATCGCGTCGCAGCCAGGTGTATCTGGCGCTTTCCAAGCGCATCGATGGTTTGCGGGCCGGCATGCTGGCCCAGGTTGCCCTGCGGGTGGGCGCCAAGGCGGACGTCTTGGTCCCGGTCTCGGCGGTGCTGATCAAGGACGGAAAACGCCGCGTGGTCTACGTGGAGCGAGAGGACGGCAGCTTCGAGGCCCGCGACGTACAGACGGGCCGCAACCAGGACGGTCAGGTGGTGATTCTGCAGGGGCTCACGGTGGGCGAAAGGGTGGTGGTGCGCGGCGCCTTGCTGCTCGATACCCAGGCAGAGCAGCTGCTCTGACCATGCTCCGCCTCCTCATCGAAACCTGCGTTCACCGCCGCGTTGCGGCGTTGTTTGCCACCTTGGTCGTCGCGGCCTTTGGATTGCGCGCCTACCTCGACACGCCCATCGAGGCCTACCCGGATGTCACCAACACCCAGGTCACGGTCATTACCCAGCTCCCCGGCAATGCGCCGGAGGAGATCGAGCGGCGCGTCACCGTGCCACTGGAGCGCGAGCTGAACGGCACCCCCGGGGTGACCTTGATGCGCAGCGAGAGCCTGTTCGGCCTGTCGCTGATCACCTTGACTTTCTCGGACGACACGGCCAGCTTTCCGGCTCGAACCGTGGTCTTGCAACGGGCCGCTGCCGCCGATCTTCCTCAGGGCGTGACCCCGGAGATTGCGCCGGAAGCCACGCCCCTGGGCGAGGTGTACCAGTTCCGTGTCACGAGCGACCGCCACGATCTCTATCAGTTGCGCTCTGAAATGCAATGGAACATCGTGCGTGTCCTGCGCCAGGTACCCGGTGTGGCCGACATCGTGCCCTTCGGGGGCTACCTCAAGGAGATACACATCGAAGCCGACCCAGCGCGCCTGTTCGCCCTGGGCTTGACCTTGGGCGATCTCGAACAGGCGATCGCGAAATCCAACCTGAACGTCGGCGGCGGCTTCCTGCGGCACGGCGATCAGGAACTCACGGTACGCGGCATCGGCTTCCTCGAGTCAGCCGAGGACATCAAGCGCATCCTGCTCAAGAGCAAGGACGGGACTGCGGTGACGCTGGGCGACGTTTCCAATGTGGTGCAGTCTTTCACGCCGCGGCGCGGCACCGTGGGCGTCGGCCTGGAAAAGGAAGGCATCGAAGGCTTCGTGTGGATGCGGCGCGGCCAGAATCCTTCGCTGGTGCTGGACGGCGTCCACGACAAGGTACGCGAGCTGAACGAGACCATCCTGCCCAAGGGCATGCGCATCGAAATTTACTACGACCGCAGCGACCTCGTGGGGCTGACGCTTTCCACGGTCCACAAGAATCTCCTGAGCGGGTTCGTTCTGGTGGTGGGCGTGGTATGGCTGTTCCTGCGCAGCGTAGTAGGCTCAGCGGCGGTCGCCGTCGTAATACCGCTCTCCCTGCTGGTGGCCTTCCTCGGCCTTTACGCGCTGGGCCTCCCGGCCAACCTGATCTCGATGGGCGCCATCGATTTCGGCATTCTGGTCGACGGCGCCGTGGTGCTCGTCGAAAACGTCATCCATGCGCTGCGCCAGGATCGCCCCACCGATCGGCGCGACGTGCTGCGGCTGGTGGTACGTTCAGCAGTGGACGTGGGGCGCCCCACGCTGTACGCAATGCTGATCATCATCGCCGCTCTGGTGCCGGTATTTACGCTGCAATCGGTCGAGGGACGCATTTTCCGGCCTCTGGCGCTCACTTACTCCTTTGCCCTGATCGGCGCTTTGGTGTTTGCCCTCACCTTGGTGCCGGCTCTGTGCGCGGCCCTGTTCCGGCCGAGGCACGCCAAGCTCGAGGAGCCGCCCTGGGTCGAACGGCTGCGGGCGCGCTATCGGCGATCCTTGTCATGGCTGCTCGAGCGCAGGGGGAAGGTTCTCGCCGCGGCGTTTGTCCTGCCGGCGCTGGCGGTGCTGACGCTCACGCGTCTCGGCACCGAGTTCCTGCCAGAGCTGGATGAAGGCGACATACAGTTGTTCGTCGAGATGCCGCCGAGCATCGCTTTGGAAAAAGGGCAGGATATTCTTCTCGAAGTGCGGCGGCGGATCCTCGCGTTCCCCGAGGTAAGCAAAACCCTGAGCGAGCAGGGCCGGCCCGAGGACGGCACCGACAACGAAGGTGTCAACATGAGCGAAACCTTCATACGCCTGAAGGCGGTGCGCGAATGGCGCCCGGGTTACGACAAAAGGCGCCTGATAGACGAAATGCGCGACTCTTTGACCGAAATTCCCGGCGTGCGTTACAACTTCTCGCAACCGATGAAGGACAACGTCGAGGAAGCGGTCAGCGGCGTGCGCGGCAAGGTGGTGCTGAAGGTTTTCGGTCCCGATCTGGCGCGAATGCGGACTACCTTGGAACAGGCCAAGGAGGCGCTCAAGGCATTGCCGGGCATCGTCGATCTCGACCTCTACCGAGACGCTTCGACGCCGCAATTGCAGGTGCGCTTCGACCGGCAGGCGCTCGCTCGGGCCGGCATTGCGATGGAGGATGCGCAGCGCACTCTGGAAACCGCCCTTGCCGGGCGCGTCACGACTACGATGTGGGAGGGAGAGCGCCCGGTGCCGGTGCGGCTGATGCTGCCGCTGGACATCCGAGGCGACATCGAAAGGATAGGCGCAGTCACACTCACCGCCGCGTCCGGCGCGCGCGTGCCTCTGCGCGATCTCGCCACGATCCAAGTCGCCAATGGCGTGGCGTCGATCAACCGGGAAGGCAATAGCCGCTACCTCGCCCTGAAGTTCAACATCGAGGGACGAGACATGGGGTCGGTGGTCAAGGACGCCATCGCCACCGTAAAGCGCAGCGTGCCGGCGCCCGAAGGATATTACTTCGTCTGGGGCGGCGAGTTCGAAAACCAGCAGCGCGCGCTCGCCCGGCTCAAGATTGTGGTCCCGCTGGCGGTGCTCGCCGTGCTCGGCCTCCTGTATGCGGCGATGAATTCTGGACGCAGCGCTCTCGCCATCCTGCTGACCGTCCCGTTCGCCCTGACCGGGGGCGCCTTTGCATTGCTGGCGGCCGGGGTGCCGCTATCGGTGAGCGCGGCGGTGGGTTTCATCGCGCTGCTCGGTCAGGTGTCGCTGATGGGCCTCTTGGTGCTGAGCGCAGCGGAGGCACGGCGGCGAAGCGGTGAGGAGCTACGGCCAGCATTGGTCGAAGGCGCTAGCGAGCGGCTGCGACCGGTACTCATGGCATCCCTGCTCGCCCTCGTCGGATTGCTGCCCATGGCGCTGGGTTCAGGAGTGGGCAGCGAAACGCAGCGGCCTTTCGCTCTGGTGGTCGTGGGCGGGATGCTGACCACGCTGCTGATCGCGCTGTGGTTGCTGCCGATAATTTATAGCTACATCACCCCGCGGCGTTTGACGAAGCCGGAGGAGGAAGACGAACTATTAGAGGTCAAGCCATGAGCAATCGACGGATTGCGATACTCTTGGCTGTCTCGGCGATGTCGACGGCATCCGTCCGGGCACAGGAACCGGCATCGGCGCTTCCCGAACGGCTGACGCTGCCGATCCTGCTGCGTCTGGTGGCCGAGCGCAGTCCCAGGCTCGCCGTTGAGCAAACGGCAATCGACACAGCCGAAGCGGAACGAATCACCGCCGGTGCGCTGCCCAATCCCACGGTCTCCTACGGGCGTTTCACTCCATCGGGTGGAGCGAGAACCCAGTTCAATGGTAGCCAGCAGCAGCAGACGACTGTGGATTTGCCGCTGTTGATTGGCGGTCAGCGCGGCGCGCGGATCGAAGCCGCGGAGCAGGGATTGCTGGCAGCCCGAGCCCGCGTCGGGCTGACTGGAAACGAGCTCGCGCTGCGCGCCGCGGACCTCTTTGTCGGGCTTCAGGCCGCTCAGGAAAAAGCTTCGATGCTTGACGAGTCGGTCGCCGAAATAAAGCGCGTCGTCGCGATCGTCTCCGGGCGACTGGACAGCGGCGCGGCAAGCCGCTATGACCTCACGCGGGTTGAGGTCGAACTTGCCGGGATGAATGCACGACTCGCGGATGCGCGCGCCGAGCTCTCCGACAGATCAGCGGGGTTGGCGGCGCTGCTTGGCGCGTCGGGTTGGCGGCCTACTGCGATCGGCATCCCTACACCCGCCGGACTGTCGACCAGCGTCGCCGAGTGGCGAGAGTCCTTGATATCAAGTAACCCGCAAATCATCGCGGCGCGTCGCGAGGAAGAAGCGACGCAGGCAGCGCTCAAGCGCACCGAGCGCGAACGTTGGCCGGTGCCGGTGCTCAGCCTGGGCAGGACATGGACCGGCGATCCGTTCGGTGCCGCCAATTTTGTCGGCCTGTCCACCGAGATCCCGTTGTCCGACGCTCGTCGCGGCCTGATTGCCAAGGCCGCAGCGGATCTTCGCGCCGCGCAGAGACGCCGTGAGGCGATCGAATCGGAGGCTGACGTGGAGCTGCAGCGCTTGGTGGACGCGCTCTCTCAGCGCCGAGCCGCCCTTGAACGGTTTCGGCAAAATGTCGGCGAGCGCATTCCCGCGCTCAAACAGATGGCCGAGGACGCTTACCGACTTGGTCGCGGTTCCCTGCTGGAATTGATCGACGCGGCACGTTCGCGCTTGGACGCACGCCTGACGGAAGTCGACCTGCGCACGGCGACTGTCGGACAGGAATTGCGCATCTTGGGATTGACCGGAAAGCTTGGCGGATAGGGCACGAAGCTGCTGGCGTTTCGGCCAAAAAAAGTCTAGAATTCGCACCCTTGCTGCAACATTGCCCTGGGATCAAGCCCGCATGCCGACCGTACGCGTCAAGGAAAACGAGCCCTTCGAGGTGGCGTTGCGCCGTTTCAAGCGGACTGTGGAAAAGACCGGGCTTCTCACCGAATTGCGCGCCCGCGAGTTCTACGAAAAGCCGACTGCCTACCGCAAGCGAAAGCTCGCCGCCGCAGTCAAGCGGCACTACAAGCGCCTGCGCAGCCAGACGCTGCCGCCGAAACTCTATTGATCCGGACGGCACCGCCGCCGGACCGACCCGGCGCGATGGAGTGGACAGAGCCGCTCGTCGCGCCGTTTCATTTTGAGAATCCCCACCCCAAGAGGAAACCAAGCGCATGTCGCTAAAGGCAAGTATCAGCGAAGACATGAAGGCGGCCATGAAGGCGAGAGAGGCGCAGCGGCTCTCAGCCATACGCTTGTTGCTCGCCGCGATCAAACAGCGCGAAGTGGACGAGAGAAAGGAACTTTCCGACGCCGAGGTCGTAGCGGTTATCGAGAAGATGATCAAGCAACGGCGCGATTCCATCACGCAGTTCCAGGCGGCCAACCGCAAGGACCTCGTCGACGGCGAAACCTTCGAGTTGAATCTTCTCTCGGGCTACCTGCCCAAGCAACTGACCGACGCCGAGATTGGAGAGGAGGTCTCCGCAGCAATCGCGCAGACGGGCGCCAAAGGCGTGCCCGACATGGGCAAAGTCATGGGGGCATTGAAAGGCAAGCTCGCGGGGCGCGCCGACATGGGAAAAATATCGTCGCTGGTGAAATCGAAGCTTGGCGGCTGAGAGGGTCTTAGGCTTGCAGCTTGCGCTTCGGAGAATTTCGCCTATAAAGGAAAGATGGTGAGTAGGCAGGGGCCCCGGCGGCCCATTCATCAAGGCGCGCTTGCTGGCGCGGCACTCCATCAGGGCGCATTCCGGCCGTGATACCGGATTCCTTCAAGCAAGAACTGCTCCATCGCGTCGATATCGTCGACGTGATCGGACGCTACGTCCCGCTGAAGAAGGGCGGGGCGAACTATCTCGCGTGCTGCCCGTTCCACACCGAGAAGACGCCTTCGTTTACCGTCAGCCCGGCCAAGCAGTTCTATCACTGCTTCGGCTGCGGCGCGCACGGAAACGCAATCTCCTTCCTCATCGAGTACCAGGGCCTAGGTTATGTCGAAGCGGTGAAGGATCTCGCCGAATCGGTCGGCATGAAGATGCCCGAGTTCGAGCCGCGCACCCAGAAACCCGAAGGCGGACCGGATCTGTACGAGATCATGGAACGCGCCTGCGACTACTATCGCGAGCAGTTGAAGGCAGCGCCGCGCGCCATCGAATATCTCAAGGGCCGCGGCTTGACCGGCAAGATCGCAGCGCGCTTCGGCATCGGTTATGCCCCCGATGGCTGGCAGAACCTGGAGAGCGTTTTTCCGAGCTATGCCGACAAATCGCTGAAAGAGGCTGGCCTCGTGATCGACCCGGAGGGCGGGGGACGGCGTTATGACCGGTTTCGCGACCGAATCATGTTCCCCATCCTCGACCAGCGCGGCTCGGTGATTGCGTTCGGGGGCCGCGTGCTCGGCGATGGGGAACCGAAATACCTCAACTCACCAGAGACGGCGCTCTTCGAAAAGAGCCGCGAGCTCTACGGGCTTGTGCAGGCGAGAAGCGCGATCCGGGCCGCCGGCTGCGTCATCGTCGTCGAGGGCTATATGGACGTCGTGGCGCTGGCGCAGCACGGTATCGAGTACGCGGTCGCGACCCTGGGGACGGCAACTTCGCCCATTCACGTTCAGAAGCTCCTGCGCCAGACCGACGAGGTGGTGTTCTGCTTTGACGGCGACGCGGCGGGTCGCAAAGCGGCGTGGCACGCGCTGGAGGTGAGCCTGTCCTGCTTGGCGGACAACAAGACCGTGCGATTCCTCTTTCTTCCGCCTGAGCACGATCCGGACAGCTTCGTGAGGAATAGGGGTGCGGGAGCATTCGAGAAAGGACTCGGCGAAGCGCGGCCCCTGTCGGAGTTCCTTCTCGAAGAGCTGAAGAGTCGGGGTGACTTGGCTACGGCGGAGGGACGCTCCCGGGTCGTGCACGAGGCGAAGCCACTGCTGCAGAAGGTGTCAGCGCCGACGCTCAAGCTGCAGCTGCTCAAGGCGCTTGCCGACGCGGCCGGCGTGACGCAAGAGGAAGCTGCGCGGCTGACCGAGATCCGCATCTCGCGCGGCCACGACTCGAAACCCGCCCCCTTGCAAGGTGCCGAGCGTGGTGCCCAGCTTGCGGAGCGAAAACCCGAACGCACCCTGCTTCAGTGCCTGCTTTCCAAGCCGGCCTACGCCAAGGAAATTGCGGCGGAGCTGGTGGATCATGATTCCTTTGAAGGGCGTGCGATCTTGATGGTGGCCGAATTTTGTCGCGAACACCCGAATGCGGACGGCAATCTTGTCGTGGACCATTTCCGCGAGACAGAGCTGAAGGTCCTCCTCGAATCGAGCCAAGCGGCTCTCTTGGATACAAGATTCGGGGAAGAGCAAACCGGCGCGGAGTTCAGCGGGGCGGTCGAAAGGCTTCAAGAAAGGCAGAAACGGAAGCGGCATGACGCATTGATCGCAAAGAAGGATCGCACTCCGGAAGAGCATGCCGAGATGTTGGAACTGACGGGCCAACTGACTGGACTAAAGAAATCTTCGGTTTCGTCCCAACATATTGCTATAATTTCAGGTTCCCGTTCGACACCGTGAGGATAAGGAAATCGTGGCGAATCATAAGCTTAACCTAAAGGCGCGCGCAAAGGCCGCAGCAAGGCTCAAGGCGCAGAAAGCCAAGACCGCCCAGCGGCTGCGGGCGCAGAAAGAGCGTCTGCGTGCGCGCAAGGCGCAGGATCTGGCGCGCGCCAAGGCTGCCAGGGAAATAGAAAAGCTTCGCGAGAAGAAAGCGAAGGAAGCGGCCCGGGCGAAGGCGGCTCGGGAGAAGGACAAGGCCCGCAAAGCCCTGAATGCGGCACGAGTGAAAGCTGCGAAGGAGAAGGAACGCGCGCGCAAGGCCCTGGATTTGCAAAGGGCGCGCGAGCGCGCGGCAAAGGAAAAGGCGCGCCTCAAGACCGCCAAGGAAAAGCAGCGGGAGCGTGAGCGCGTCGCGCGCGAAAAAGCCAAGGCGAAGGAGCTCGCCGCGCGCGAGAAGGCGAAAGCCAAGGAGCTCGCTGCGCTGGAGAAGGCCAGGGCGAAGGAAGCGGCGCTCCTCGCCAAGCAGAAGGAAAAGGAGCTCAAGGCCCAGCTCAAGCTTCAGGCGCAGGAACTCCTGAAGCTGCGCAAGGCCGGCCGGCCGCGCCGCAACGGCGACGCCGAACGCGCGCTGCTGCTGCGCGCGGAAGCCCGGCCCGAGGACGCTGAAGCCCGCCGCACTCGCCTGAAGAACCTCATCAAGCTCGGAAAGGAACGCGGCTTCCTCACGTACGCCGAGATCAACGACCACCTGCCCGACGACATGGTGGATGCCGAGCAGATCGAGTCCATCATCTCGACGTTCAACGACATGGGCATCCAGGTCTACGACGAGGCGCCGGATGCGGACACGCTGCTCATTTCCGAGAGCGCGCCGGCTGGCGTACCGGACGAAGACGCGGAGGAGGAAGCGGAAGCGGCGCTTTCCACGGTCGACCCCGAATTCGGCCGCACCACCGACCCGGTGCGCATGTACATGCGCGAAATGGGATCTGTCGAGCTCCTCACGCGCGAGGGCGAGATCGAGATTGCGAAGAGGATCGAGGACGGTTTGAAGCACATGATTCAGGCGATCTCGGCCTGCCCGACGACCATCGCCGAAATCCTCGACCTCTCCGGCAGAGTTACCCGCGACGAGATGCGCATCGACGAGCTGGTCGACGGTCTGATCGACCCGAACGCGAAAGACGAACCGATCCAGGAGCTCCCCGACGACGTCGAACCCGAGGAAGAGGACGAGACCGAGGGCGAGGACGACAGCGCCGCGATTTCGGCCACCCTGCTGCAGCTGAAGGAGGACGCGCTCGCGCGCTTTGCCAAGATCCAGCGCCTCTACGAAAAGATGAAGCGGGCCCTGGTCGACCACGGCCACCGTAGCAAGGAATACATCCGGGTGCGCGACCATATCGGCAACGAGCTCATGAACATCCGCTTCACTGCGCGCATCATCGAGAAATTGTGCGACAGCCTGCGCGGGATGGTGGACGAGGTGCGCAGCCACGAGCGCGAGATCATGAACCTGTGCGTGAACAAGGGCGGCATGCTGCGGCCCCACTTCATCAAGGAGTTCCCCGGCAGCGAGACGAACATGCGCTGGGTAAAGAACGAGATCGCAGCCGGAAGGCCTTGGAGCAACCTGCTCTCGCGCTTCGAGCCGAACATCCTCGAGCAACAGCAGAAGCTGCTCACGATCCAGAAGCGGATCGGCATTCCCCTGAAAGACCTCAAGGACATCAACAAGCAGATGTCCACGGGCGAGGCGAAGGCACGCCGCGCGAAACGCGAAATGACGGAGGCAAATCTGCGCCTGGTGATCTCGATCGCGAAGAAGTACACCAACCGCGGTCTGCAGTTCCTCGACCTCATACAGGAGGGGAACATCGGCCTGATGAAGGCGGTGGACAAGTTCGAATATCGTCGGGGCTACAAGTTCTCGACTTACGCCACGTGGTGGATCCGGCAGGCGATCACGCGCTCGATCGCCGACCAGGCCCGCACCATCCGCATTCCGGTGCACATGATCGAGACGATCAACAAGATGAACAGGATCTCCCGCCAGATCCTGCAGGAGACGGGCCAGGAACCGGATCCCGCGACGCTCGCCCAGAAGATGGAGATGCCCGAGGACAAGATCCGCAAGATTCTCAAGATTTCGAAGGAGCCGATATCGATGGAAACGCCGATCGGCGACGACGACGACTCGCATCTGGGAGACTTCATCGAGGACCAGGCGACGCTCGCACCGAACGATGCGGCGATGTACGCATCGTTGCGGGAGGTTACCAAGGACGTTCTGGATTCGCTCACTCCGCGGGAAGCCAAAGTGCTGCGCATGCGCTTCGGTATCGAAATGAACACCGACCACACCCTGGAGGAGGTCGGCAAGCAGTTCGACGTCACTCGCGAGCGCATCAGGCAGATCGAGGCGAAGGCATTGCGCAAGCTTCGCCACCCGTCGCGTTCGGAGCGGCTGAAGAGTTTCCTGGACAACAATTGATATTGCGGACGCCTTCGGCGCCGCAATATCCGCTCGCGTTGCAGCGGACGCTGCGCGCCGCTGAACGCTCGGTCAGATAATAATAAAGTTGGCACAAAATGGCGAAGTGCTTCGGCGGGCCTGTAGCTCAGCTGGTTAGAGCAGAGGACTCATAATCCTTTGGTCCCTGGTTCGAATCCAGGCGGGCCCACTCAGAATGCGTAAGCAGTCTTGGAGGAGGGAATGGTAAAGCGATTCTTGTTTTTCGCCGCGCTCGCGGCGATTGCTGCGCCGGGTCATGCTGCGACGATGGAAGACGAGGTGCGCGCGGTCTTCGACAAATACATAGCAATCCAGAATGCGCATGATCTGAAGTCAATGCGAAGCATTTTGGCGGACTCCCCGGACCTTCTCTGGATCAGCCGAGGCAAACCTATCTGGGGCCGGGAGGCCGCTCTCAAGAACATCGAGGAGCGTTACAAGGGCACTTGGCGCATCGATGTCGACAAGAAGGAACTGCGAGTCATTTCGGTCAGCCGCCGGGTGGCGCAAGTCTACGCCCCGACGCAACTCACCGTCGGGGAACCGGGCGTCGAACCGGCCAGGAACCGCGTGTACATCAACCTGATGATGGTCAAGAAACCCGAAGGATGGCAGATCGTGAGCATCCTGCCCATTCTTGTCCCGCCCCAGTAAGCTCGCCGGCGATCAGAACTGGTAGTAAAGAAACGGCGAGGTCTGTTCGCCCGCAATGACCAGGGCGATGATGATCAATGCGGTAAAAGCGAGACCCCGAGCGTCGAGTTTCCATCGCCAGCTCAGGGTGCTGCTTGTTTTTTGCACCGAATCGGCGCTGATATTCCAGCCCTCCATGACCTGCGGCGTATTGGGCGCGACCAGGCAGGCTACCGTCACGAGCAGGATCATCGCGAGCGTTCTCGCAAGCACGAGCTGCGACGGGACCATCGCCGCACCCAGCCCGGCCATGGAAGCGAGCACCGTAACGCAGGTGTGAAGATCCGGGGAACGGAACATCACCATGCCTATCAGGGCCCCCAGCATGGTGAACGCCCAAGCGAGCCAGACAGGCAACCTGACCAGACGAGCTTGACGCCAGGCGTGGTTGATGACGAGGGCGATGCCCCACCAGGCTCCGAATACCGCGAAAGTCCAGTTCGATCCGTGCCAGAGGCCGGCCAGAACAAACGTCACCATGACCGGCATCGCGTAGACTCGAACGAAACCGACCACGCGTCCCGTCTTTCGCGTGGCCACGTAGCGGGCCTGCCTCACCGAGAGCGGCATGAACAGGTAACCGGTGAGGAATCGGGTCAGGGTCATGTGCCATCGCTGCCAGAATTCGATGGCGCTCGTCGCCCGCAACGGGGAATTGAAATTCAGAGGAAGGCGCAGCCCGAGGAGCACGCCCAGACCCAGCGCCATCTCCGAGTAACCCGAGAAGTCGAAATAGAGCTGCAAAAAATAGGACCATGATCCCAGCCAGGCGTCCCCAGTGCCGACCGCGCCGTTCCTCTGTGCTTGCTCGAAGAGGTGGTTGGCATACGGAGCAAAGCTTTCCGCGATGATGACTTTCTTGAGCAGCCCGATCGAAAACACGGTGATGCCCACCGCGAAGCGATCAGTGGTGAGCCTGCCGATCTGCTCTCGTTGCGAAAAGAATTCCCGGGCCCCAACGATCGGACCGGCGGTGACGTAGGCGAAGCACGACACGAAGAGCAGGTATTCCCAGAAGCTTCCCGGCGGCTCCATGTCGTCCGCCACGGCGACCAGATAAGCGATCTGCTGAAAAGTGAAGAACGAGATGCCGATCGGAAATGCGATATCGGCGAACGGGACCGCAAGCCCCGTGACCGCATTGACGTTGTCGATCAGAAAATTCGTATACTTGAATGCGATGAGCACCACGAGGTTGGCGGCGACGCCGAAGGCGAGCCAGCGTCGTCTGGAGCCCGCGGTGCTGCGAAAGATCGAGTACGAGACCCGGTAGTTCAAGCCGGCCACCAGGATCAAGACCGGAAGCAGTTTCCATCCCCAGAGGCCGTAGAACACGAGAGAGGCCGCGGTGAGGGCGATTCGCGCCCCGGAAGAGCCGTAGAGCCGCCTGCCCAGCAGCACCGCGGCGAGTGCCAGCGGCAGGAACGCGAGGATGAAACTCAATGAAGAAAACAACATGCGCGCTCTCCGATTTCTCGCTGATGTTCCCGGTCCGGTCTCAAGACGGCTCGGCGGGAACCGGCCCGTCAAATTTGTCGAGGAAATTGCGCGGAACGTATTTCAGCAGCAATCCCTCGATGCGCAGCAGGGGTCGACCTCGTTCGTTTCGGATCTGGAGATCGGCGAGGACGTCATCCGCCCGACGCGTCAAAGCCGACTCCCCGACTTGGACGAAGCACGTTCCCTGCACGCTGCCGTGGATCGAAAGACGGCGGATGCCCGTGGGCACGAGCAACCCCCCGGGTCGAATCGGTTTGTCCGAGTGCTGCAGCAGGCAGAACACCGCCTGGATTGCGCCGTCGAGCAGAGCCGGGTTCACGGTCTCGCTGCGGCAGTCCCGATGACTTGCGGCGGACAGGTTGAACAACATGCCGTCCGCCAACTTGAGCACGGAGCGAATCACTTGGAGGCCGGGACCGTAGCGATAGCCGACCCGGTCGAGGTCCGCGTACAGCGCCCGAGGCTCGATCGGGTCGCCGCGCGCAGCCACGTCGAACATCAGGATGTTCGCCTTGGGCGCGGTATCGCGTTCCTCCAATCGTCCGATGCACAATAAATTCCTGCCCTCGTGGATGGTGAAGGAGGAGTTTCCCCATCTGACCTCGACTTCCAGTTGTTCGCGCGCGACACCCGGCCGGCAGATCAGCACATCCTTGAGCGCGGGGCACGGCCGCTGCCGCGCCTGCGCCGCCGCGAGCGCGAGATCGATCATGCTGGCGCCGGGCAGAATGGACCGCCCGGCAATGACATGATCGGCGAGGAGGCCTTCCGACATCCCAAATGCCGCCCTGTAGACGGAATCGTCCCGGTAGGTCGCGGGCGCATGCTCCTTGTCGGGCTGGGGCATGGCCTCAGGGCGCGGGCCGCGCGGGGGCTGCCGGCGTCGCGGCCGCGCTCGGCGTTGTTTCCTGGCGGATTTGCCGGCGGTTTTCCGGGTCGGCAAAAATCATCAGCACATCTGTGAACGACGCCGACGGGGCGTCTCGCGACCGGCTGACGTAAAGACGGGTATTGTCGGGCCGGAACTTGTTCTTGAACTGAAAATTTCCGTCGTTGTTGAAAATGCGGGACGCGTGCAATCCCCGCAGCATTTTCCCCACCCGGGGATCCTCCTCCGCACAGGCCTCCATTTGAGTGCCGAAGGTGGCTCCCAGGCTGAAGGAACCCACACCCTCTCTGGCGAGGGTCTCCTGGATCCGGGAGATGGCGAATTCGAGCCCTCCCAGAGGCATGTCGGCACCATAGAACTCGAGATCCATCAGGTAGCCGTTCGCCGCCGGGAGCCGGCTGATCACGATGGCGCTGTCGAGCCGCCCGTTGCGGTAAGTGAGAAACAGCCGGCAATGACCGGGCAGCTCCCCGTCTGCGATGCGGCTCTTGAAGTGCTCGACGTAGGGACCTATCTGCTTCTTGCTCCCCTTCCATTCGTCCACCAGGCCGGCCACGGCGCGGTCGGTCGCCGGATCGCTGCCGGCGCTGTATTCACGGGTCTCGCATTGTCCGTGCTTTTCGTAATGACCGATCTGATAACGCAAGCGGCGCATCTTGGTCCCCTCGAGCGAGAACCCGGCTAGTCGGGGAAGCTTCTGCATCACGCCGAACGGGGTCGCGCTGTAGCCCAGAGCCGCAAGTTCCCTGGCTTTCGGCTCCTCCTCGAGAATATTGGCGACCCGTTTTCCCTGCATTGCATATTCGAACAAATCGCCGGCGGCATCGGCGAAGCGCTCGTCCGGGCCGGCGTAGGCGAATGCGAACACCGTACTCGGGCGCCGGTTGACGAAAAAGACGCCCTGAGCGCCCCGCGACACGAACAGGTGCGGCGCCAAGCTCGAGCGCGCGACGGCCACGCTCAACTCCCTGCCGAAGCGCGCCACCAGAGACCGCACCCAGTCCTGCAGGGCCGGATCGCGGCTCAGTTCGTCCTGCTCGACCCAGCGAGGCGCTTGCGTTTCCATTTGAAGGTGCGGGGGTCTGCCTTTAGTCCTTGACCGGGATGTCCTTGAAGACTTTTTTCAAGCAGATTTCGTCCGGATGGATGAAGTCTCTCATATCCGACGCCTGACATCCGACGCGGTCCGGATCCAGGCTGCCGACGACCGTGGCTTCCTCCTTCGCCGCGATGGCGCGAACGCGTTCTTCCATCGAGACGAGGCTGTTCCAGTAAGGCGAGCCCATGCTGCCTTTCCAGTACGCCGGGTGGAACGGCGTGATGGCGATCGTGACGTGAGTGCCTTCCTTTTTGAGGAACGCGAGGAGAGCGCCCAGCGCCTCGAGACGCTTCGGATCGACCGGCCACGCGGCGCGCTTGCTCATCTTGGCGGCTCGCTGTTCGGAATCCTGGTCTATGGTGTCCGCGCTGGAAAACATGTTGGTGACGCCGCGCGACAACAGAATCGTCCGGAACGAGGCGCTGTGTTCTTTCGAGAAGGCCATCGAACCGGCCGCATGAATGACGTCCATGTCGTCCATCGCCGCCGCGTCCGTGGGACCTTGCCGTTTTCCGTCGAGCCGGTACGAGACGTGCCGCACGATGTTGTCGACGGACAGCAGATGCGACCAGTAGCCCAGGGGAAGGACGTCGAGCAGGGACTCTTTTTCGATCCCGAGGCGATCCGCCATCGATCGATACTCCGACCAGAACAGCTTGAACTCATCGGTCTCGCGCAGCACCGGGTCGATCGGCAGGAAGGTCTTGTAACGGACGGTGAGCACGAGGTTTTTCGGCAGGCGCTTGTGCTCGTAGAGCAAGCCGGAGAAGGCGACGAGGTCCTCGAACACGTCGTTGTGGACGAAACCGTTGTAGAAACTCCTACCGGGAAAAAGATCCGGTGTCGCCAGCTCGAAACGGCTGCCTCCGAACACGATGACCTCCGGCGTCCGGGTCATTTGCGCGATCGCCTCGCGCCGCAGCCCGCGAAAGTCCATGTTCGCGTCGAACACCGCGTAGTTCTTCCCGGAGAGCAGCACCGCGGCAACCTGTCTCTGGCCGGAAGCGCTGAAATGCAGGGGATCGAGGAAGTAGTTGGCTCCGGCGATCAGCAAGACCCCCGCGCCGACGACCGTGACGAGCGCAGCGACAAAGCGCCTGGCCGAGAATCCGACTGCCGCACCGCCCGAATCGGCCGTGATATTGCCGCCCGGGACCATTCCATCCACGGTCGAACGCACGCTTGACATGATTTTTCTCCCTGAGGTTTCGCCGATTGGCTATCGCATCTTCTTGAAGCGGTCTCCATGGATGTTCTCTGACACGAGAAACACCTTTTGAGGAATCTTGAAGCGCGGCAGTCTTTCGCGGCAGTATGCGAACATCCGGTTTCGGAATTCGGAAACGGTTTCGTTCGTCCGCAGCTTCACTCGCGCCGCGACGATCTGACCCGTGATCGGGTTGCTCTCGCCTTTCACGGATGCGTCTTCCACGCCTTCCATCGTCTGAAGGACGCTCTCCACTTCGACCGGATACACCTTCTCGCCCCCGACGTTGATGAGCTCCGATTTCCTTCCCAGTATCCGGAAGTATTCGCCGTCGACCTCGACGGCATCGCCGGTCTTGAACCAGCCGTCGGCGGTAAACGGGCTGGTCGCATTCAGATAGCCGAGCATCGCGGACCTCGCCTTGATCTCGAGCATCCCGTCGACCACCCGGGTCTGGAAGCCGTCGCCTCCGACTTTGACCCACACGGAGTCGCTGGACTTCGAGGTCGAGCGCAGGATGCCGACCTCGGACAGGCCGTATGTCTGCAACAACCGGACCTTCGGAAACAGCTCGTGAAAGCGCTTCAGCGTGCTCTCCGGCATGACCTCGGTTCCGTAGGTCACCAATTCCAGGCTGGAGAGGTCGTGACGCCGGTACGCCTCGCTCACCAAGAGCAGGTTGAGAAAGGTGGGCGAGGTCGGGAGGAGTTGCACCTTGTGCTTTTCGATCTCCGCGCAGACCGGGTCCGGCAGGCGTTCCTGCACCGTGATGACACAGCCTGCATTCGAAAGGCTGTAGAGTAGCGTGTTGATCCCGCCGATGTGGTCGAACAGCAGAAACGTAATGGTTCGCAGCGTCTGGCGCGGGACGGCGAATTTTTCCAGCAGAGGCACGAGGTCGTGCACCACCGCCTTGCTCTTGCCCGTCGAGCCGGAGGAGAACAGTATCAATCCGGGTCGTTGTTCCCGCCGAAGGCGCAGGAGCAGTTCGTGCTCGACGCGGGCGCCCGTATCTCGGACCTGCGAAGTCTCGCCGTCGGCGAGGCCGATGACGGTCTCCACCTGGGCGATCTCCCTGAACTCGCTTTTCTTGACCTCTACGGAAGCGGTCAGCGGAACCACGATGCACGACCGCTGGATCAGGGCGAGCAGCAGACCGATGGCGTTGGGCGAAAAATCGGCTTCGAGACTGACCACGCTGCCAGGTCTCACCCCTCGCTCTTCCAAGACCGCGTCCCAGCGGGAAACCGCCTCGTAGAGCCAGGCGTAGCCGTAGGCGCGGCCCTGCCAGATCACCGCATCCTTCTCGGGGTTGGCGCGAAGCACATTCATCAGGTGTTCGAGGAAATGCACGGTTCAGACACCGCCCAGGTAAATGGTCTGACCGGTGACGAACCCGCTCTCCGGCTTGAGGAAGAAGTCGACGGTGTTGGCGACATCGTCGAAAGTCCCCATCCGCCGTATCGCCTGCTGTGCGAGGAGCCGATCGATCGTCTGCTTCGGCACGGAGCGGATCAGATTCGTGGCCAGAGGTCCCGGTCCGACGCAATTCACGGTGATGCCGAACTCGGCGAACTCCCGCGCCAGGACATGCGTCAGCGCGACGACGGCGGATTTCGAGGCCACATAGGCCGCCTCGCCCGCCAGCTTGAGGGGCACGGCCACCGAGGAAAAATTCACGATGCGCCCGTACCCTTTCCGTTTCATCAGCTTTGCCGCTTCGCGCGAAAGCAGGAAGGTACCGACCGTGTTGGTCGCAAGGATTGCGCTCACCGTCGATGTCGGCGTGAGCAGCGAGTGATTCATGGAGGCGATGCCGGCGTTGTTGATCAAATGGTCAAGGTGTCCAAACGACCGGCGAATCTCGGAGAACATGGCTTTGACGCCTTTTTCGTCGGCCACGTCGGTTCCGTAATGCTTGTAACCCTCGCGGGTCCAGTCGACGGGGGCGCGACTGCAACCCACCACCCGATGGCCGAGCCGCAGATAGTGCTCGGCGAGGTGCCTGCCGATGCCGATTCGCGTTCCGGTGATGAGCGTGACCGGAGCGTCCATACGCCCGCCGAGCGCGGATCAACCGGCCCGCAGCCGCCGGATTGCATAGTCCGCCAAAGCGCCGATCGTGCGATACGGGCTGTGTTCCTGGGACATGGCTCCCGGGTCTGCGAGGCTGACGTTCGTGCCGAACTTCTCCTCGATCGCCTGCTCGACCGCCACGACCAGCGTTACGAGCGCCATCGAGTCGAGAAAGCCGTCGCCGCCGAAGAGAGCCGTCGCGGAATCGAGGCGCGCAGGCGTCTTCAGTCCCTGGGTGTCCTTGAGCTGGTTGACGTTGTCGATGATCAGGTCGACGACTTGCCGCACGTCGTCCTCGCGAGTCATCTCGTGCCGCGCCGCCCCTGCTGCTTCTTCTAGTTGCGCTTGTTCCAAACAGAGTCTCCTTCCCTTGGAAATGCCAGCACCGTGTCTCCTTTTCTTATGACCGCCCTGCTGAATGGACAAAAACTGGAGCGCACTGAGACTATGGAACTACGGCGAGGGTGTCCATCGGGGGAAACCTTATCGCCGGGGTCGGGTAAGACCCGACGATCATGTAGGGGAAGTACCTACATGAAAGGGTGCCCAGAGAATCGAAAATCGCCCCGGATGGGATAATCGTCCTCGCCGTGGAAACGAGGGAGGCCGCATGAGCACTACAATCTACGAAGCGCGTGGCGCGGTCGCCGTGATCACGATGAACAGCCCGCCCGTCAACGGGCTGGGTTTCGATCTGCGGCACGGCATCGTGGAAGGGCTCGCCCGCGCCGAAGCCGATGCGAACGTGAGGGCGGTGGTGCTGATCGGCAGCGCTCGCGCGTTCTCAGGCGGGGCGGATATCCGCGAGTTCGGCTCGCCCAGGGCCTCCGCGGAACCGACTCTCAACACCGTGATCCGCGTGCTGGAAAACGCCGGGAAACCCGTCGTCGCGGCCATCGGTGGCGCCTGCATGGGCGGCGGGCTGGAGCTGGCCCTGGGTTGTCATTACCGCGTCGCCATCAAGGGGGCCCAGATCGCTCTGCCCGAGGTGAAACTGGGGCTGATGCCCGGCGCGGGGGGCACTCAGCGCCTGCCCCGGCTCATCGGCGCGGAAGCGGCGCTCAACATGATCGTCTCAGGCAATTCCGTGCCTTCGGAGCAGCTCGCGGACAGCGCGCTGTTCGACGAGATGTTCGAGCGGGATCTGCTGTCGGGGGCGATCGCGTTCGCCGAGAGAGTCGTGTCGGAGAAGCGTCCTCTGAAGCGCGTGCGCGACCTGAAGGTGAGTCTCGCCAACGCGGACGCATTCTTCCAGTTCGCCCGCAATACGGTCCGCGCGGCCGCGAAAAATTTCCCCGCGCCGCTCAAATGCGTCGACGCCGTCGCGGCCGCCGTCGCCATGCCGTATGAAGAGGGGGCACGGCTCGAGCGCGAATCGTTCCTGCAGCTCATGCAGACGCCGCAATCGCGCGCGCTGCGGCATGCTTTCTTCGGCGAACGGGCGGCAGCCAAGATTCCCGATGTGCCGGAGGACACGCCGCTGCGCAAGATCGAGAAAATGGCGGTCATCGGCGCAGGAACCATGGGCGGGGGCATCACGATGAATTTCCTCAGCGCCGGCATTCCCGTCGCCTTGCTGGAGATGAACCAAGAGGCGCTCGACAGGGGGCTTGCGACCATCCGCAGGAACTACGAGGCGAGCGCAAGGAAAGGAAGGCTCAGCGCGCAACAGGTCGAGGAGCGCATGGCCCTCCTCGAGCCGACCCTCTCCTACGACGATCTGAAAGACGCGGACATGGTGATCGAGGCGGTGTTCGAGGACATCGCGGTCAAGGAAGCCGTGTTCAAGCGATTGGACGAGGTGATGAGGCCCGGCGCCATTCTCGCGTCCAACACGTCCACGCTGGATCTGAACAGGATCGCGGAGTTCACCCAGCGGCCCCAGGACGTGGTCGGGACGCACTTCTTCAGTCCCGCGAACGTGATGAAGCTCCTCGAGGTCGTGCGCGGCGGGAAGACCGCCAAGGACGTCCTCGCCACGGTGATGAGCCTGGCGAAAAGGATCAGGAAGACTGCGGTGGTCTCCGGCGTATGCGACGGATTCATCGGCAACCGCATGGTCGAGCAGTACATCCGCCAGGCATTGTTCCTCTTGGAGGAAGGGGCCGCGCCCAGCCAGGTGGACCGCGCGCTGGAAAGCTGGGGCATGGCGATGGGCCCGTTCCGCATGTCGGATCTTGCGGGCAACGATATCGGCTGGGCGATTCGCAAGCGGCGCTACCGCGAGCGGCCCAACTTTAAGTACTCGAAGATCGCCGACCGGCTGTGCGAACGGGGCCGCTTCGGCCAGAAGACGGGACTGGGTTGGTACCGCTACGAAGCCGGCCGTCGCGACGCGATTCCGGACCCCGCGGTCGAGCAGATGATCGCCGACTACCGCAAGGAGATCGGAGCGCAGCGCCGCGCGATCGGCGAGGACGAAATCGTGCACCGGTTGATCTTTGCGCTCGTCAACGAAGGGTCGGCGATCCTGCAGGAAGGCATTTCATCGCGCGCTTCCGACATCGACATGGTCTACCTGACCGGGTACGGTTTTCCCCTGCAACGGGGCGGGCCGATGCTCTATGCCGACGAGGTGGGCCTGTACAGCGTCGTCGACAGCATGAAGCGCTTCGCGGCCAATCCCCACGGGGATCCGGCTTTCTGGAAGCCCGCGCCCCTGCTCGCGAAGCTGGCGAGCGAAGGAAAGAAGTTCAACTAGGAGTCCTGGAGAGCGTCAATGACCGAAGCCGTAATCGTTTCCACCGCACGCACGCCCCTATGCAAATCCTGGCGGGGCGCCTTCAACATGACCCACGGTGCGACCCTGGGCGCGCACGCCGTCCGGCACGCGGTCTCCCGCGCGGGCATCGATTCGGCGGAGGTGGAGGACGTGATCATGGGCTGCGCCAATCCCGAAGGCGCGACCGGCGGGAACATCGCCCGCCAGATCGCGTTGCGCGCCGGCCTGTCCGTCACGACCGCCGGGATCACGGTGAACCGCTTCTGTTCGTCGGGCCTGCAATCCATCGCAATGGCGTCGCAGCGCATCATGGCGGGTGAAGGGGGCATCTATGCGGCCGGCGGGGTCGAGTCCATCTCCTGCGTCCAGAACGAGCTGAACAAGCACATGGCCCGGGAAGATTGGCTGACAGAGAACAAGCCCGAGCTCTATTGGCCCATGCTGCAAACGGCAGAGACCGTCGCCAAGCGCTACGACATTTCGCGGGAGCGCCAGGACGAGTACGGCGCGCGCAGCCAGCAGAGAGCCGCTGCCGCGCTGGCGGCGGGCAAGTTCGGCGACGAGATCGTGCCCATGAAAGTCGTCATGGGCATCGCGGACAAGGAGACCGCGCGCATGACGACGAAGGAAGTCACCGTCTCCGCCGATGAAGGCATTCGGGCCGATACCACGTACGAGGGCGTCTCGAAAATCCGCCCGGCGATCGAAGGCGGATGCATCGCGGCCGGCAATGCGAGCCAATTCTCCGACGGCGCCTCGGCCTGCATCGTGATGGACGCGAAGGCGGCGGCCGCCCGCAAGCTCGAGCCCCTGGGCATCTTTCGCGGTTTCGCGGTAGCGGGCTGCGAGCCCGACGAGATGGGGATCGGCCCCGTGTTCGCCGTGCCGAAGCTCCTCAAGCGCGCGGGATTGAAAATAGAGGACGTCGGGCTCTGGGAGCTGAACGAAGCTTTCGCCGTTCAGGTGATCTATTGCCGCGATCGTCTGGGCATCCCCGACGACAGGCTGAACGTCAACGGCGGAGCCATCGCGGTGGGCCATCCCTACGGGACTTCGGGCGCGCGGCTCGCGGGTCACGCGCTCATAGAAGGCAGGCGCCGGGGCGCGAAGCACGTCGTGGTGACGATGTGCATCGGCGGCGGGATGGGGGCCGCAGGGCTGTTCGAGGTGGTTTAGGGCGGGAAGAGTTTGCCGAGCGCGTCTATTCGACCTTGGCGCCCGAGGCCTTTACCACCTTGCCCCATTTCACGACTTCGTCGTGGATGAAGGCGCCGAACTGCTCGGGGGTCCAGGCTGTCGCGATCGCGCCCTGCTGCAAGAGCCTTTCTTTCATGTCGGCCTGAACGAGGGCCTTGTTCACTTCGCCGTTGATGCGCAGGACGATGTCCTTCGGCGCGTCCTTGGGGAGCATGATGCCGAACCACGCCGTCACCTCGTAGCCCGGGATCCCGGCTTCCTGCATCGTAGGCAGGTCGGGCAGCTCGGGGTAACGCGTGCTCGTGGTTACTGCCAGCGCGCGCAGCTTTCCGCTGCGGATATGTCCGATCGCGGCGGTCAGGTTGTCGAACATCAGGTCGACCTGTCCGCCCATGAGATCGGCAAGCGCCGGGCCGCTGCCCTTGTAGGGGATGAACACGATGTCCACGCCCGTCATCATCTTGAACATCTCGCCGGCCATGTGGAGCGAGGTGCCGCTCCCCGAGGCGGCGAAATTGAGCTTGCCGGGCTTGCTCTTGGCGAGGGCGATGAACTCGACCACCGATTTCGCGGGGACCGAAGGGTTCACGACCATGACGTTCGGCATGCGGGCAATCATCGCGGTAGCGGCGAGGTCGTGCTCGAAGCTGAAGCTGCGCTTCGTGTACAGGGTTTCGCTGATCGCCTGCGCTGCGGTCGCCTGCAGAATGGTGTAACCGTCCGCGGGCGCCCTCGCGACCATCTCGGTGCCGACGTTGCCCGCCACCCCGGGTCGATTTTCGACCACGATCGGTTGCCCGAGCGGTCCGCTGATCCTCTCCGCGATGATGCGCGCCAGGATGTCGGTCGCACCGGCAGGCGGGAACGGAACCACGTAGCGGACGGGCTTGGATGGCCAGGTCTGGGCCGGGGCAGCCGCTGCGGCAAGAAGCGCAACTAGAAACACGAGCGCAATGCGGGCAGCCATGACACCTCCTCCGAGAGATTGTCCCCGATATTCTACGATGCGCCGGATCAAAACCGACAGGATTGGTGTATGGTTTCGGATGACATGGAGGTCGAGCTCATGGCGAAACTTATTAGGCTCATGGTGACGGCCGTCGCCGTTTCGTTCGTCTCGCCGGCTTGGGCACAGGATGCATCCAAGAGCTCACCCCCCAGGGTCGTGACCAAGACGCTGGTGGCTTCGGAAGCGCAGAAGGAGTGCCTTTCACTCAACAACAGGCAGCGGCTTCATTACAAGTTTCGCGCGGACGGACCGTTGAACTTCAAGGTCTCGCACCAGGAAGGCAAGGAGATCATCGACTTCAAGCGCGACGGCACGGAAAGCGCGTCGGGCAGCTTCATGCCCAGGAAATCCGCCGATTATTGCCTCGTGTGGACCAACGCCGGCAAACGCTCGGCGACTCTTCGCTACGAGTACCGGCGCGCTTCGCAGTGAACCCTCAACGAAGGGCGCGCGCGCCGCGGTGAGCGCATCCCCTGAAGACGCCGTGCTGCTGCTGCACGGGGCGTGGATGAACCGCTGGGTCATGAGCTATCTCGCCTTGGCGCTGAAGCGGGAAGGTTTTGCGGTGCAAACGCTGAGCTATCGCACTATGCGGGGCACGCTCGCGGAGCATCTTGCCCGCGTGGCCGAGGGCATCGGCGCTCTGCGTGCGCCGCGCCTGCACCTGGTCGGCCACAGCCTGGGCGGGGTCATCGCGCTGCGCTACCTGCAGCGCCGCGCCGACCCGCGCGTCCGGCGCGCCGTTCTGCTCGGCTCGCCGGTCGCGGGCTGCCGCGCGGCGGCGGATCTCGCGCTGCGCGCAGGCGGCGAGTTGCTCCTGGGGGCGAGCCTCGGGTTATGGCGCGAGCCGGTGGATGTTTCGGTCGATCCCCGTTTCGAAGTCGGGGCGATCGCCGGCACCGTCGCGTTCGGCCTGGGTCGCATGGTGACGCGGCTGCCGAACCCGAACGACGGGGTCGTCTGCCTCGACGAGACGAAATTTCCCGCGCTGCGCGATCATCTCGCCCTTCCGGTCGGCCACACTTTGATGCTGGTTTCCCCGCGGATCGCGCGCCAGACCGCCGCTTTCCTCAGGACCGGCGAATTCCGGCGATGAGGCGGCTCGCGGCTCTCGGTGCCCTCGTTTTCGTCTCGGGCTGCGCGTCACTCGAATACTACGCGCAGGCGGTCGGCGGTCACCTGGAGGTGATGCGGCTCGCGGTTCCGATCGAGGAGCGCTTGCGCGAAGCGGACACGCCCGAGCCGCTCCGCGCAAAGCTGGCGAAGGTGCTCGCTATCCGGGAATTCGCGAGCCGCGAGCTCGCGCTGCCGGACAACGACAGCTACCGCCGCTACGCCGACATCGGCCGGCCCTACGTGGTGTGGAACGTGTTTGCCGCGCCCGAATTCTCGATAAAGCCGGTCGAGTCGTGCTTTCTCTTCGCCGGATGCGTGAGCTACCGGGGCTTCTACTCCGAGGAGGCGGCCGAGCGGCACTCGGCCGCCCTTGCCGGGCAGGGCTACGATGTCTACGTCGGAGGCGTGGCGGCGTATTCGACGCTCGGCTGGTTCAGCGATCCGGTGCTCTCGACTTTCATTCAGTACCCGGAACCCGAGGTCGCGCGCATCGTGTTTCACGAGCTCGCCCACCAGCTCGTGTACGTGAAGGGCGACACGATGTTCAACGAATCCTTTGCCTCTGCGGTGGAGGATGAGGGCGTGCGCCGCTGGCTCGAACACGAAGGAACGTCCGCGCAGCGCGCCGCCTACGAAGCTTCCGGGCGCCGGCGCGCCGAATTCGTCGCGCTGATGACGAAGTCGCGCGCGGAGCTCGCCGCATTCTACGATCGGCCGGCCGAGCCGGAAGAAAAGCGCGCGGGAAAACGGCGCCTGTTCTCGGCAATGGACGATGAATACCGCTCGCTCAAGGCCTCATGGGGCGGCTTTGCCGGCTACGACCGCCTGTTCGCGCGCGGAGCGAACAATGCGCTGCTCGCGTCGGTCGCGAGCTACTCGGAGCTCGTGCCGGCGTTTCGTGCCCTCCTCGCCCAAAAGGGCGGCGATCTGCCCGTTTTTTACGCCGCCGTGCGCGAGCTGGCGAAGCTGGACAAATCGGAACGCGATGCGCGCCTGACCGCGTTGGGGCGCTAGCTGAGCGGCAGCATGACGTGTTTCTTGTACGACGCGCGCTGCTGCAGCCGCTCGTAATAGGCCTCGACCCTGGGCAGCTTCGGGCGCTTCACGTCGAGCGCGTTCCAGCGATAGACAAACGTGCCGAGCGGTATGTCGCCCATGGTGAAGGATTTCCCCGCGACATGGTCGCGTCCCTCCAGGGACTGCTCGAGGACCTGGAAGGCCTCTGCCAGCTTCTTCGCGCCTTCGTCGATCGCCTTGAGATCGCGCTTTTCGGGCGGCGTGCGGATCAGGCCCCAGAAAACAGGCGTGATCGCCGGTGCCACCGTGCTCGTCGTCCAATCCATCCAGCGGTCGGCGTCGGCGCGCTGCCTGGGATCGTTCGGCCAGAGCGTGCCCGCGCCGTGCTTCGCCGAGAGATAGCGCACGATCGCGTTCGATTCCCACAGCACGAACCCGTCGTCCTCGATCGTCGGCACGCGCCCGTTCGGATTCATCCTGCGGTAGAAAGGCTCGTTGACGACGCCGAACTGCAGGCCGGCGTCGGTGCGCTCGTAAGGGACTTTCAGCTCGGCCAGTGCCCAAAGCACCTTTTGCACGTTGATAGAGTTGATCCTGCCCCAAAGCTTCAGCATGAGCGGATGCCTTTCGCTGGAGAAAAATGTCAGCGCTTGGCGCGCCCCTTCGCCTTGCGCGTGCGGCGCGCGGAGGGACGTCGTGCGGGTTTGTTCGGCGCGGACGCTTTTGCCGCGACCGCCTCCACCTCGACGAGGAACTCCGGCCTCGCCAGCGAGGAAATCACGAGCAGCGTCGAGGCCGGGCGGTGGCTGCCGAGGAATTTCGCGCGAACCTGCGCGAACTTCGGGAAATTCTCGTGACGCGTCAGAAAGGAGGTGATTTTCACCACGTCGCCGATTCCCATGCCGGCGTCGGCGAGCACCGCGAGGATGTTCTGCCACACCACTTCGGTCTGTTCCTCGATGGTGGAGGGCACGGACCCGTCGGGGCGCACCCCGATCTGGCCGGCGACGTAGAGCCAGCGCGCGGCGGGCGGCACCTCGATGCCGTGGGAATACGTACCGATCGGCGCCGCGATGGATCGGGGGTTGTGCACCTTCAGCATGTGGGTCTCCCTGCGATTGTCGACCGGCTCATTCTACTCGCGGCGCGCGGTGCCGCACTCGGTGCGTTACGATACGGGCCTTCCGGCTTCGAATAACCGGGTTCCCGGGCATGGACACGCGTAATGCGGCCGTCGTTCTCGCGCTTTCGCTGTGCGGCTGCGCGATATTCAGCGAGACCCACGGCATCCAGGAGGTCGACAACTGGGTGAGGAGCCACGAGCCTCTCGCGGAGTCCGGAAAGATGAAGTGGTCGGATTTCTACGCGCAGTACCTGGAGAAGGTTTCGGCCGCTCCGGTGATCAGCCAGAGCCCCGTCGTGGAACGGCTCGGCATCATGATCACTGCGGCGCTCTTCTACGAACGGGGTCGCATCGACAAAGCCAGGTTCGATTCGGTACAGAGCATCGTGCGGAAATATCAGACGCTCGACGACCCCGCGGCGAACCTGCTCGCGCGGAGCGCGCTGGTGCGCGCGCTAGCGTCAGAACCCGACCGGTAGGCTGTCGCGCCTCGCGTCCGAGGCGGCGAGATAGCCGTCCTCGAGCCGGTACGCGATCTGGGCGCAGCCGAAGGCGTTGTAGTCTTCGGGCAGCTTCATCACGCGGTGGCCGCGCGCGGCGAGCTCCGCGATCGTCGCCTCGGGCCATTCGTCCTCGAAGGTGATTTCCACACCGTTCACGACCCGAAAGCGAGGCCCGTCGACCGCGCCCTGCGGTCCCTGGCCGTAGTCGGCCATGCGCACCAGCATCTGCGTGTGCCCCTGCGGCTGCATGCTGCCGCCCATCAAGCCGAAGCTCATGACGGGCGCGCCGTTTCGCGTGACGAATCCGGGGATGATGGTGTGGAAGGGACGCTTCCCCGGCGCCACCTGGTTGGGGTGGCCCGGGGTGAGGACGAAGCCCGAGCCGCGATTCTGCAGGCTGATGCCGGTCCCGGGCACGACCACGCCCGAGCCAAAGCCCGAGAAATTCGACTGGATCATCGACACCATCATGCCGCCCGCGTCGGCCGCGGTGAGATAGACGGTGCCGCCCTTGGGCGGCGTGCCGTGGCCGAAGTCCTGGGCGCGCTTCATGTCGATCAGCTTCGAGCGCGACTTGAGGTACTGGGGGTCGAGCAGCTGCGCGGGCTTCACGTCCATCGCCTTCGAGTCGGCGACGAACGCCCGAGCGTCGGCAAACGCGAGCTTCACCGCCTCGATCTGCAGGTGCACGCTGTCGGCGGAGTCGACCGGATGGTCGGCGACGTCGAAATTCGACAGGATGCCGAGCGCCATCAGGCACACGATGCCCTGGCCGTTCGGCGGAATCTCGTGGACGGTCAGCCCGCGGTAGTCCTGGCTGATCGTGCCCACCCAGTCGTTCTTGTGCGCGGCGAGATCGGCGCGCCTTATCGCGCCGCCCGTCTTCTTGGCGTACGCCTCGATTTTCTCGGCGAGCTCCCCGCGATAGAAGGCCTCGCCCTGGGTGGCTGCGATCTTTTCGAGGGTTCTGGCCTGATCGGGGAAGCGGAAGATCTCGCCCGGGCGGGGCGAGCGCCCGCCGGGGAGGAAGCCTTTAGCGAAGCCGGGTTGGTCGCGCAGCTCCGGCACCTGCGGGCCCCAGCGCTCGGCGACGAAGGGTGAAACCGGGAAGCCTTCCGCCGCATAGTGCATCGCGGGCTCGAACAATCTCTTGAAAGGCAGCTTGCCGAACTTCTTCGAGAGCTCGACCCAGGCCGAGACCGCGCCCGGCACCGAGACGCTGTCCCATCCGCGCGCCGGCATTGTCTTGTACCGGCTGAAGTACTCCGGGGTCCATGCCGCGGGCGAGCGTCCCGAGGCGTTCAGGCCGTGCAGCTTCCTGCCGTCCCAGATGATGGCGAAGAGGTCGCTGCCGATGCCGTTCGAGATCGGCTCGACCACGGTGAGCGTGATCGCGGCCGCGAGCGCCGCATCGACGGCGTTGCCGCCGGCGAGCAGCATGCGCAGGCCGGCCTGGGCCGCGAGAGGTTGCGAGGTGGAGACGACGTTTCGCGCGAGCGTCGGGCGGCGATGCGTGGGGTAGGGCGTGTCGAGAACGACGGGTCTTACGGCTCGCTGCTCCATCGGGGTCGTTCGAATTTACGCTTTTGCGGCGGCGGAAAGCGCATTGTCCACATCCCAGAGGATGTCGTCCAGGGTTTCCAGCCCGACCGAAATGCGGATCATGTCGGGTGTCACGCCCGCCTTGGCCTGCTCCTCCTCTGACATCTGCCGGTGCGTGGTCGAGGCGGGGTGGATGATGAGCGTCTTCGCGTCGCCGATGTTGGCGAGGTGGCTCATGAAGGTGGCCGCTTCGATGAATTTCTCCCCGGCCCTCGCTCCGCCCTTCACGCCGAAGTTGAGGAGCCCGCTCGCGCCCTTCGGGAGGTACTTCTTCGCGAGCTTGTGGTACTTGTTCCCGGCAAGCCCCGGATAGTTGACCCACGACACCCTCGGGTGGGCCTCGAGGAACTTCGCCACCGCGAGCGCGTTCTCGCAATGCCGCTCCATTCTCACCGGTAGCGTCTCCAGGCCCTGCAAGAGCAGCCACGCGTTGAAGGGCGAGAGCGCCGCGCCGAAGGTGCGCAGCGTCTCCATGCGCGCGCGCATGCTGTAGCCGAAGTCGCCGAAGGTCTCGAAGAAGCGCACGCCGTGATAGCCGCGCGAGGGCTCGGTCATTCCGGGGAAGTTGCCGTTGTCCCAGGGAAACTTGCCCGACTCGACGATGATTCCGCCCATGGTCGTGCCGTGGCCGCCGATGTATTTCGTCGCCGAGTGCACCACGATGTCGGCGCCCCACTCGAACGGGCGGCACAGATAAGGCGAAGGGACGGTGTTGTCGATCACGAGCGGGATGCCCGCCTCGCGGGCGATTTTCGCTAGCGCCTCGATGTCGACGATGTTGATGAGCGGATTGCCGAGCGTCTCGGCGTACAGGATCTTCGTGTTCTTCTTTATCGCGCGGCGGAAATTCTCCGGGTCGTCGGGATTCACGAAGGTGGTGGCGATGCCGAGCTTGCGCAGATTCACCTCGAGCAGCGTATAGGTGCCGCCGTAGAGCGTGGACGCGGAAACGATGTGATCGCCCGCCTCGGCGAGCGTGAGGATCGCCGTCATCTCGGCCGCCTGCCCGGTGGCCGTGGCGACCGCTGCGCGTCCGCCCTCAAGCGCAGCGACGCGCTCCTCGAGCACTGCGGTGGTCGGATTGGAAATGCGCGTATAGACGTTGCCGAAGGTCTGCAGGTTGAAGAGGCTCGCCGCGTGATCGGCCGAATCGAACACGTAGGAGGTGGTCTGGTAGAGCGGCACCGCGCGCGAGCCCGTCGCCGGGTCGGGGATCTGCCCGGCGTGAAGCGCGAGCGTCTCGATGCCGAACTTGCGGTCTGCCATGCGGGGCTTGGCGGTCGTTGCGCGAAGGAACGCGGGGGTTGCCGCGCTCCCGCGAACTATAGCACGCGGGTCTGGAGCTGGTCCGCAGAGTACGCGACGACGCGGTTGCGCCCGGCCTGCTTCGCCGCGTAGAGCGCTTCGTCGGCGCAGCGCAACAGCTCCTCGGATTCCTTGGTGTGATCGGGGAAGACGGCAACCCCGAGGGAAACGGTGACGGGCCCGAGCGGCTTATCGCCATATCGAAGCTCGAGCTTTGCAACTTCCTCGCGCATGCGCTCGGCCCTGCGCAGCGCGGCGTCGAACGGGCACTCGGGCAGCAGCACCAGGAATTCCTCGCCTCCGTAGCGGCTGGCGACGTCGGACCCTCGCGTGGTGCGCCCGAGCGCGCCCGCCAGCTCCCGCAGTACGAGATCGCCCGCTTCGTGGCCGAACGTGTCGTTGAAGCCCTTGAAGTGGTCGATGTCGAGCATGATCGCGGCGATCGACCAGCCGTGGCGCTGCGCGCGGCGCAGCTCCAGGCCGAACCACTCCTCCACGTAATGGCGGTTGTACAGGCCGGTGAGCTTGTCGCGCATCGCCTGCTCTTGCAGTCTTTCGCGCAGCAGCGCCGCCTCGCGGTTGCGCTGCGCGAGCTCCGCGCCGCGCGACTCGGAGATTGCGACCGACGTCATCAGCCAGAACAGCAAGGCGCTGATGGCGAGCAGGGCCGCCAGGATCGCTGCGATCCCGGCCTTGTCCAGCAGGTCGACGGGATCCTTGCGCGGAACGATCCGCAGCCGCCATTCGCGGTCTCCCACGGCCAGGCGGCGGGTCACCTCATATCGGGAGAATTCGCCCGGCGCGGATGCAGCGGCGCGCGGCGCTGCGCTGTCGAAAAGCAGCGCGTCCCTCGCCGCGCCTTCGCCGGCTTCGTAGATCTGCAGCTCCGCGCGCGCGAGGACCTCCTTCGACAGAGTCGCATCGATCATCTCGCCGACGCGCACGGCCGAGCCCACGATTCCCGAGTAAAGGCGCTGCCGCTCCTCGACCGACCCGGGCACGCCGCCGCCGCGGTACACGGCGAGCCGCAGCAGCGTGCTGGCGACGCTCGCATTGCCGTCCCTCAGCAAGGTGACTGCAGAGCTCGCGGAAATCTGCCCGGAGTCGCGCGCGCGATCGACGGCCGAGCGGCGCAGCGGATCGGCGTTCAAGTCTAGCCCCCAGGCTGCGACGTTCTTGCCCATGGGCTCGATATAGCTCAGCACCGCGTACTCCGGGCGCTCGCCCGGGGGCTTGATCGCGAATTCGGGCAGCCCTTTGACCAATGGACTCTTCTCGGCGCGCACCGCGCGCTCGAACTGGAGCTTTCTCGCATGCGGGACGCGGAACGTGAACGAGATATTGGTCACCCCCGGGTAGCGCTCGCCCAGGGAGAGCGCCTGCGCGAACTGGTGGAATTCGTCGCGGGTCACTTCGGTGGAGGAGTCGAACAGGCCGCGCAGCGCGAAGAGCACGTCCCCGTAGGCGCGGATCCGCGAATTCACGCCGTTGGCGACGCCGACGGCGACGGTCTCGAACCTCGAGTGCGCTTCCTGACGCACCTGGGCACCGAAGTAATACGTGCTGGCGCCGGAAAACGCGAGGCTCCCCGCGAGCACGGCCCAGCGCAGCCACCGGTGCTGCATCGGCAGCTGCTGAAGCCGTGGGATCAGATCCCGCTTCGCTTCGTCGGGTGCGGCCATGCGTGTTCGCCTGGGGCGGTAGGGCGCTCGCGTTCCGGCGCTTAGTCTACGCCTTGTGTTTCCCGAGGAGAACGGTGATCGCGTCGAAATCGACGGGTTTGCTGTAGAGGTAGCCTTGCATCTGGTCGCAGCCGAGACGCTTCAGCTCTTTCGCCTGGTCCTCGGCGTCGACGCCCTCGGCGACCACCTTCAACCCCAAGGAATGCGCCATGGAGATTACGGTGGCCACGAGGGTCATCACGGCCGGCTCCTTGAGCATGGTTATGATGAAGGAGCGGTCGATCTTGAGCTGCTGCACGGGAAGCTTCGCGAGGTAGGCGAGAGAGGAATAGCCGGTGCCGAAATCGTCGATCGCGATGTTCACCCCCAGGAGCTTGAGCGCCTGCAGTTTCTCCGTGCTCGCCTGGATGTCCTCCATGATCAGGCTTTCGGTAATCTCCACGTCGATCGCCGCCGATCCGGCACCTTCGCCTAGCGCGCTTCGCACCGACTCGACGAAATCGCGCCGGCGAAGCTGGACCGAGGAAACGTTTACCGCAACGCGGGGCGCGGCGAGGCCGAGCTTCTGCCAGCGGCGGTAGTCGAAGGCCGCCTGGCGCAGGGCCCAGGCGCCGGCCTCGAAGATAAGGCCAGTCTCTTCCAGCAGAGGAATGAACTGCACCGGCGGGACGAGCCCCAGGTCCGGACTTTGCCAGCGGATCAGCGCCTCCACGCCCTCGATACTTTGGGTCTTCGAGTCGAACTTCGGCTGGTAGTGCAGCACGAATTCCTGGCGCTCGAGCGCCCTGCGCAGTTTGCTCTCCAGCGCGAGCCGCTCTGCGATGCGCTCGGTCATCTCCTGCGTGTAGAACATATAGCGCTCGCCGCTCGCCTTGGCCTTTTTCAGAGCGGCCTCGGCGTTCTTGAAAAGCGTTTCAGCGTCGGCGCCGTCGCTCGGGAACAGTGCGATGCCGAGCTTCGCGGCGATCCTGAGCTCCGTGCCGCCTACCCGGTACGGCTCGCCGAAGCATCCACGCAGCTGCTCCTCGACGCGCCGTGCGACGTCCTGCTCGGTGTTTACTCCGGGCATCACCATGGCGAAGCGGTCGGCGTTGATGCGAGCCACGTGGCCGGGATCGCCGTACTGCAGCATGCGTCTGACTGCCCCCTTCAGGATCTCGTCCCCCGCGTGCCGGCCGAGCGTGTCGTTGATGGTCTTGAAGCGGTCCACGTCGATGAGCATGACCGCGAGCTTGCGCCCCGCGCGGCCCGCGTCGTGCACATGCTGATCAACGCGTTCATGAAAGAGGGTGCGGTTGGCGAGCCCGGTAAGCGCGTCGTAAAACGCGAGATAGTTCAGCTTCTCTTCCTTCTCGAGATGATCGAGCGCGAAAGAGATGTCGCCGGCGAGCTCCAGCAGCAGCTTCATTTCCTCGTCGTCGAAGAACCCCGTCTCGCTGGCGTAGAGCCCG
>Ga0209807_1000098_pt1 | contig 35149 bp, 30 predicted proteins | sample GraSoiAngelo_154_FD_186168 | JGI IMG/M metagenome (GOLD analysis project Ga0209807, IMG submission 186168) | Grasslands soil microbial communities from the Angelo Coastal Reserve, California, USA - 14_1009_13_20cm (SPAdes) (version 2) | ecosystem: Environmental > Terrestrial > Soil > Grasslands ... | reverse complement strand
GGACGGTGTGGCCGCGACGCGTACGGGCGGTGGCGGCGTCGGCATCGCCCCGCCCTGCGCCGCGGCCACACGGTCCGCGATCGCGAGGAGCTGCGGCAGATCGCCCAGCGTTTCGCGCCCATAGGTGAGCTCGAGCCAGGCCCGTCGGGTGTCCCGCTGAGCGAGAGCGGTGTCGATGAAGCGCCCGTATTCCTGGCAAGCGCTGATGAGGTCGCCCTGATTCGCGAGCGCCGCCGCGAAACGGCGATGCGCCGCGAGATCGAAGGGCGCGATCTCGACCGCGATCCCGAGCAGCGCGACCGCGTTCACGCGATCGTTCTTGCGGGCGAATCCCGCGGCGCCTTCGCGCAGCGCGGTGAGCGCGGCGTCGCGATCCTCGAGAGAGATGAGCGTCCGGGCGAGCCCACCATAGGAGTCAACGTCGCCGTGCTTGCTCACGAGCTCGCGGTACGCGGTCTCGGCCTGGCGCAGCCGGCCGCTCGCGAAGAGCTTCGCGGCAGCGTCGCTCGCGAGGCGGTGGTCGTTCGTCACCTTCGTCTCGACCGGGCGACCCTGCTGCGCGAGCGCCCGCGCGAACTCGGTCGCCTTCTTGTTGTCCATGACCTTGGCGGCAGCGAGGCGCGCGCGCTCGGCGAGCGGGAGGATGTGGGTCCGTTCGACGGTGTTCGCGTTCACGCCCATCGCGTGGAGCTCGCGGGACAGGAACGCCGGCGCGGCCGGACCGAGGTATTCCTTCGCGACGCCCAAGAGCTCGAGGGCGAGCGCGTTCACGGTTACTCCTCGCCGCCGCTTCCGGCTTCGTCGGCGAGTGCATAGAAGCGCAGCGCGTTCAGCATGCGGTCGAATGCCGACGCGACCTCGTGCGTGATGTCGTCGCCGCTTCGCGTGTCGAAGTGGGCTTCACGCAGATCGATGTCGCCGGTCGATACCTGGGTCGCTTCGCCGACGAGGCGGCGCAGCGGTCCAACGAGCGAGCGGGTCAGAAGGATCCCGATCACGAAGGAGAGCAGAACACCCATGACGAGCATCAGCGCCGCGTCGAAGGTGGCGTTGTCGGCTGCCCGCGTGTAGGTCGTGAGCGGTACGGCGAGGACGTAGCCCCAGGGTTTGTTTACGAGACGCGTGACGACGCCGCGCTGCTCGTCCGCGCCCGTCCCGAAAGCGAAGGCCGCGTCGCCGCTCGCACCGCGTGGGAGCGTGTCGAGCGCGGTCTTGAGCGTCGGCAGCGGGTCGATCACGAGCTTGTCCGGCGTGATCGTCCCGAAGCGCTTGTCGGCCGCGAGCTTCTTCGCGGTGTCGGCGTCGATGGGCGCGATCGGCTTGTAGATGAGGGACTCGGCCTGGTCCCGGTGACCCTTGGTCTCGGAGACCGCGAGGCGGATCCCATAGTCATCGACCAGGAAGGAGTGCGCGCCGACGCCGACGGAGCCGGCGTCACTCTCGACGATGTCCCAGATCGCCGCGAGGTTCACGCGCGTCCGCACGACGGCCACGACGACGCCGTTCGCGGCGACGGGCGACGAGAAGAAGAGCGCGGGCTTGTTCGTGATGACCGAGTACGACGGGTCGCTCACGTACGGCGTGCCCTTCATGGCGGTGAGGAAGTACTCGCGGAAGGCGACGCTCGTGCCTTCATCGGTCGGGACCGACGCCGCGACGATGGTGCCCTTCGGGTCGACGACGGCGACTGATTCGTACTCGGGAGAGCGGGCGGCGGCGGCCGAGAGCGCGGTACGCGCGGCGCCACGGGACTCCTGGTCACCGAGGTTTGTCGCGTATCGGACGATGTCCGGGAGCTTGGCGACAAGGATGATGTCGCCGAGCCGGCTGGCGAGGTATGCATCGATCGCGTTCGCGGTCGAGGTAGAGCGCTGGCGGATGTTCGTCACGCCGAGCGAAGTGAGGTCGTTACGTGTGTTGTGCGTCGAAACGACGCTGACGAGCGCGATCGGGGCCACTCCGACGATGAGGAGGGCCGCGAGTACCTTTTGCCAGAATCGGACACGAGGCCGACGCATACGCTCCCCTGCCCCGCGCGCCCTATTCGTCCACCTTCGCGCGCGAGTACGCGCATGCTCGGCGCCCATAGCCACCCGGCCTAGTCACAGGGCGGGACGCGCTCGTACCGGAAAGGTCCTAGTACCGACCTAGCCGCCAGGCCCTACCATTCGCTCAAACAACACACGAAGACGTGCCCGCGCACGTGGAGGACAAGTGGCCAACGGAACGATCAAGAAGCTCGTCGGCGACAGGGGCTTCGGCTTCATTCAGACTGAGGACGGCTCAGACATCTTCTTTCACCGGTCGCAGGTGGAAGGCGACGCGTTCGATACCCTCCGTGAGGGGCAGAGCGTGACCTACGAGAAGGGGATGGATCCGCGCCGCGGCAAGCCGCAGGCGGAGAAAATCACTCCGGCCTAGGTCCGCGTCGGCAGGCTTCTAAAAGCACCGCTTCGCCTGGCATCGCGCAGCAAGCCACGAAGGAGACGCTTCGACGTCTCCAGCTGCTCGCGGTCGTCCGCCGTTAGACCGGCACGCGTCGGGTCGACGCGCCACCAGCACTCGAAGCCCCAGAGCCGCTCGTCGCCCACCCGGAGCCGCGGGATCCCTCCGCCACTCCGGCGGGGATCACCCGTCTCGAAGTCGAAGAAGCCTTCGAACAGGGCTGCAGCTCCCGTCCGATCCGGCTCGCCCTCGCGGGAGTCGAGGAGGATCACGCACGGCGTGCCGGGGCGGATCTCATCGCGGGGACGCTGCGGGCGCCGCGCGCGGTCGCCGCGCGACGGTGCGGCTCGGACGGGGACGCGACGGTCGGCTCGTGGCTCGATCCTTCGGTCCGGACCGCGTCCGGGCGCCGGAGTTGAGGTCGGTCGCGGCTCGGCCTTCGGACGGCGTGTCCGAAATCGCCGGCGCCGTGGACGCTCTTGCATCGCACGAGTTTAGGCGTCCGGCTCCGCCGTTAACATCGAGGTAGATGCATGAGGTCCACGATGTGTACGACGAGTTCAAGCATCAGCTGCCCGACATCGACCCCGAAGAGACGCAGGAGTGGATCGAGTCACTTGATGCGCTCGTAAAGCAGTCGGGCGGCGATCGCGCTCGCTTCGTCCTTTACAAGCTGCTCAAGCGGGCGCGGATGCTTCACGTGGGTCTGCCTCCGCTGACCCAGACGCGATACATCAACACGATCTCCCCGGAGCAGGAGCCCTACTTCCCCGGCGACGAGCAGATGGAGCTCCACATCCGGCGGCTCATCCGGTGGAACGCGGTCGCCATGGTGGTCCGCGCGAACCACCACTACGAGGGCATCGGGGGTCACCTCGCCACGTACGCGTCGGCCGCGAGCCTCTACGAGGTCGGGTTCAACCACTTCTTCCGTGGCAAGGACGACGGCGCCTCTGGCGATCAGATCTTCTTCCAGGGGCACGCGGCGCCTGGCATCTACGCGCGCGCGTTCGTCGAGGGCCGGCTCACGGAGTCGCAGCTCGATCACTTCCGGCGGGAGGTCGTTCGTGGCGAGGGACTCTCGAGCTATCCGCATCCGCGGCTCATGCCCGAGTTCTGGGAATTCCCGACCGTCTCGATGGGGCTCGGTCCCCTCGCCGCGATCTACCAGGCCCGCTTCAACCGCTACCTGCATCACCGCGGGATAAAGGACACGTCGAGCTCGCGGGTGTGGGCGTTCCTCGGCGACGGCGAGTGCGACGAGCCGGAGGCGCTCGGCGCCCTGCACGTCGCCGCACGCGAGGGGCTCGACAACCTCACATTCGTCGTGAACTGCAACCTGCAGCGGCTCGATGGTCCGGTGCGTGGCAACGGCAAGATCATCCAAGAGCTCGAGTCGGTCTTCCGCGGCTCGGGATGGAACGTCATCAAGGTGCTCTGGTCACGCGAGTGGGACGACCTTCTCGCGCGGGACGTCGACGGCGTCCTGGTGAACCGCATGGCCGAAACGACCGATGGCGAGTCGCAGCGCATGACGATCGCCGACGGCGGCTACATCCGCGAGCACTTTTTCGGAACGGACCCGCGCCTGCGCAAGCTGGTCGAGCACCTCTCCGACGAGCAGCTCCGCACCTTGCGGCGCGGCGGCCACGATTACCGCAAGGTCTACGCGGCGTACCACGCGGCCGTTCGCCACACCGGCGCGCCCACCGCGATCCTCGCGCAGACCGTGAAGGGCTGGGCGCTCGGCCCGTCGGTCGAGGCGCGCAACATCACCCACCAGGCGAAGAAGATGAGCTTCGAGGAGCTCAAGATCTTCCGCGACCGCCTGCAGCTGCCGATCTCCGATGACAAGCTCACCGAGGATCCGCCGTACTACCACCCCGGCCCGGATTCGCCGGAGATCCAGTACATGATGGAGCGCCGTCGCGCGCTCGGCGGGTTCGTGCCGAAGCGCGTCGTTCGCGCGAAGCCATTGCCGCAGCCCGACGCCTCGGCCTTCGCCGAATTCGCGAAGGGTTCGGGGACCGCGGCCGCGTCCACAACGATGGCGTTCACGCGTCTGTTGCGGAACCTCCTTCGCGACAAGAATGTCGGCAAGCGCATCGTCCCGATCATTCCCGACGAGGCACGCACGTTCGGTATGGACCCGCTCTTCAAAGAGGTCGGGATCTACTCGCCGCTCGGGCAGCGCTACGAGCCGGTCGACGCGGAGACGCTCCTGCCGTACCGCGAGGCGCAGGACGGGCAGGTCCTCGAGGAGGGCATCACCGAGGCGGGCTCGATGGCGTCGTTGACCGCAGCGGGCACGAGCTACGCGACGCACGGCGAGCAGATGCTCCCCTTCTACGTCTTCTACTCGATGTTCGGCCTGCAGCGCACCGGCGACCAGATCTGGGCGTTCGGCGACGCACGCGGTCGCGGGTTCCTGTGCGGTGCGACCGCGGGCCGCACGACGCTCAACGGCGAAGGCCTGCAGCACGAGGACGGACACAGCCACGTGCTCGCGAGCGCGATCCCGAACGTGCGCGCGTACGACCCGGCGTTCGCGTACGAGACCGCCGTGATCGTGCGCGACGGCATCAAGCGGATGCTCGGCGACGGCGAGGACATCTTCTACTACCTCACGCTCTACAACGAGAACTACCCGCAGCCGCCGATGCCCGAAGGCGTGGAGGAGGGCATCGTCCGTGGGATCTATCTCTTCCGCGCCGGCGATGAGGGTCGCCGCCGCCGCGTGACGCTCCTCGGATCGGGCTCGATCATGCGGCAGGTCCTTCAGGCCCAGGAAGTCCTCCAGGAGAAGTACGAGGTGAGCGCGGATGTGTACAGCGTCACGAGCTATCAGCAGCTGCGGAACGAAGCGCTCGCGGTCGAGCGCTGGAACCGGCTGCACCCCGAGGCGGAGCCGCGGCTTCCGTACATCACCACGGTCCTGGGCGGTCACTCGCCGATCGTGGCCGCGTCGGACTGGCTGAAGGCGCTTCCCGATCAGGTCTCGCGCTGGGTCGGGAGTCCCTTCGTGCCGCTCGGGACGGACGGCTTTGGCCGAAGCGATACGCGCGAAGCGCTGCGCCGGCACTTCGAGATAGACACGGAGAGCATCGCAACGGCTTCGCTACACGCGCTCGCGCTATGCGAGCAGTACGGTTCGGACCTCGTTGCGAAGGCCATCACCGATCTCGGGATCGATCCAGAAAAACCGGAACCCCGCACGGCTTAGGTCGGCCGTGCGGACCGCGGGATATTTCGCGACCGTCAGTCTGCTCCTCACCCTTCTCGTACCGCTCGATGCGTCTGCCGCACCGGGCATGGCGGCTGCCGCCGCACCGTGCACGTCGAGCGCCGGCCCCGGCATAGCGCCGCCGGCGAGCGTGCCCTCCGGCATCCCGGGCTTCCATACGGCGTGGTACGGCCAGAGCGGTTATCCGACGCTCTGCCCGGGTGAGCGCTCCACGGCGGTCGTGGCGTTCTACAACAGCGGCACCCGCGGTTGGGCTCTCGGAAAGATGGGCGAGGTCGCGTACCTCGGCACGTGGGATCCGGATCCGGGACAGGACCGCGCGACACCACTCGGAGGCGACGGCACCGCGGGTTCGCCGGCAACCGGATGGCCGCGCTACAACCGCGTCGCGGTCCAGCCCGCGCCGTGGGTCGGTCCGAACCAGGTCGCGTGGTTCCAGTTCACGGTGATCGCGCCGCAGATCCCCGGCACCTATCGACTCTCGATCCGCCCGCTCGTCGAAGGTGCGCAGTGGATGGAGGACTACGGCGTGTTCTGGTACGTCACCGTCCCGGGCGCGCCGCCCGCCGGCTCGTTACCGCCACTTCCCGCGCGATGGCCCACCCGGTCGCTCGAGATCGGCATGACCGACGGGCCGAATGGCGCCGCTGACCTGCGGGCGACCGCGCCTTTCGCGTTCCGCTACCAGTACCTCGCCGGCGGAGTGAACACCGGCCAGGGCTGGTCGACGTGGGACGCGAACGCCCAGTTCCCGACGTTCTACATCCAGGACTCCGCGGGGAACGGCATGGTGCCGGTCTTCAGCTACTACCAGATCCGGCCGTCATCGCCGGGGAATGGGATGGGCGAACAGGACGGCGATCTCGCCAATCTCGGCAACGCGGCGACGATGCGGGCGTACTACGCGGACCTGAAGCTCTTCTTCCAGCGCGCCGGCGCGCAGAGCGGGTCGACCGTGATCCTCCACGTCGAGCCCGACCTCTGGGGTTACATCCAGCAACGCTACGGCGATGACGCGGCTGCGGCGCCCGCGGTCGTCGGTGGAAGCGGCATGGCCGAGCTCGCGGGACTTCCGGACAACGCGTCCGGGTTCGCACGCGCGGTGGTGAAGCTGCGCGACACGTACGCAGCGAACGTCCTTCTCGGATATCACCTGTCCCTCTGGGGGACGAACGTCGACCCCCTTCTGCAAAGACCGACCGACGCGGAGATCGACGCCCTCGCGACGCGATCGGCGCGCTTCGTCACCTCGCTCGGCGCCGGGTTCGACGTCGAGTTCGCCGAGTTCAGCGATCGGGACGCCGCGCTCACGCGGGTTCAGTCCGGCGGCGGAGCCGATCCCTGGTGGTATCCGAACGACTTCGCGCGGAACGTCCGTTATCTCGGGAAGTTCTCGGCGCTCACCCAGAAGCGCATCGTCATGTGGCAGATCCCACTCGGCAACACGAAGATGCGGGCGGACAACAACACGTGGAACCACTATCAGGACAACAAGGTCGAATGGCTCCTCGACGATCCCGGCCGCGCGAACCTGAGCGCCTACGCACGCGCCGGTGTCGTCGCGTTCCTCTTCGGTCGCGGCGGCGATGGGTCCACCTGCGCGTGCGACGCCGCAGGCGACGGCGTCACCAACCCCGCGCCGATCGGCGCAAACACCCGCGTCTCGCTCAGCGCCGACGACGACGGGGGCTATTTCCGCGAGCGCGCGGCCGCGTACTACGCGGCGGGCACGGTGGCGTTGCCCTAGCCGCTCGGCGTGTCCGCGAAGCTGTACTCACGTACGTCGTCGCGCGCCTTGCTCGAGCTTGTCGAGGACCCTCACCGGCAAGGGCTGTTCCCCCGCTGCATCGACGCGGAAGGCGCGACCCTCCGCTCGCGCGCTCACGATCTCGATGAGGCGCTCGTCGTCGTATCGAGCCACGACCGCATCTTCGAGCGCGATCCCTGGTGAGAGACCAGCGGCGATCTCGCGCGCGTAGACGGGCCGGCGCAGCTGCTGCGAGTCGTAGTGCGGGCACGCGCTTCCCCCGAGTAGCTTGAGCCCATCGCGGAGCGGACCGAGCTCGATGGTGAACGAGTCGGTGATGCCGGCCTCGAACCAGCAGATGCACCCTGCCGACCAGCCGGTGAGGATCGTCCCACCCCGGTATGCGTTCCGGAGCGCCTCGTCGACACCGTGCAGGCGCCAGATCGCGAGCATGTTCGCGGTGTTCCCCCCGCCGACAATGACAACGTCCTGCGAGCGGACGAGTCCATCGATATCGTCGACCGTCCGGTTGAAGAGCAGGAGGTGCGATGGCTCGCAGGCGACGCCGGCCAGGGCCTGGTAGAAGGTGAGCAGGTAGGCCGCATCGTCGCCCGATGCCGTCGGCACGAACAGGATCTTCGGCCGGGGCTTGCCCGCGAGGTCGAGCAGGTAGCGCGTCAGAGCCGGGTAAGAGAGCTGCTCGCCGCCGCACGCGACGATGCGTCTCGGCATCGCCGGCAACTCTGCCAGACAACGCGACCGCGACCCTCACCCGCCGTTGCCGATATCAACCCTGCTTGCCAGTCGCAGAGCGGCGTTGTCGCAATCTTTGTCGCAGGGCGACACGGCCGTTCAACGCGTTCTCAAGATGGGAGGCCCATTCTGTGGGCGATGCCGAGCGCGGCGGACCGTGTATAGGAGCTCGCATCGGCTCGACGACACCTCCGGCGCTCGGCTCCTGGCGCTCCTCCGCGGAGAAGGTGCCGCGCTCGATTTCGACGCCGAAGCCCACCTTCGGTTCCGGGGCGGCGTTCGTGCGGGCGGCCCAGCCCCGGATGTTTTGCTTCGCCTCCGCGCCTCGCACGACTTCGCCGAGCTGCGTATAGAAGGAGCCACCAGCGGTTCGCCGGCCGTTTTCGCGGCGGGGCCGGTGCAGAAATTCCTCGCCGCTCTGGGGTTCGAACCGCTCGACCGCGTCGTCTCCTTGGATCTTTCCGCGGCGTCCGCAGGGGCCCGCGTGCACTTGCGGCATAGCGCGGCAGCTGGTTGGAATTGCGAGATCCAGAGCGAAGACGAGGCTTCCCTCTCGGCGGCCGCGAGGCTCCTGGGGCTAGATGATGAGCAGCGAGCGGCTGCGGCTGCTCCGCGAGTCGGCGATGGAACCGACATGCGTCGCATCGAGCGACGGAGCCGCAGCGATCGAAGGATCGCGCGCATCGATCGCCGGAGCCCAGCCGCGACGTGAAGTCCGGCGGCCCTCAATCGATTCTTAATCCGAACACCCCACCATCCTCGACACACGGGTTCAAGGGGAAGGCGAGATGGGTGGGGATGTCCGCGGTATTCGATCGCACCTGTTTGGTAATCGATCGGGCTGTATAGCGCCACCGATCTTCGGACGCGCGGATGTTCATGGGTGGAACGATCTTCAGACATCCATCCGGGAATTAGCAATCTGGTGGATACCCTCACGCCATTCATTTGTTAGCCTGCCGAGCAAGCGTCCGAACACACACGTCACGGGCGTACGGGCGAATCCTTCGGGCATTCCGCGTGGTGGCGCATTCGGGTGATTTCGGTGGGTGTGGTGGGAAACGAATACGTGGGAACCGGCGCATACGCCGGCGAGCGAGTGCCGCGCGCACGCGGTCGGCAGTCGCTGTTGAAGGCGGCTCATGACATACGCACGCCGCTCGCAACGGTGGTGCAGGGAGTTGACGCGCTCCTTGAGCTGAGCGACGACGACGATCGCCGTGCGGCCCGCATCTTCGAGATGCTTCAACGGAACGTCCTCTTCATGGGCGAGATCCTCGGCGCCTCGACGAGGCAGGCCGCCGTGGATCGCACGGAAGTTGACCTGCTCGCTCTTCTGGCCGACACGACCGAGATGATCCGACCAACGCTCCTCGCTCGGGGTCAATCCGTGACGATCACGTCGACGCGCCCATCGGTCGTCGCACACGCCGATCCCGGTGGCCTGATGCGGGCGTTCCTCAACCTGCTCGACAACGCGTCGAAGTACGGCCCGCGGGGCGATCGGCTCTGCGTGACGGTGCGACGGCGCAAGGCCGGCACGGTCATCACGTTTTCCGACCATGGGAGCGGCGTCCCGCGTGGCGAACGCCACGAGATCTTTCGCGCTTTTTACCGGACAGAGGATGCACGGACGCGTCAGAAGGGATCGGGCCTCGGTCTCGCGATCGTGAGCGAAGTCGCGAGCGCGCACGGTGGAACGGTCGGCGTGAGCTGCGCGAACGGAACGACACGCGTTTGGCTCTTTCTGCCTGACGACGCCGCCCCACGCCACGAGACCGCATGAAGATCCTCCTTGTCGAGGATGACCTCGATCTTCTCGATGTCACGGCGTATTCCCTGCGGCGCGAGCGCTTTGCCGTGATCGAGGCCGCGGACGGAGTCCAAGCGCTGCATCGCTGGAAGGTCGATCGGCCTGACCTCATCGTCCTGGACCTCGGCCTTCCCAGGCACGACGGCTTCGAGGTGCTGCAGCGCATCCGCGAGAAAGACTCGACCCCAATCGTCGTGCTCTCCGGGCGCGGGAACGAGGACGACATCTCTCGCGCCTTCACGATCGGCGCGGACGACTTCGTCGCGAAGCCTTTTGCAGCCAAACATCTCGCGCTCCGGATCCGCGCGATCCTCCGCAGGAGCTCGGCCGAGCCCGCCGTGGAGTCAGAGCCGACGCTCGTGCTCGGCGACATTCGCATCGACCCTGAAATCCAAGAGGTTCGCTGGGCTGACGCGGATATCCGCCTGACGCCGACCGAGTTCCGGATCTTCCACATCCTCGCGATGCATGTCGGCCGCATCGTGACCACGAGCAGGCTGCTCGCGTACGTTTGGGGATACGAGGGCGGCGACCCGAACGCGCTGCGGACTCATATCAGCCACTTGCGGACGAAGCTCGACCTCAAGACTCGAGACGCGGCGGTGGTCGGCGTCACCGGCGTCGGCTATAGGCTGGTGCTGGCGGCGGCGCAGCCCTCGGCCGGCGCGGCCGAACTCCGCCCCCGGCTGGCAACAGCCGCCCGGTAGGTCGGCCGGATGGCCGGCGCTGCGATCAGACAACAGTCGGCGCATCATCGTTTCGCGCGGAGCGCGATCGTGCTCGTCGCCGCTAACCTGCTGGCGGCTTGTTTCGTCGCCTCGCCGGATCTGCCCGTCAGCGCGACGGTTTCCGTCGATGCGGGCAAGACGGTTGGAATGCTCCGCGCTCGTTTCGATACGCAGATCGTCTATCCCGCCGTTCTCGACGAAGACATGCCGAGTGCGGCGGAATATCTCAAGGCATACGCCGCGGATCGCGGCGCGCCGCTGCGAGTGCGTCTTCTCCTGAGTACCGACGGCGCGTACGTCACGGCTGATCGACGGCACAAGCCGACGCTTCCAACTGGCTGGTCCAGAACCGACTGGGACTTCACTCCCCTCGATCTCCTTGTCGAGGACGTGTTCCGCGCCGGGGCTGAGCCGGTGATCGACATCGGATACATGCCCGATTGGATGTGGAACTGCGCGACGGGCGAGCCGAGCGATCCAACCTTCATCACGTTCGGCGAGTACGCCGCCCGGCTGGTCTCGTATTACAACCGCGGCGCCTTCGCGACCGAGGACGGCCGCAGCGTCATCAACCCGGCCGGAGCATCGCATCGCGTCACGACCTGGGAGCTCTGGAACGAACCGAACTTCCAGACACTCTCCTGCCTCGGGCACGGCGGCGCCCCGGCGACGAATGTGCCCGCGATAACTCCGGCCCAGTACCTCGCAATGTGGAACGCGACGGCGCCGCGCATGCTCGCCGTCGATCCCACGATCCGGCTGGCGGGGCCCGCCACAACCGCGGGCGTCACCGGCCGGCGTCCCGACTACGTCGAGATGCTGATGGGGTCAGCCGCGATCAGACCCGACGTCGTGACCTTCCACGCGTACGGGAGCTACAACGCGGACGAGACCGACGGCTGCCTCCTCGACAACGCTCCACCTCCGGGTCGCTCCTGCTTCGCCGGTGGGATCCCGGCGATCGTCGAAGGGGTGCGGGCCGTACGCAAATGGGCACCCGCACAGGAGACGTGGCTCACGGAGCTGAACGTCCTGGCGTCGTATGGAAACGATCCGAAGGCCCGGAACTGGAATGCGCTCGGCGCGTCGTGGCAAGCGAGCGCCTTCGTCCGCCTCGGCGAGGCCGGTGTGAGCTCTTTGTTCGCATACTCGTTCGTGCATCCCGGCGGGAATCAGTTCTCGGTCCTGGACTGGACGAAGGGAGCGACATACGGGACGCCGCTCCTTTCCTACTGGACCGCGTTCTATCTCTCACGATTCTTTCCGCCGGGCAGCGCCGTTCTCTCGACGAGTTCGAAGCTTCGCGGCGTCGATACGCTCGCCGTGCGGACGGCGGACGGCGGTATGAGCGTACTCGTCGTGAATCGCCAAGTCGCGAGCTCTAGCGACGTCGGCGGGGTCGGCGTTCCCCGACTCGTCAGCCTGAATCTCCCGGATGGCTGGGCGGGATCGTCCGCGACACTGTGGCAGCTCGATCGCGCGACGGGCCTTCCGGAAGGTCCTGCACCGGTCGATCTCCCCAACTCGACTGCGCTTGCCGTCAGATTCAACGGCTATGGCGTCGCGATCTTCCGGCTCGAATGAACGGCCGCTCAGCGTCTCGCACCGTGGTCTACGCCATGGCAGCGGCTCTCGTTCTGACCGCCTGCGGTGCCATCCCGCGGAACGGACCGTGGACACCCGCCGGAAGCCCCGGTGGCGAGGCGACGACCGTCTTCGGCGCGAAGCTGGCGTTCGGCCTTCGAAACGACCCCGACGATCTCGAGTGGATGCGTCAGAGTGGCGTTCCCTGGGCGGCCCGCTATACCTACCTGGCCGGAGGCGTAAACACCAATGCGGGCTGGGCGACGTACGGCTCCAGCCCGGGCGCCTACGCCGCGGACTATGCCCGGGCGAGTGCCGCGGCGGGATACGTGCCGGTGTTCAGCTACTACCAGCTGCAACAGTCGCTGCCGCGCCGCGGCGCCACCGAAGCGGAGCGCGACCTGAATAACCTCGCTGACCCCACGACAATGCGGGCGTACTACGCCGACTTCCGGCTTCTCATGCGGAGCCTCGCAGCGAGCGGCGGCACGCCCGTCGTACACGTGGAGCCCGATCTCTGGGGGTACCTGCAGCAGCACGATGCGACAGCCACGAGGACGGTCGCGAGCGTTCGTTCCTCGGGAGATCCCGATGTCGACCGTGAGCCGGACAACGCCGCCGGCTTCGCGCACGCGCTGCTCGACCTCCGCGACCGCTACGCGCCGAACGTGCTGCTTGCGATCCATGCATCCGCCTGGGGCGCTGGACCGGATCCGATCGTATCCACTGCGCGCTTCGATCCATTGCCCCTTGCACAGAAGACTGCGCGCTTCCTGCGCACGCTCGATCGGGACGGACGCGGCTGGGACCTCGTTTTTCACGACTTGGTCGATCGCGATGCCGCACTCGGTGCCGCGACGGTGGAGCGGCACCTTTGGTGGGACGCCACGGATGCCACTGTGCCGAACTTCGGGAGGTGGCTCGCGTTCGTCCGTGGACTCTCCGTCGCTCTGGACCGGCGCGTCGTGGTGTGGCAGGTTCCACTCGGTAACCAGCGCTACCGGACGATGGATAACACCCCGGGCCATTACCAGGACAATCGCGCGGAGTATTTCCTCGAGCATGCCGACCTGCTCGCCTCCGCTGGCGTCGCGGCGGTGCTGTTCGGTCCGGGGATCGAAGACGCGACGATGTACACCGACGCACGCAAGGACGGAATCACGAATCCACCAGCGGTGACCTATCCGGGCTGTGACCGGTGCAACACCGAGGTGTCGGTCTATCCGGACGACGACGGCGGCTTCATCCGGCTCGCCGTCGGCGCCTACTACCGCATCGGAGCTGTCGCCCTACCCCAAAACTGATCGGGTGGGCTCGAGGTCCAGCGGATCGGTCGTCGCGTTGAGGAGCACGGGCGGCGCGTGCAGGTATGCAGTCGTGCGCCGCTTCTGATCGATGTCTTCGTACACCCGCCGCACCTGTTCGGCCCGATAGCCGAGATGCTCCCCTACGACGTCTGCCGGCACCTGGTGGTTCTTCGCCCAAAGGACGATGTCGAGTTGGGGATACGGCAACGAGTAGTAGAAGTCCTCTTGTGACTGCGCGAGGCTATACGTGTCGGTCGTGGGCTCGCGCGAAAGGATCTCCTCGCTCACACCGAGATGTCGCGCGAGTGCGTATACCTGGGTCTTGTAGAGGCCGGCGATCGGCTTCACATCGGCCGCGCCGTCGCCGGCCTTCACGAAGAAGCCTTGGTCGTACTCAAGACGATTGCTCGTGCCCGCCACCGCGTACGAGAGCCGGTCGGCGTGGTAGTACTCGAGCATCTTCCGCACTCGTTGCTTGAAATTCGTGGCGGCGACAACCTGGAGATACGCCGACGGCGTCAGCCGGAATCGCCGCTCCTCGCCCGGCCCGGTCTCGACAACGAGCTGGAAGAAGTGCAGGGTCTCGGCACGGAGCGGATCGCTCGCGAGCACGATCTTCCACGGCATCGTCGGCTCGAACGCCGGGAAGACGGACCGCACGGCCTCCGTGCGCGCGGCGTAGCAGCCGACGGCTTCGAGCGCCGCAGTGATGTCGCTGACGACATACGCGAGGCCCAGACCCTCGCAATGACGCCTCGCGTAGTCGACGCTCTCTTCGCTTGATTCGCGCTCCGGAAGGAGAAGCGCTAGGACCCGGTCGGCGCCGACGGCCTTCGCGCTCAGCGCGGCGACGCACGCCGAATCCACGCCGCCCGAGACCGCAACGACAAGACCGCGCCGGCGGAGACGCTTCACAACGGCCTCGCGGAGCTCATCCGCCAGACCGGTCGCGACCGCGGCAACGTCGATGTCGAGGACACCGTCGAGCCGAGTCATGCGCGCACCTCCAACGGCCGCTTGTCTCGCCCGAGACTTTCGAGCTCGCGGCGGAGCAGTTTTCCCGCGGCATTCCGCGGAAGGGCGTCGACGAACGTCACGTGGTGCGGCACCTTGAACGCGGGAACGCGCTCTGCGCAGAAACGCCGAAGGCCTGTCTCGTCCAGGTCGCTGCCGCGGCGGCGGACGACGAAGGCGGCCGCCACCTGACCGAGGAGCGTGTCGCTCGCACCGGTCACAGCTGCGTCGGCCGCGTCGGGGTGACCGAGAATGACGGCCTCGATCTCCGCCGGGCTTACGCGGTGACCACCGATCTTCAGGATCTCCCGCGCTCTCCCCTCGTGATAGAAAAAGCCGTCGGTGTCGCGCCGCGCGAGATCGCCGGTCCAGAGCCACCCGTCGCGCAGGATCTGGGCGGTCTCTTCCGGCTCGTCGAGATACCCTCGCGTGATGTTGTCGCCGCGCGCGACAAGATTTCCGGCTGCACCGTGGGGGAGCTCACGGCCCTCGTCGTTCACGATCCGCAGCTCTACGCCGGGGATCGGCACCCCGATCGAGCCCACCTTCTTCTCAGCGAACTCGGGCGGCAGGTACGAGAGGCGCGCCGTCGCCTCGGTCTGCCCGTACATGACGAAGAGCTGCGCCGGGGCGAACGCCCGTCGTGCCCAATGAATCGTGTCGATCGACATCGCCTCACCCGCCTGGGTCACGTAGCGGAAGGGGAGGGTGCCGAGCGCCTCGAGATCCACCTGGCGCCGAATGATCTCGAAGGTCACGGGAACCCCGGCGAAGCCGGTGCAGCGCTGCGCCATCGCATGCTCGAGGACGAGGCGCGGATACATGAACCGGTTGTCCATTACCACCGAGCCCCCGACGAAAAGATGAGTCTGCAGAACGCTTCGGCCGTAGCAGTACGACAGCGGAAGCACAAGCATCGCGCTGTCTCGCGACGTGAGGCGCAAGTACTCGACGATCGATCGCGTGTTCGCGTGGAGGTTTCGCCACGTCTGCATCACGCCGTGCGGCCGGCCAGTCGAGCCTGACGTGAAAAGGATCAGAGCCACATCGCTGTCGCGACGGACCCATGGAGGGAGTTCACGCACCGCGGCGGCCTCGGCGTCAACACTCCCGTCATCTCTGATCGAGCCCGCGACCTCACCGGGCTCGTCCATGGCGCGATGGTCGTCTGGTGAGACCGTCCAAAACCGCAGCCCGCGCGCCTGCGCTGCGTCGCGCCACAAGCGCGCGTCGCGCGAGTAGACGATCGCGTTGCGCGCACCACTGCGCTCCACGATGGTGCGAAGAGCGTCGGGGGCCCACACCCGATTCACCTCGACGACCGTGGCGCCGATCGCGTGGAGCGCAAGGTCTGCGACGACCGAGGCGATGGTGTTCGGTAACGCGACGATCACACGCTGACCCGGGACGACGCCGTCCGCCGCAAGAACGCTCGCGAGCTCGCGAACGCGAGCGGCAAGCGCGCCGTACGTCAGACGCCGGTCCGGGGTGGCGATCGCAAGGGCATCCGGATCGCGCCGGGCGTGAATCTCCAACCAGTCAGACAGGAAGGGGGTGCTCATGCCGCCTCGAGCTCAACAGCTTCTACGTGGCGCCGATCGAGGTCGAGGCGCCGCCGGAACTGCTCCGCGAGGAGCTGCGTCGTCGCCACTGCCATGATCGTCTGGCCATCCGACTCGCTCGCCTGGCCCGGACGAGCGGCCATCTTCGCGATGAGTCGCCCTACCTTCGCCTCGTCGAAGACTCCGACGTCGCGGACGGCGTCGGGTGCGAGCAGGCTGTGCGTCCATCGCGGCGCCTGCGGCCCGACGAGCGCTGCGGCGATCGGGGCGCGATAGGGGTATTTCGTGCGCTCGAGAATCGACGGCGGTACCCACCGCGCGGCGTACCGCTTGAGAAGCCATTTCTCCCTGAGCCCGCGCAGCTTGAGCCGTGCCGGCAAGGTGGCGGCGAACTCGATCACGCGGTGGTCGAGGTAGGGATAGCGGCCCTCGACAGAGTGAGCCATCAGCATGCGGTCGCCCTGCGCGCTCAGCAGATAGCCGGCGAGCAACGTGCGCATCTCGAGGTACTGCGCTCGCGCGAGCGGCGTCCAGCCGAGCATGCGCGTCGGAAGCGCAGCAACAACGGATGCGACCGGATTCTCCGCGCTCACGCCAGCGGCGTACTCAGCGTCGAGGAAGCGAAAGATCCTCCCGCTTGCCGACCACCGCGGCGAGTGCGAGAAGCTCGGGTCGTCCAGGCGCTCCAGGCCGACGCCAAAGAACTGCCGGAAGAGCTCCTGGCCTTCTGACCCGACGCCAAGATATGGATAGAGCCGCCGAAGAAGTGCGGGTCGTGTGGTCGAGTGGGGTTCGCGTCCCCAAAACTGTCGTATTTGCGTTTCGCGGTAGAGCTCATACCCGAGAAAGATCTCGTCGGCGCCTTCACCACTGAGAACGACCTTGGTTTTGGAATCGCGAACGAGGGCGCTGAGGTCGAAAAGCGGAGCGGGTGCCGATCGGAGAAGTACCTGCTCAGCGTGGTAAACAACGTCCGGGAGGACCTCGCCGATCCGCGAGCTGCTGACCAGGATCGAGTGGTGATTCGTACGCAGCCGAGCGGCGACGTCGTTCTGGAATACTCGCTCGTCGTAACGACTGTCCTCGAAACCGACCGAGAACGACGAGAGCGTGCCGCCGAGCTGCTTCTGCGCGATGCCACAGAGCGCGCTCGAGTCGAGGCCGCCAGAGAGATAGGCGGCAACCGGAACGTCCGCCCGCAGCCGCAAACGCACGGCGTCTTCCAGGAGTGCTCCGAGCTCTTCCTCTGCTGCGGCGGGACCGATGTCCCGGGACGGAAGACCGAGATCGATATCCCAGTAGCGGCGCGTCTCTAGGACGCCGCCCCACCAACGCGCGACGCACCCCGCGTCGAGCTGTGAAACGGCTTGGAAAAGCGTGCGCGGAGGTACTGGCGACCAGAGCTGTAGAGCCTGCTTGAGACCGATCGCGTCCAGGATCGGGCGGCACCAGCCGCCGGCGAAGAGCGCCTTCGCCTCCGACGCGAAGGCGAGACCATCCGCGGTGCGCGCGTAATAGAGCGGCAGAATTCCCACACGATCTCGCGCGAGCCACAGCGCATGAGTCCGCGGATCGTAGAGCGCGAACGCGAACTGGCCGTTGAAGTCGAGAACGCAGTCGATCCCTCGGCCAAGGTACGCCGCGAGGATCACCTCGGTGTCCGAGTTGGTTCGGAATGCATACGTCGCGGCGAGCTCTTGCCGCAGCTCCGGGTGGTTGAAGATTTCCCCGTTGAAGACGATCGTCACACCGGTTTGGGGATCGCGCATCGGCTGCGATCCACCGGCAAGATCGACGATCGCGAGGCGCGTGCTCCCCAGCGCGATACCGTCGAGGAGGATCCCGCGCTTTGCGTCGGGACCTCGATGGTGAAGGCTGGCGGTCATCCGCCGGAGTCGATCTCCCGCCAGCCCTTGCCGATCCGACGACGCCGGCCCGCGCGGCATGGTGAATCCGGCGATCCCGCACATCTGGGCCTCAGGCCGCCGTCGCAGCGCGCTGCTTGCGCGATACGAACGCGCTGGCGCGGGCCAGCGAGTCCAGATTCTCGGGAATGAGCTCCCAATCATGGATCTTGATCGAGAACTCCTGCTCTAGGAAGAGAACGAGCTCCATCATTCCGGTCGAGTCGATCACGCCGCTGGCTAGGAACGACTCCCCCTCGTTGAACCGATCGACGAAGAACGTCTCGGTGATGAACGACCGGATCCGCTGAGCGATAGTCACTGCTGAGCTCCTCCCTCGGGCGATGCGATCGCGACGTGCGAACGATCCGATCGAAGGCCGAGGCTCATCGACCGCGCTGGGTTGCCGATCGCGAGGCTGTATGGCGGCACGTCCGTCGTGACGCGCGAACCGGCCGAGATCACCGACCCGGCGCCCACCGTCACACCCGGTCCGATCGTGGCACCGTGAGCGACCCACACGTCGTCTCCGATGACGACCGGTGCGCGCCGCCCGTCTTCGACATCGGAGATGCGCACGTACGAGCCGAACTGACAGTTGTCCCCGACGCGGATCGAGCATTCGGCTACGAGGGCGACACCGTAGTTGAAGATCGTGCGGTTCCCCACCTCGATCGACCCCGACGGACCGCACTCGAGTGACGACGCGATCATCCCCCCAAGGAAGACGGCGTGGGAGCCGATCCGTATGCGACCGACGCTGCGGACGATCACTCTGCCGCCCGCGTGCACGCGCGTACCACGCTCGCACGCACGCAGGAACCATGCGCCGCGCGCGACGTCGAGCGCGCCCAGTAGCCTGCCGAGAGGACCCACACGGACTGGGACGCGAGGACCGGTCTCGCCGCTGGCCGCCTCGTCCACCGCGCCCGCGGCGTCGCCGAGCGGTCCGAACCGCCGCGAGACGACCGCGCCCGCCGGCACCTTCGCACCCGGTGCGACCCATGCCCCGGGCAAGAGGATGGCGCGATCGCCGACCTCGGCGTCCGCGCCAATGGTGACAGGATGCGATGCTGGTAGGCGCCCTTCGCTGTCCACCGGATGGAAGTTGTTGTCCATCACCTTGACGAAGCGGCCCAAACGGGAGCGCGATCCGACGCTGATCCGTGCGATCGCCTCGAGTGAGGAGCCGGGCCCGATTCGCGCGGCTCGCCCGATCGTGATCTCGGCGCCGTCATGGACGTGGAGCTCGATCGGCGCGTCCGACGCATCGAGGACGACGTCCTCTTCAATGCGCAGGACGCCCCGACCGTGGACCCAGAGCCGGCCCGAGACCGCGGCCGAGGCCGCGATCGACACGGGCCCGCGGCGGCGGAGTTCGCGAAGCCGGAGCATCCACGTCGACCTGGCCATCGAGCTCATCACTGCGTCGCCACGTTTGCGAGGAACCCGATGAGGCTCCGACCGATCCGCTCTGCGGTCGGCGCGTTGAGATGACCGCCGTCGTCCGTGTACGCGGAGCAGAGCGCCGGGACAAGGCGATCCTCTCCGCGGTGCAACTGCGAGCTGCCGTCCGGTCCGGTGGACTCGAATTGCGCGAGATCGAAGACAAGCCCTGACCCGCCGTACATGCCGCGGAGGAGATCGTTGAACTCCTCGCGTCGGCCGTTTTCTCGGACCGACCGCGGCACGCGTCCGGCAAGAGCCGCCACAACCTCCTGCGCTCCGTGCCGCTCGCGCACGCTGGTCAGGGGGACGGTGACGTGCGCGAAGGTCACGCGTCCGTGTGTCCGGCGGAGAACGGCCATCGCCGCGCGATAGCGCGCAAAGAGAGTGCGCGCGTCGGTGCGGTCCGTGAAGTCTGCATAGCAAAACTTCATAAGGGCGACGTCGGCGGATCGTCCGGCGGCCGATTCGAGGGCACGCTGGAAGCTCGTCAGCTTGAGCTCGGGCGCGCCGTTCCGCGGCAGGAAGGTGTGTGCGATGGTCCCCGGCCCTGCGTCGCCAACGGTCTCGACGACTCGGGGCGATGGTCCGCCATGAGCGGCGGCGATCATGGCGATGCCATTCAATAAATTCATGCCCACCGATTGGTGACCGAACAAGATCCGCGTCGACGCGAGGCCCGCGAGGTCCGCCCCAAGCGAGGCATCGTGGGCCGCGATAGGCAAGAGGAGCGCGTCCATCAGCTCGTGCGGGGCGACCGCAGCGCCCCGATGCGTTCGCGAACGTGCGCGCCCGCGAGTCGCAGATCGTCGGCCGGAAACGCTTGGAAGAGCAGGCAGCCAACCCCGAAGACGAGCGCGGCGATCGGCGCACTTACGGCGATCGGCGCCGGGCCGAGTGGAAGGAGCGCGACTGCAGTGAGACCGCCAACCAATGCGGCGCGTGCCAGCACGAAGCCGCTCGCAGATCCCACTAGACCCGGCGGCGCGGCTAAGACGAGGCAGCAGAGGAGAAAGAGCTCGGTGAGCGAGGTGATCGCGGCGGCGGCCTCGATGCCGAACACGGGGATGGTCAGCAGGTTCGCTGTCGTGTTCAGGATCGCGGCGAGCGCCGCGATCACGAGAAGGCGCTTCTCCATGTGCAGCGCGAAGAGTGCCGATCCTATGACCGAGTTGACGTAGAGGAAGAGGAGTCCGGGCGCGAGGAGCCGGAGGGCACTGGCGGCGGGCTCGTACGCGGGAAGCGGGTATAGCAGCCCGGTGATCGGCATCGCGAGTGACGCGAAGACCACGCTCACGAGCACTCCGATGAGCGCGAGATACGCGATGGTCTTCTCAACGGCAGGCCGAAGCGCGGAGATCGAGGCTCCGGTCAGACGCGCGAACAGCGGATAGAGGACAGTCCCGCAGACGATGGCAGGAATGATCGAGGCGGCACTGAAGAGGCGATACGCGGCGGCGTACTGACCGAGACTCTCGCGCGGGGTCAACCGCTCGATGAGCGCCATGTCGACGTTGAAGTAGAACGTCCCGACGACCCAGTACAGACCGATCGGCAGAGCGGCGCGAAGAAGGCCGCGAACCGCGCGCGGATCGAAGCGCGGAGCCGCGAGACCGGTGCCGCGAAGGCCAATGACCAACAGGGCCACCGCCACGGCCCCCGAAACCGCGTAGACCGCGGCCACAGCCACGACGCCGAACCCAGCGAGCAAGAGAACTATCCCCACGACCGCGGCGGCGACGCGCTGCACCGCGTTGGCGATCGCGGGAAGAGCGAACCGCTCGCGGCCCTGGTAATACGCATTCAACGCTCCGGCGAGACCAACAAAGAGAAGGGAGTCAGTGAGGACGAGGATCGTTGCCTGCAGCTCATCGTCATAACCGAGAACTACGGTGAGGACATATGCGATCGGCATGACGATCAACCAGAGACCGGCTCGCGCTGTCAGCGCCGACCAGAGAATCGTGCGATCGTCGGAGCGAGCCTGAGCGACCGCACGCGTGACGTGCGTCGCGACCCCAAAATCCACGACGATCGCGAAGAAGGCTGCGTAGCTCAGACCGAGCGAAAGCTCGCCAAAGCGGACGGGACCGAGGAACCGTGCCTGTGCGAGAACGAACACAAACGTGGCCACCCATGTGATCGCCTGACCACCGGACACGATGGCGATGTCCCGCAGAAGACCTCTCACGGTCGTCATGCCGATCGTGCCCCGGCGACTTCGGCGGCGCGGCGAGAGAGGTACGCGGTGAGACCGAGCACGACCCCAAGCACGATCATGTTGCGGCTGTAGGTGAGCCCCAGGTCGACGGTCGAGAAGAGGACCTGGATCACGAGCAGCATCATCGGGGCGAGCGCTACAAGCTTGAGGTCCGCCGTCGGGAGCCGTTTGAAGAGCCGCGCGCCAACGAGCGCAGCTTGCGCGACAAGGGCCCAGAAAGCGGCGAAGCCTAGGACACCTGCCTTGAGCCATACCCAGAGCACCGCGTCATGCGTCATATACCGCCAATAGATGAAGCTCGTGAGCGGTGGCGGCTCGCGCTCGAACAAGTATTCCTGGCCGAGACCGACTCCGGTGATCGGCAGCTGCTTGATGGTGTATGCGATGTTGCTTTCCTCGAGCTCGCGCCACCAGTTCGAGGAGAGGTCTCTTGCGCTCAGGGAGCCTGGATCGATCGCGCCGCGGATCGCCCGGATCGGTTGCGCGAGAAGACCCTGCTGGTCCCATGCGATGACCGAGTAGGCAAGGAAAAGCACCGTGGCCGAACCGAAGAGAAGGGCCGTCCGTCGCGGCTTCAGGCTTGCCAGAAGCGCGGCAAGGACGATCACAGCTCCACCGAGCGCGATGAACCCGACGCGACGCTGCGTCACAAGCTCGGTTGCGAGGATCAAGGGTACCGATGCGTAGAGAAGCCAAGCCAAGCGGCTCCGCAGCCCGAGAACGTATGCGCCGACCGCGAGGACGATCGAGAGATCGAAGAAGACGACATCCTCGTGCGCGGTGACGGCATCGAGCCAGATGGGGCCGTTCGTCATCTGCCAGTAATTCCAGAGGCCCTCAACCGCCTTGATCGCCGTGAGAACGATGAGGGTTCGCAGGAGCACGCTCACGTGGGCCGGCTTGCGGACCAAGTTCACCGTAAGGAAGTACGTGATGCACAAGAAGAGGGGACCGCGGAGCTCGGCCAACGCTGCCGTCATGTTCCAGGCGCCGCCACGGACAATGCCAACAGCGAGTCCAACGACGAAGAGCGCACCGTAGGCGAAGACCGGCCACCCAATTGGACCCAGCCGCGCCGGCGGATTCGCTCCGACGAGGCGCCGCAGCCCCCACGCGATGACCGCGAGAAGCGCGAGGAGGTCGGCCATCGAGAGTCGGATCGGTATCGCGGAGTAGCCCGAGATGTTCTGGAAGAAGTGAGTCTCGGTCGTGATCGGATTCAGGCCGGCGATGCCCCATTCCTCAAGGAGAATGGCCGCACCGAATAGGACATACAGCCCGCTTCGTGGCCACACGAGCAGCGCGATCCCGCAAAAGGCCGCGGCGAAGGGTGCCACTAAATACGGAGATCCGTCGCTGACCACGACGGCCGCCGCGAAAGCCCCCGCGAGAAGCACGACGGCGATCGCAGCAACGAGCCGTATGCGGAAACCAGCTCTTGCCAGGCTGTCGCTGTGCGGCCAGGGAGCGGTCGCGTATGCAGACTGCCCTATCACGCGAAGAGAACCTCGATGATGTGAAGGACGACGGCAGCCACGGCCACGACCCCGGCTGCGAACACTGAAGCCGCAGAACTTCGGGCGACTCCGCCCAGGCCAAGGCCGACTGCCACGAGCACCAGCAGCAACGCGAGGGCGGCGTGGCTCACACGAGACCGAGCACGCCGACACCGCCAGAGCGATCCGCGGTCTGGTTGAGGATCAGCTGGGGTGGCCTTCCTCCGCGAAGCTCCGCAAGTGCCCGGCGAACGAGCCCGACCGGCGTCACCCCGCGCCGGAGGATCACGTAGGACTGATCGACGGCCGCCGCCCAAGGCACCACCAGCGATGGCGCAACCAGCACCGGTGGAAGGTCGATCACGACCTTGCCGAACCGCTCGACGGCTTGCTCAATGAGCCCCGAGAGTCGACCGAACGGCGGCGACTCCGTTCCGAAGTCCCCGGCCGGCAGGAACCGGAGTCCGCGTCGGGCCGTGACGCCGACGGCCTGCTGGAGCGTGGCCTCGCCACGAAGGCACTCGGCCAAGCCCGGCTGGTTCTCGCGGCCGGAGACCTCGGTCAAGCTCGGCCGTGTCCAGTTCGCGTCGATGAGGAGGACCGCATTCGCGTCGTAGTTCGCAAGCGAAAGTGCGAAGCCGAGCGCTACCGTCGTCGCTCCCTCGCCGTGCAGTGTGCTCGTGATGCCGAGCGATCGAAGAGCTTTCCCGCCGGCGGAGACGCGGGCGGCAATACCGTCGAAAGTCGCGTTGGCGGCGATCGGTATTTCGATCATGAGGCGGCTCCCTCCACATCGGTGGTCTCGTCAGGCCCGAAGGCGGCAAGGGCCAGGGCGGTACGTAGGTCGCTCCGCAGCCGTTTGTTGCCGATGTGACCGAACCGCGGGATCGCGGCGAGAAGAGCGACCGAGCCCAATCGCTGCAGGTCGGCCTCACTCGCGACGCTTCCGGTGAGCAGCGTTCCGGCAACCACGAGGAAGCCGGCCAGCACTATGGCGCCGGTCATCATCACACCGAAGACGAGTGCGGCCTGGCGCAGACCGCCCGATGGCCGCGGCTGAACCTGCGGCGCGTCCAATACCTGGATATCGGCGCCCCCGGCCAGCTGCGACAGCGCCGCGCCGACCGTCGTACGGTCCATGCGGCTCTTTAGATCGTTGAGCCGCACGAGCGCGAGATCGGACGCGATCCGCAGCTGACGCTGTGCAAAGTCATCGGCGGAATTGAGGTTGCTGGTGTTGTGCGTGGTGTTGAACTTGTCGAGGTCCTGCTGCGCCCTGAGTGCCTGCTGCTGCGCGAGATCGAATTCCTTCTGATAGAAGGTCGTCGTCACGGCGGTCGAACCGACAGCCTGCTGCGCGGCGCGCTCGTCGCGCTCGTTGAGCGCGCCCGAGACCATCTCGTACGCGACCTGGGCCGATCCGGCGCGGAATGTGATGCGAACAAGATTCGATCCCAGCGCCTGGACGCGGAAGCGCCTCCGCACTTCGTCTAGGAACGCGAGCTGATCGTGTGCGTCGTTGAACTCACCGCCGACCGAGGTGCGGGCCACGACTGCGGTCATGAACGTCTGCGACTGCAGCAGTTGACCGAAGACCTCGGCGTACTCGCTCGCCGGCGTCAGGTAGTTCGCGACGGTGGGTTGGTCTGTGGAGCTGTCGCTGACCTGCAGGAGATCGTGAGAGACGCGCGTCACCCACACCGTCGCGGTTGACTCGAACGTGTTGCTGTACTCGAAATACGCCGCAGACGATCCCGAGATGAGCAAAATTGCGAAGACTGCTGCGATGACCAAGAAGTAGCGCTTGGCCGTGTAGAGATACCGCTCCACGATGTCCCACCCCTTCCCACGCGCACATCGAGCCCACTGGGACGCTAAAACCCCGAACTTGAGTCCTTGTTAAGGCGAGATTGAGGGACGTACGAGGCGACGAGCGCTCGGGGAGGGATCGCGCGCACGAAGCACTTCAAGTCTTAACGCGGTCGACGATCTTGGCTCAAGCCGCCCGACGGCTTCATATGCCGTGAAGGCGGGGGTGGGTATTGGTCGCTGTGCGTGGGAGTCCGCGCGCGCTCGTACGGTCGGCGCCTGCTATCCGCGATGTTCCTCCGGACGTCGTCCTTGGCCGCGGCTGTTTGATCGATGACAACGTCATCCTCGGCGCACGTCCGGGCCGGCCGCTTCGCCACCCCACGCTCCGACTTGGTCGCCGCGCGATAGTCCGAAGCGGGTCCGTGCTCTACGCCGGCTCCCAAGTCGGTGACGGTTTCGAGACCGGGCACAACGTCGTGGTCCGCGAGGACAACGCAATCGGCACCGACGTGAAGGTCTGGAACAACTCGGTCATCGACTACGGCTGCGTGATCGGCGACCGCGTCAAGATCCACTCGAACTGCTACGTCGCGCAGTTCACGACGATCGAGGATGACGTCTTCATCGCTCCTGGCGTGTCGCTCGCGAACGACCCGCATCCCGGCTCGGCAACACACCTCTGCATGCGCGGACCCACGATCAAAGCGGGCGCGCAGATTGGGATGAACGCGACAGTCCTCCCATTCGTAGTCGTTGGTGAGCGCTCGCTCGTCGGAGCAGGAGCGGTCGTGACGCGCGACGTGCCTCCCGGAATGGTCGTCGTGGGCAATCCGGCCCGCGTCCTCAAACCCGTGAGCGAAGTCATGTGCCCGCTCGATCTCGCGCGGGGCGAGTACCTCGAGGCTACGGAGCGGACGACATGAGGGCTCTGGTGAGCCAGTTCGTCCGTTACTTGACGAACTCCCTAATCGCGCACGTGCCGTCGCATCACCTGAGGCGCACCTGGTACGTCGCGGTCGTGGGGATGTCGATCGGCCGGCGGACATCACTACTCATGGGCCTTCACATCCAGGTGCGCGGGCGGCCGCGCATCGACAAGCCGGGGATCGTCATCGGGAATCACACCGTGATCAACGCTGGGTGCCATCTCGACGGGCGGGGCGGTCTCGTCATCGGTAACAACGTGAGCGTCTCGCCGGGCGTCTGGATCATTACGGACGAGCACGACGTCAACGATCCGCTATTCCCGGAAGTCCTTGCCCCCGTCCGCATCGAGGATCACGCGTTCATCGGATCGAAAGCAATGATCCTGCCGGGGGTGACGATCGGGCGGGGTGCCGTCGTGGGCGCGGGAGCGGTCGTGACCCGCGACGTCGCACCGCTCCATGTTGTCGTCGGCGTGCCGGCGAGGACAATCGGCCAGCGGCGGTCCGAGCCTGGCTATCGCCTCGACTACCAGCCGGCGTTCGAGTGATCGCGATGTGGATCCGTCTTCTTACTCCGAGATATCCCGTGCCGGCGTCAACCGACGATGACGTCCGGACCATCGCACTCGCCAGCCATCTCGCACGACGGAATCACGTAGAGGTGCTTTCGCTGGTAGGCAGCGATGGTCGGTCCGTCGACGAGCGCCTTGCGGACAGCGCGAGAGATCGCGGAAGGGCGTTCGATCTGACCGTGGTCACATCACCCGCGATCGCGACGCTGGTGCGCTCCAGCGGCCCGATCGTGCTTGACGGCGCGGACGTCGTGGGTGCGACCTCACGACCCCGTCGCAGCGTCGACAAGGTGCTCGATCTCGTTGACTACGCAGCCGAGCGCCAGACCATTTGGGCCCGGGTAGACGGCTGCGTGTTCACGAGCGCGGAAGCCTACGAGGCCTCGCCGGCGCCGGCACTCGGCATTCCCAGCGCGGTCGTGCCGAACGGACTGGATCTCGCTTTGTATCCTCGCTCTCCCGCGGTAGCTGGCGGTGTCTCGATCGTGGGCGCCGACACAGCGGACCGCGAGTCCACCAGGGTTCTCGACGCGATCTGCGCAACGGTGATGCGGGAGCTGCCCGAGGCGCGGATCACGGTCGTTGGCGCACGCGCGCGAAGCCGGACCGAAGGGATCACTTTCACCGGAACGGTCGCGGAAAGCGCCATCTGGACGCGAGACGCGGCCGTGGTCCTCGCCCTAGCCCATGCGCGTCCGGCCGAGATCCTCGAAGCGATGGCGTTTGGGCGTCCAGTCATCTTGGCACACACAGAGACCACCGCCATCGATGTTCTGGGCACACCCGGAACAATCGTGGCCCAAGACGCGCAGAGCATCGCCGTCAAGCTCCTAGAGCTCCTTCGGAATCCCGCGCACGCGCGCTGCATCGGAGACGAGGGCCGCGCGCTCGTCGAGCGCCGATATGACTGGGATCGCCTCGCGCTCGAGTTCGAGCTGTTCCTTCGCGCCGTTCGCGGCGCGCGTCAGACATATCGGTTCGCGCTTGGCAGGGAAAGGGTGGGTTGAAGAGGTGGCGACACGTTCCGCGCAGTCGTTCCCCAGTACCGCATCAGTCGTTGCTCTACCGGACATCACGCTGCGGGTCCGCTCGCGTCCCGGATACGAAACGCTAAAACGGACGATCGACACGCTCGGCGCGCTCGTGCTGCTCATCGCGCTCCTTCCCGCCTTCTTGTGCATTGCTGTCGGAGTCGTCGTCGATAGCGGTTGGCCGATCTTCTATCGTGGAGAACGGATCGGCCGTGGCGCGCGGACGTTCACGGTCCTCAAATTCCGATCGATGCGCGCGGACTCGGATTCGTCGGCGCACCGCGAGTATCTGAGCCAGCTCCTCGCCGGAGAGGCCGGGGCATCGAACGGGCTCTTCAAAGTGCCGAACGATCCGCGGATCACCCGAGTTGGCAGGTTTCTTCGAAGGAGCAGCCTCGACGAGCTACCGCAGCTCGTGAACATCGTGCGCGGTGAGATGAGCCTCGTTGGCCCGCGACCCGAAGTCCCCTACGCACTCGCCGACTACGAGTCGTGGATGTATCGCCGATTTGAGGTCACGCCAGGCATCACCGGCCTCTGGCAGGTGAGCGGACGCGGCCGCCTCAGCGTCCGCGACATGCTGCGGCTCGATGTCGAATACGCCGACCGCTCCAGCCTCGGACTAGACCTGGGGATCCTCGCGCGAACGATCCCCGCAGTCCTTCGCGGGACAGGCGCGGGCTGAGCGCATGGCGGTCGCTGAACTCGCGCATGTCGCGCTGATCGTCGCGGCGGTCGGGCTCCTGCTGGCGCCGAGCATCGTCCTGATGATGCTCGCGCTCGCGAGTGTCGGTGTGGTGACGCGACCCTCGATCGCGCCACAGCCGACACGCTTTGCGCTCTTCATCGCCGCGCACGACGAGGAAGCGAACATCGCCGCGACGGTCGCGTGTGCACGCGCCGTCGGGCGCGACGCCGTTACGGTCCATGTGGTCGCGGACAACTGTGCTGATGGAACGGCGGCTGCTGCCGAAGCGGCCGGAGCGCGCGTGCATCGTCGCGTCGACCCGAGCCGGCCGGGGAAGGCCGCCGCGCTCAACTGGCTCGCGGATCGAGTGCTGCCGGCCGAGCGAAGCGCCGATGCCGTCGTGATCATCGATGCAGACACGCGGATCGAGCCGGGCTTTTTCGATGCGCTCGGTGAGAAGTTGGCGGCGGGGGCCGCGGTCGTCCAGGCCGCGAACCTCGTGCGCACCACGGACGCGCCGCTCACGCGCCTCCGGGATCTCGCGTTCCGGCTGCGATGCGAGCTCCGGCCGCTCGCCTACGACCGGCTCGGGTTCTCGGCCGGACTTCACGGGAACGGGATGTGCTTCCGGCCCGAGATCCTTGCGGGCCACCGGTGGAACGAGGGGTCCGTGGGCGAGGACCTCGAGATGCACGGCCGTCTCGTGCTCCACGGTGTCCGTGTCCGATTCGCTCGGGACGCGGTCGTTCGCTCGGCCATGCCCGAGCGCTTTGGCGGCGCGGCCGGTCAGGCCCTCCGCTGGGAGCGCGGGAAGTTCGACGAGATTCGCGCCGGCGTGAGGCTGATCGCCCGAGGCGTGGCCGAGCGGCGATCGGGGGCGATCGCAACCGGGTACGACGTCTTTATCCCCCCTCTGTCACTTCACCTTGCCGCGAGCGTCGGCGTCGCCCTCGGAGGCGCAGCCATCGGCGACGCCGCGCTCACATCTGTCGGTACCGCGTCCCTGGCCGGCATGCTGATCTACGTGTCGCGCGGGCTGTCGCTCGCCCGCGTTGGTCCGATCACGTTCACGCGGATGGCCCTGTGGTCGCTGCCATACATCGCTTGGAAGAGCGCGATCGTCCTTCACGCGATCGTCGGGGGCGGAAACCGGCGGTGGGCTCAGGCACGGCCGGTCATGCCGCTCCGAGCCGCGCCGAACCCGGCGCAGGCCGACCAATGACCGCGGCGGCCGAGTTCGCACCGGCCCGACCAGCCCCGGCGGTCGCGAGGCGATTGCGCCTGCTCGTTGTTTCGCACTCGCTGCCATTCCCTCCCCGATGGGGATACGCAACGCGCGTCTATCAGCTCCTGCGCCAGCTTTCGATCCGCCACGACGTCACGCTCCTCACCTACGCAGCACCCGGCGCCGAGGCAGTCTGCGCGACAATTCCCGGCGTTCGCGTCGAGATCGTCCGGCGCGGCCAGACGCCACGCATCGCCAAGCGCGTGGCTCAGGCCGTCTCCATCGTCACCCGCAGACCGTTCGCGGTCGCGGCCGGCCACTCGACCGAGATGCAACGCGCGATCGACCGGCTGTTCTCGCACGAACGCTTCGACCTCGTGCAGGTCGAGGGTGCGGTCCTCACTACCCTGCGGTTTCCGGATCCCTCACGCGTCGTCCTCGACGAGCACAACATCGACTACGAGGTCTTCGAGCGGATGCACGCGGGCGAGCGATCGCGCCTCCGCCGCTTCTTCTACCGCTCGGAGATGGGACTCTTCCGCGATTTCGAACACCGCATCTGGTCTCGCGTCGGCGGATGCGTCGTCACCTCTGAGCGCGAGGCGGCCATCGTTCGCGCGCACGCGCCGAACACGCCGGTCGAGGTCGTCCCGAACGGGGTCGACCTGGAGTACTTCGCGCCGGGAGCCGAAGATGTCGCATCGGCTCACACAGTCGTGTTCAACGGCGCTCTCGACTATCGGCCGAACGTCGACGCCGCTATCCATCTCGTTCAGGACGTGTTGCCGCTCCTGCGCGCGCGTTACCGCGACGTCCAGGTGACGATCGTCGGACGCTCGCCGTCGGCCGAGATCCAACGCCTCGCCGCGCCAGACGTCTCAGTCGTCGGCGAAGTAGCCGACGTCCGGCCGTCGATGCGGCAAGCCGGCGTCGTCGCGGTCCCGATCCGGATGGGCGGCGGAACGCGGTTCAAGGTCATCGAGGCGCTCGCCCTGGCCCGGCCGGTGGTCTCGACGACGATCGGATGCGAAGGAATCAGCGTGGTCGACGGCGAGCACCTTCTGATCGGGGACACGGCGACCACCTTTGCGCAACAGATCGCGCGCATCTTCGACGACCGTGACCTCGCGGCACGCATCGCCATGGCAGGTCGGGCCCTCATTGAGCGCGAGTACTCCTGGGATCTCGGGGGCCGCAGGCTCGAGGGCTTGTACCGCGAGGTCGCGTGCCCGAGCCCGCGGCGGGTCGCGTGAGCGCGCTGGTGGGAATGGATCTCGCGGCTTCGGGTGTCGTCCTGAATTTGTGCTTCCACGGAATCGGAGCGCCCCGTCGCGTCCTCGAGCCCGACGAAGAGCGGTTCTGGGTCAAAGAGTCGCAGTTCGACGAGATGCTCGACACGGTCGCGGACGACCCAGCCGTGCGCATCTCGTTCGACGACGCCAATGCGTCGGACATCGCGACGGCCCTTCCCCACCTCAGCCGCCGCGGCCTCAGCGCGACCTTTTTCGTCATCGCCGGCCGGATCGGGCGGCCCGGGTCGCTCTCGCGAGGCGATTTGCAGGAACTCGTCGCCGCGGGGATGACGATCGGAGCGCACGGGATGCACCACCGGCCCTGGCGCACCGCCACCGATCGTGAGCTCCATCAGGAGATCGACGAGGCGCCTCGTGTGATCGCGGACGCCGCGGGCACGGCCGTTGATCGGTTCGCCTGCCCCCACGGCTCGTATGACCGCCGCGTACTGCGAGCGCTGCGCCACCACGGCGCCGCGCGCGTGTACACAGTGGATGGAGGGGCCGCGCGCGCCGACGGGTGGCTGCAGTCTCGGTACGTCGTTGAACGAACGGACACGGCCGAGTCGCTTGCGGCGCTCGGCCGAAATCCGCACGGCACGTCAGTGACACGGACGCTGCGCTCCCTCAAGTGCGCGGTCAAACGGCTTCGCTGATGCGCGCGGGAAGCAGCATCGAGGCGCCGGAGATCCTCGTCGGTTTTGCCGAGGCATATGCCGCCATTGAGGCGGCGTGGTCGCTCAAGGAGGCCGGCTTCCGAGTCTCCGCCTTCGCGCGGGCCGGGGCCATAGCGGCACTGCGCCACGTGGCCGGCGTCCGCGTGTATTCGGTGACCCCCCCAGAGGTCGATGCCGCGCGTTCGATGCACGACGTGCGCGCGATCGTCCGCTCGATCAATCCCGCCGCCTACCTACCCCTCGACGATGCCGGGGTCTGGGTCGCGCAGACGCTGGGCATCGAGGATCTCCGTGTCGCGGGCCCGACCGGCGCGGCCGCGAGCTATGCGCTCGACAAGGAGCTTCAGATCGCCGCAGCCGCCGACGCTGGGTTTCTCGTGCCACCGACCAAGCTGATTCGTTCGCTCGAAGACGCGCACGACGCGGCCTATCCGATCGTCATCAAGCCGACTCGGGTCATCCGCGTCGTGTCCGGTCGGCTCGTTCGTCCAAAAGGAGTTGTTTGCGCCGACGCCAGCGAACTGCGCACCGCGGCGCCGCTCCTCGAGACGGGGGCCGCTCTGGCACAGCCGCTCATCGCCGGCGTTGGCGAGGGCCTGTTCGGACACATGGCTAAAGATGGCGTGGTTGCCTGGAGCGCGCACCGGCGACTGCGTATGGTCAATCCACAGGGCTCGGCCTCCTCCGCATGCGCGTCGCGTTCCCCCGATCCGGCGCTTCTCGCTCCGGCAGAGCGGTTCCTTCGCGCGATCGGCTGGCGCGGCCTCTTCATGCTCGAGTTCCTCCGGGATGTCGATGGACGTCCGCAATTCATGGAGCTCAACGGTAGAACGTGGGGCAGCCTCGCCCTCGCGCGCCGGCGGGGCTTTGAGTACCCGGCATGGACCGTCCGATCGTCACTCGACGAGTCGTTCGTTCCCGTCGCTCCGGCCGATCCACCAGACATGGTCTGTCGAAACCTCGGGATGGAGCTCATGCATCTCGCGTTCGTACTCCGCGGTCCCCGGTCAATCGCCCTCCGTGACTGGCCGAAGCTCTGGCCGACCATCCGCGACCTTCTTCGCGTCAGCAGGAAAGACCGTCTCTACAACTGGAAGCGGTCGGAGCCGTCGGTGCTCGCATGGGACACCGCGCAGACCCTGGGGTTCTATGTCCGCCGCGCGCTACGGACCGCCCGATGAGGAAGCTGCGGGTCGCCTGCCACGTCCACTCGGAATGGTCCTATCACGCGACCTGGCCGCTCCGATCGATCGCCGACGCATTCGCCGTCCGCGGCTACGGCGCGGTCCTGATGAGCGATCACGACCGCGGGTTCGATGAGCGCCGATGGGGTGAGTACCAGGCGGCGTGCGAGGCCGCAAGCGACGAGCGCATCCGTCTTATCCCAGGAATCGAGTACGAGGATCCCGAGAACGTCGTGCACGTGACCGTCTGGGGGGAGGGCGTGCGATTTCTCGGCTCCGGCCGCAAGACCGTCGATGTGCTGCATGCGGCCAAGGCGGAGGGTGCGATCGCCGTCTTCGCCCATCCCTGGAGAAAAGACGCCGTCTCGCGCTACCGGCCCGAATGGCACGAGCTTCTCGTCGGGGTCGAGGTATGGAACCGCCAGTACGACGGGATCGCGCCCAACCGGCGGGCGATGCGATTCGCGGAGAAGGAGAGGCTCTTGCCCTTCGCCTCGCTCGACTTCCACACGCGCCGGCAGCTCTTCCCGCTGGCGATGACTCTCGAGGCGGAGACGGCACCAACGACCGCATCGCTTATCGAAGCGATCGCGAGCCGGCGCGTCCGGCCGGAGATGCTCGGGTTCGACGCGGCCGACCTCGCCGACGGATTCCCAGCCGCGACTCTCGGCGCGGTCGAAGGAGTGCGACGGCTCGCGCGGGGACCGATCCGCCGTCTGGCGGCCGTTCTTAATGCGTCCTCAATCGACGGTGCGTAGGGTCGCGCGGGAGCCACGCTGAGGAGCGGGGATGGATGGGTGTGGGCATAGCTGAGACAGCCGTTGTCGGATACGGTCGCGGGTCGTCGGTCGCGGCGGCCGGACGTGTCTGCGTGGTGCGCAACAACTACTACCCGCGAGACGCGAAGCTGCGGCGCGAGGTCGATTCACTGATCGAGGCGGGACACGACGTCGATGTGGTGTGCCTCAGAAATGGTGGCGAGCCGCTGCGCGAGCGTCGAGCGGGCGCGAACGTTTGGCGACTGCCGATCGGCCACCGACGCGGGCGATTCACCCGTTACGTTATCGAGTACAGCCTCGTCACTGTGCTGGCGGCCATCTTGATCGGCATCCTTCACCTTCGCCGCCGCTATCAGGTCGTCCAGATCAATACGCCGCCGGACATCCTCGCCTTCGCGGCGATCTTCGCGAAGCTCTTCGGAGCGCGCGTTCTCATTCAGATGCAGGAACCGGATCCGGAGTTCTTCGCAACGAAGTTCCGCGTCTCCCACGAGAGCAGGATCGTGCGGCTGGTGGCGTGGGCGGAACAGGCGACGATTCGTTTCGCCGACTTCGTCATCACGTGTACCGATCACATGCGCGATGCGTTTGTCGAACGCGGAGCGGACCCGGCGAAAATCGCGGTGATCGTCCCGACGTCGAACGACACCGAGTTCAGCCCGGTTCGAGCACGCCCCCGCGTTCAGTCGGACGCCTTCACGCTCGTCTCGCACGGGTCCATCGAGGAACGCTACGGTCTGGACACGGCGATCCGGGCCGTGGCGATCCTGCGCCCGGAGATGCCCGACGTCCGCCTGCGGATCTTCGGCGAAGGCACTTACACGGCAACGCTCCAGCGACTCGCGCGTGAGCTGTCTTGCGACGATGTCGTCTCGTTCCACGGCTGGGTCCCGATTGACGTCCTCGTGCAAGCGATCGCAGACGCGGACGCCGGCATCGTCGCCATGAAGCGCGACCCCTTCAGGGATCTCACTCACTGTCTGAAGATGTACGACTTCATCTCCATGCGGCGCCCGGCGATCGTGTCCCGGACACGATCGGTCGACGAATACTTCGGTGACGACGCGCTCCAGAAGTTCACGCCGGACGACGCGCCCGATCTGGCTCGCGCCATCCGCGACCTGCGCGCCAACCCCGCGCGCGCTCAGCAACTGATCGACCTTGCCGCACGGGTGACCGACCGGTTCCGGTGGCAGCACCAGCGGCGCTTCTACCTCTACGTTGTCGACGAGCTGATCGCCGGCCGCGGACACGAGGGCCTCGAGGCGCGCTACGCCACCGATCTTGTGCAGACCGCGTCGTGAAGCCTGCGCGGGGCATGAACGCGGGGCGGCGCCCGTTCCGGTTCGGACTCATCGGGCTGCTCGTCGTCGCGACCACGATCCTTCAGCCCGTCGGGTCGATCGTTCCGGAGTCCGTCGTTCCCGCGGGCGTCGCGGCGGCCTCGAACCCGATCGTCGCCGAGAACGCGAACGCCGGGACGGACGCATGGCAGATCCCCGAGCCGACAGCGTGCGTTGGCGGACTCTCGATACCCGACTGTGCGGGTTCGCCGCCCACGACGCGCCTCGCGGAGCGTCGGGAAATCGAGGGCTACGGATCGCTCACGAGCGTGGCCGCGGGCAGTCAGATCCAGTTCATGGTGTCGATGACGGCCGCGCGGCCCTACTACATGCAGATCTTTCGGCTCGGCTGGTAC
>Ga0209807_1000096_pt1 | contig 35441 bp, 30 predicted proteins | sample GraSoiAngelo_154_FD_186168 | JGI IMG/M metagenome (GOLD analysis project Ga0209807, IMG submission 186168) | Grasslands soil microbial communities from the Angelo Coastal Reserve, California, USA - 14_1009_13_20cm (SPAdes) (version 2) | ecosystem: Environmental > Terrestrial > Soil > Grasslands ... | reverse complement strand
TGTAGAATCGCGGGCTATGCTGGACCGTCGCGCGCAAATCCTGCTCAAGACCCTGGTGGAGCGCTATATCGCCGAGGGCGAGCCGGTCGGCTCGCGCGCGCTGTCGCGCTACTCCGGTCTGGATTTGAGCCCGGCCACGATCCGCAACGTGGTGGCCGACCTCGAGGAACTCGGCTTCGTCGCGAGCCCCCATACCTCGGCGGGACGGATTCCCACCCCCCGCGGGTACCGCTTCTTCGTCGACACCCTCCTCACGGTAAAGCAGCTCGACCGCGTCGAGATCAACCAGCTCGAAGACAATCTTCATCCGGACCACCCGCAGCGCCTCATCAGCGCGGCCTCGCAGCTCCTGTCCGAGCTCACCCACTTCGCGGGCGTCGTGGTCGCCAGCAAGCGCAAGACTCCTGCTTTCCGTCACATCGAGTTTCTGGCGCTTTCGGACAAGCGCGTGCTGCTGATCATCGTAACACCAGACGGTGACGTGCAGAACCGGATATTATTCACGGAAAAGGCGTACACGCCGTCCGAGCTGACCACGGCGGCAAACTTCCTTAACCAGAACTACGCCGGCCTTACGTTCGACGACATCCGCCGCCGCCTGCGCGACGAGCTGAAGCAGCTCCGGGAGGATATGACGTTGCTCATGACCGCGGCCCTCGATGCCAGCAGCGAGGCCTTGTCCGAGTCGACGGAGAACTATGTCATATCCGGCGAGAGGAATCTCCTCGACTCGCACGAGCTCGCTTCGAACATGTCCCGGCTGCGGGAGTTGTTCGAGCTCTTCGAGAAGAAGACGCTGCTCGTGCAAATCCTCGAGTTGAGCACCCATGCTCAGGGAGTGCAGATCTACATCGGCGGCGAGTCCGGCATCGCGCCGCTCGACGAATGCAGCGTAGTCACTGCGCCCTACGAGTCCGATGGGCAGATCATCGGTACGGTCGGGGTGATCGGGCCGACGCGCATGGCCTACGAGCGTGTGATCCCGATCGTCGACATCACCGCCAAGCTGCTGTCGAGCGCGCTGTCGAGCCACTAGATCGGGAGTCGAGAGTCCGGGAGCGAAGCAGGATCAGCTGCCCTTGTTCCAGACTCGGACTCGCCCGCTCTCGGCATGCGCTATCTCCCCGAGCCGAAACAGGAGCACAGCGCCATCGCCAAGACGGCGGTGCTGCTCGTCAATCTCGGCACGCCCGATGCCCCGACACCGCAGGCGGTACGCCGATATCTGAAGCAGTTTCTGTCCGACCCGCGAGTGATCGAAATTCCTCGGGCGCTTTGGCTGCCGATCCTGCACGGCTTCGTACTCAACACGAGACCGAGGAAATCGGCACGGAAATACGCCAGCATCTGGTCCTCGGAAGGCTCCCCCCTGAAGGTGCATACGGAGAGGCAGGCGCGATTGCTGCGCGGCTATTTCGATTCGCAGATCCGCATGCCGCTCTCGGTCGATTTCGCCATGCGCTACGGCGAGCCCTCGATCCAGGGCGCGCTGGCTCGCCTGAAGTCGGAGGGCTGCGAGCGCGTCCTCGTGCTGCCGATGTATCCCCAATACGCGGCCAGCACGACCGCAAGCACGCTGGATGAGGTCGGAGGGTTTCTGCGGCGAGCCCGTAACGTACCGGAAGTCCGCCTGGTGAAGCACTTTAGCGAGCACCCCTCATACATCGCCGCACTGGCAAATCTCGTGCGCGAGCACTGGGGCCAGTCGGGACGGCCGGACATGCTGGTCATGAGCTTCCACGGCTTGCCACGTTACACGCTTGCCCGAGGGGATCCTTACCATTCCGAGTGCCAAGCGACCGCGCGCCTGCTGGCCCAGAAACTCGAGCTTGCCGAGAGCCACTGGGAAATCGCCTTCCAGTCCCGTTTTGGGCGGGCGGAATGGATAGAGCCCTATACCGTATCCACCCTCGCCGACTATGGTCGGCGGGGCATGCGCCGCTTGGACGTGATCTGTCCCGGTTTCGTTGCGGATTGCCTCGAGACGCTCGAAGAAATCGGCATCGAGGGCCGAGAGATCTTCCTCGGCGCGGGAGGCGGGGAATTTCACCTGTTGCCGTGTCTAAACGAGCGTGCCGACTGGATTCGTGCCTTGGCCGAAATTGTGCGGCAGCATCTCGCCGGCTGGGTAATCGAATCCCAAAGTCCTGGGCTCGAACAGAACCTCGCCGAAGACAGCCCAAGCCGGGCCGACAGCTCTTGAAATCTCCCCTGAGGGCCCCAGTTAGAGTCGTTAGCGAAAACGGACACGTCTGTGTCCCTTGAGACGTCGAGGCACATCTTGCGGAGAATCTATGCCTGAACCGGACCAGCCGAGCCCGCAGGTTTCGGGCGACACGTCGGGCGATCAGGACGCGGCGATCGCCAAACCGGCGGATGTCGCGCTGGTACCCGATACCTCGGAGCTGCTGCGACAAGCGGAGGCGAAGGCCCAGGAGCACTACGACGCTTGGCTCCGAGCCAAGGCGGAGGCGGAGAATATCCGCAAGCGGTCGGCGATCGAACTCGCGAACGCTTACAAGTACGCGATCGAAGCCGTCGCGGCGGACCTGCTTCCCGTGAAGGACAGCCTGGAAGCGACGCTCGCGGCCGAATCGGCCGCGCTTGAAACGCTGAGAAGCGGAGTCGAGCTTACGCTGAAGCAGCTGAACGCCGTGTTCGCGAAGGCCACCCTCAAGGAGATCAATCCCATCGGGGAGAAGTTCGACCCCCACCGGCACCAGGCGATCAGCATGCTCCCTTCGGAAAAGGAACCGAACACGGTCATCAACGTGCTGCAAAAGGGCTACAGCCTGCACGATCGGGTGATCCGGCCGGCGTTGGTCACCGTGGCCAAGCCCAAAAACGATCAAGCTTGAAGTTGGGGGATTGATCCCCATATCGAAGTTAAGGTTATTTGCGAGAAAATTCAAAAGGAAAGGCCATGGGAAAGATCATTGGAATCGACCTCGGGACGACCAACTCCTGCGTCGCGATCATGGAGGGCGGCAAGCCCAAGGTGATCGAGAACTCGGAAGGCGCCCGCACCACGCCCTCCATCGTCGCCTACATGGAGGACGGGGAAATCCTCGTCGGCGCACCAGCCAAGCGGCAGGCGGTAACCAATCCCAAGAACACTCTCTATGCGATCAAGCGCCTCATCGGCCGCAAGTTCGAGGAGAAGGAGGTGCAGAAGGACATCGCCCTGATGCCGTACAAAATCGTCAAAGCCGACAACGGCGACGCCTGGGTCGAGGTCCGCGGCAAGAAGATCGCCCCTCCCGAAGTGTCTGCGCAGGTGCTGCGCAAGATGAAGAAAACCGCCGAGGACTATCTCGGCGAGGATGTCACGGAGGCGGTGATAACCGTTCCCGCCTACTTCAACGACTCCCAGCGCCAGGCGACCAAGGACGCCGGCCGCATCGCGGGACTGGAAGTCAAGCGCATCATCAACGAACCCACCGCAGCCGCGCTCGCGTTCGGGCTGGACAAGAAGGAAGGCGACCGCAAGATCGCAGTCTATGACCTCGGCGGCGGCACGTTCGACATCTCGATCATCGAAATCGCGGAAGTCGAAGGCGAACACCAGTTCGAGGTGCTTTCCACGAACGGCGACACGTTCCTCGGCGGGGAGGATTTCGACCAGCGCCTGATCGACTACCTCTGCGACGAATTCAAGAAGGACCAGGGTATCGACCTGCGGAAAGACGTGCTCGCGCTGCAGCGCCTGAAGGAAGCCGCGGAAAAGGCGAAGATCGAGCTGTCCTCGAGCGCGCAGACCGAGATCAACCTGCCCTACATCACCGCCGACAAGAGCGGGCCCAGGCATCTCGCCATCAAGGTCACGCGCGCCAAGTTCGAGAGCCTGGTCGAGGACCTGATCGAAAAGACGGTGGAGCCCTGCCGCATCGCGTTGAAGGATGCGGGTCTCAAGGTCTCCGACATCGAGGACGTGATCCTCGTCGGTGGAATGACGCGCATGCCCAAGGTCCAGGAAACGGTGAAGGACTTTTTCGGCAAGGAACCGCGCAAGGACGTCAATCCGGACGAAGCCGTCGCGGTCGGCGCCGGAATCCAGGGCGGCGTGTTGAAGGGCGATGTGAAGGACGTCCTCCTCCTGGATGTCACGCCCTTGTCGCTCGGAATCGAGACGTTGGGGGGTGTCTTCACCAAACTCATCCAGAAAAACACCACCATCCCGACCAAGGCGCAGCAGGTCTTCTCCACTGCCGATGACAACCAGTCGGCGGTGACGATCCATGTGCTGCAGGGCGAGCGCGACGTGGCCTCGGGCAACAAGAGCCTCGGCCAGTTCAATCTGGAAGGCATTCCGCCCGCGGCGCGCGGAATGCCGCAGATCGAGGTCACCTTCGACATCGACGCCAACGGCATCTTGCACGTGTCGGCGAAGGACAAGGCCACGGGCAAGGAAAACAAGATCACCATCAAGGCAAACTCGGGGCTCAATGAATCCGAGATCCAGCGCATGGTGAAGGACGCAGAGGCGCACGCCGCCGAAGACAAGAAACAGCTGGAGATCGTGACGTCACGCAACCAGTTGGATTCGCTGCTGCACTCGGTTCAGAAGTCGTTGAAGGAATACGGCGACAAGCTCACCGCGGAGGAAAAGGCGAAGATCGAGGCCGCGGTCAAGGACGCCGAAGAGGCGATGAAGTCCGAGGACAAGGAGAGAATCGACGCCAAGGCACAGGCGCTTGCGCAGGCGGCGCAGAAGCTCGGCGAGAAGATGTACGCCGAGGCGCAGCAGGCACAAGGCGCACAGGGGGGCGGCGACGCAAAAGCATCGAAGCCGGCGGATGAGGCCGACGTCGTCGACGCCGAGTTCACCGAGGTGAAGGACAAGAAAGGTTAAGCGCCGCGCGTGACTCACGCGGCCTTAACTGGCCGAGTTCGAGCTGACGCGCAAGCGCGCAGCTCAACTCGGCCTTTGCGTATCTAGCAAGGGAAGAGCCGAGCGATGGCGAAGCGTGATTACTACGAGGTGCTGGGCGTCAATCGCGACGCCGACGAGGAGGCCATCAAAAAGGCATATCGGCGCCTCGCGATGAAGCACCATCCGGATCGCAATCCCGACAACCCCAAGGCCGAAGAGCTGTTCAAGGAGGCCAAAGAGGCCTACGAGACACTGACCGACGCCAACAAGCGTGCCGCCTATGACCGCTACGGCCACGCGGGTGTCGATCCGCGCGCGGGCATGGCCGGCGGCGGAGCGGCCGGTTTTTCGGGGTTCGCCGACGCGTTCGGCGATATCTTCGGCGATATCTTCAACCAGGCTCGCGGCGGCCGTTCCTCGGTGTACCGCGGAGCCGACCTGCGCTACAACCTCGACGTCGCGCTGGAGCAAGCGGCACGCGGCACTGAGACCCGCATCCGCATCCCGACCTACGAGGATTGCGAGACTTGCAAGGGTTCGGGGGCGAAACCCGGGACCAAGCCGCGAACCTGCCCGACCTGTGAAGGGCGTGGTCAAGTACGCATGCAGCAGGGGTTTTTCTCCATCCAGCAGACGTGCCCGAAGTGCCAGGGAACCGGAAAGGTCATCACCGAGCCCTGCCCGACCTGCCACGGTGCCGCGCGAGTGAAAAAACAAAAAACGCTCTCGGTCAAGATTCCAGCCGGCGTAGACGACGGCGATCGCATTCGCCTTTCGGGCGAGGGCGAGCCGGGGGTCAATGGCGGACCGGCGGGCGATCTTTACGTGCAGATCCAGGTCAAGCCCCATCCTGTTTTTCAGCGTGACCACGACGACCTGCACTGCGAGATGCCGGTCAGTTTTGCGACGGCGGCGCTCGGCGGAGAAATCGAAATTCCCACGTTGGACGGTGCGGCGAAGATCAGAATCCCCTCCGAAACTCAATCCGGGAAGATATTTCGGTTGCGCGGCAAGGGCATTCGCGGCGTGCGCAGTCGGGAGCACGGCGACCTACTTTGCCACGTCGTCGTCGAAACGCCCGTAAACCTGACCGACCGACAAAGGGAGCTGCTGCGCGAGTTCGAGACGATCAGCCAGAGAGACAGCGACAGACACAACCCCCGCGCCAAGTCCTGGATGGACAAGGTCAAGGAATTCTTCGCTCAATAGCGACGGCAAAGGGAGCCGACCCACGCTTTTGCAGTGTAGAATCGCCGGTACCGGGGATCCTCACAAGGAGGCTGGATGAGCCGTGTGACATTCATCGCGTTTCTAGCGGCGTTTTGCGGACCGGCGTTCGGCGCGACGCCAGGCGTAAGTTCCAAGACCATCCTGCTCGGCCAGTCGGCCGCGTTCTCGGGCCCGGCCGCGCAACTGGGCATCCAGATGAACATTGGAACCAAGGCATATCTCGACTACGTGAATGCGCGGGGCGGGGTCTTCGGCAGAAAGATCGCTCTCAAGACGCGAGACGACCGGTACGAGGCGACCGTGTGCGTCGAAACCACGAAGAAACTGATCGAGGAAGACAAGGTGTTCGCCCTGATATCGTACGTGGGCACGCCGACCACGGGCGCAGCCTTGCCCATCCTCACCGAAGCCAAAGTGCCTCTGGTCGGGCCCTTCACGGGCGCTGAATTGCTGCGCACTCCGGTGAACCGCTACGTGTTCAACGTGCGCGCGAGCTACTACGACGAGACCGAAAAGATCGTCGAGCAACTCGTGTCGACCGGCAACAAGAAGATCGCGGTGTTCTACCAGGACGACAGCTACGGGCAAGCCGGCCTGAAAGGGGTCGAGATCGCGATGGGGAAGCGCAATCTCAAGATCGCCGCTCTCGGCAAGGTCGAACGCAACACGATCAAGGTGGAGGATGCGGTCAAGTCCATCAACTCCGCCCAACCCGACGGCGTCGTGATGATTTCGGCGTATACCTCGATCACGGAGTTCGTCCGGCAAATGAAGCGTCTGGGGAGCTCGACCCAATTTCACAACGTTTCGTTTGTAGGAAGCCAGGCGCTCGCCGACTCGCTCAAGGACGACGGCTATGGAGTCGCAATCTCGCAGGTCGTTCCCTTCCCCTGGAGCCCGAGTGTACCGATCGTCAAGGAATACCAGGAAATAATGGCGAAGTCGGGGAACAAGGACTTCAATTTCTCGAGCCTCGAGGGGTTCATCGTCGCCAAGGTGATGGTCGAAGGGCTCAAACGCGCCGGCAAGGACCTGACGCGCGAAAAGCTCGTCGCAGCGCTCGAAAGCATGAACAATGTGGATCTGGGCGAATTTGTAGTCAATTTCTCGCCGACCAGCCACAGCGGCTCGAAATTCGTCGATCTGACGATGATCGGCCGCGGCGGCAAGTTTCTAAAATAGACGGAAGTGCCGAGAGTTCAGCGGCCGATTTTCCGCGAACGAGGATGAGGAGCAATGACGACAACCCGCGCATTGACCGCGGCAGTTGGGGCTCTGGCCTGCTTGTTCGCTGGCAGCGTAGCTCACGCCCAGGGCGTAACCAAGACAAACATCCTGATCGGCCAATCGTCTCCGTTTTCCGGCAGCAACAAAGAGCTCGGCGACGACATCCGCGAAGGACTGCAGGCCTACTTCAAGCGGACCAACGAGGCGGGCGGAGTCAACGGGCGCACCCTCGAGCTCATCGCGCTGGACGACGCCAACGACGCCAAACGCTCCGGCGAGAACGCAAGGATCCTGATAGAACAGAGAGGCGTGCTCGCGCTGATCGGCTATGCCAGCGCCACCCTGAGCCTCCCCGCTCTCCCGTTCGTCGAAAAGAGCAAGATCGCATTCGTCGGTCCGTTCACCGGCGCGGAGCCGATGCGCGCGTTTCGCCGCAACGTGTACAACATTCGCGCAAGCTACGCCGACGAGCTCGAGAAGATCGTCGATTTTTATACGATAACTGGAATGAAGAAGTTTTCCGTCATCCACTACGACGACGCCATAGGCAAGGAAAATCTCACCGCCGTGGAACTCGCTTTGACAAAGCGCGGACTGAAACCGTCGTCGATCGGGACTTTGAAGCGCAATCAGACGGACTTGGGTGCCGCCGTTTCCGATGTAATCAAGGCGGCCCCGGACGTCGTCATTGCGACCACGCTCTACAAGACCACGGGCGACTTCATCAAGTCAGCAAGAAAGGCAGGATCGGGTGCCCAGTTCGCCAGCATTTCATTCGTCGGCGCGAGCGCGCTGGCCGGCGAGCTCGGCGAACAAGGCATGGGCGTCGTCGTTTCGCAGGTGGTGCCGCCCTACACCAGGAACTCGATCCCCATCGTGAGGGAATACCAAGCGGCGATCGAGAAATCGCTCGGCAAGAAGGAATATTCCTTCACTTCGCTGGAGTCGTACATCGGAGCGAAAGTGCTCGTCGAAGCGATTCGACGCGCCGGCGCCAACCCTACGCGCGAAGGCCTGCTCAAGACACTCGATTCGATACAGAACTTCAACGTCGGAGGATACCTGGTCGATTTCAGCCCGTCGAATCACAATGGCTCCAGGTTCGTGGAGTTGACCGCCATCGGCAAATCTGGAAGGTTTGCGTACTAGCTTCGCTGAGGATTAGTTTCGCCGCCAGCTAGTGCCTTGAGGACCGTCCTCGAGCCCGATTCCCTTCCGAAGCAGTTCGTCGCGGATCTCGTCGGCACGCCGAAAATTCCTCGCACGGCGCGCCTCGTCGCGCGCGGCGATCAGCGCCGCAATTTGCACGTCTGAGATCCCGCCACCGGGCGCCACCTCGGCACGCAGGAAAGCCCCGCTGTCCCGCGCCAGCAGGCCGAGGTGCCCGCCGAGCGCGCGCAACTGGCGCGCGAGCGCCGTTGAGCGCGTGCGGTTGACTTCGTTGGCGAGATCGAAGAGCACTGCCACGGCCTCGGACGTATTGAAGTCGTTGTCCATTGCCTCGCGGAAGCGCTGGCCGTGGATTTCCTCCCAGTCGGGGGCCGCCGCGCCCGGGGGCGCGCCTTTCAGGGCGGTGTAGAGCCTCGCCAAAGCTTGCCGCGCGTCTCCCAGATGTTGGTCGGAGTAGTTGAGAGGACTCCGGTAGTGGGCGCGCACGACGAAGAAACGCAAGACTTCCGGATCGTGTCGCTTGAGGAGCTCGCGGATGGTGGCGAAGTTGCCGGTCGATTTCGACATCTTCTCGTCCTGCAGCTGAACGAAGCCGTTGTGCATCCAGTATTTGACGAAGGGTTCCGTGTCGCTTCGATCCAGGACGCCTTCGGACTGTGCGATTTCGTTCTCGTGATGCGGAAACTGCAGGTCCTGTCCGCCGCCGTGAATGTCGAAATGCGCTCCCAGCAGTTTCGTGCTCATCGCCGAGCACTCGATATGCCAGCCGGGACGCCCGTTGCCCCAGGGCGACTGCCAGAAGGGCTCACCCTCCTTGGCGCGCTTCCACAGGACGAAATCGAGCGGGTCGCGCTTGGTGGTGTCGACCTCGACCCGCTCCCCGGCACGCAGATCTTCGGGCGATTTCCCCGAGAGCTTGCCGTAACCCGGAAACTTCCGGACCGAGAAATTCACGTCGCCCGTTTCCCCGCGATACGCGATGCCTCGCGCCTCCAACCTCCGGATCATCTCCAGCATCTCGGTGATGTGACCGGTTGCGCGCGGCTCGATGTCGGGTTTCTGCACTCCCAGCGCCGCCGCGTCTTCGTCGGCGTAGCGAATGAAGCGCTCGGTCAGAGCAGGAACGGGCTCACCGGTCTCCGCCGAGCGGCGGATGATCTTGTCGTCGATATCGGTAATATTGCGCACATAAGTCAGCGGATAGCCGCGTGCGCGCAACCAGCGCTGTACTATGTCGAACGCGATCATCATCCGTGCATGCCCGAGATGGCAGTAGTCGTAGACCGTGATCCCGCACACGTACATTCTCACCCGTGCCGGATCGAGGGGAACGAAGGCTTCCTCCGCGCGGCTGAGGCTGTTGTAGATTTTCAGCATGGCAGCGAATTCGAGCCGCGCCCGTCTCGTGCGAGCGCCAATGACCCGCATGTCATGATCTCTGAGCAGATCGAGAATTCCGGCGGCATCAAGTCGGACGGCGGCGCGGCTGCCGGAGAGAAAAGGGACAAAATCGAGGAAATTCCCGCAAGGGGCTGATTATTGTAGATTTTACGAGCTTCTTGATAGAATGAGGTGTGCCCCTCGGCTCGAAAAAAGTATAGCACAATGAATTTCATGGCTCGCTCTTTCAGGCAGCTTGCGGTTCCGCTTTTCGCCTTGGTAATTTCCGCGTTGCCTGTTCGCGCGGACGAGCTTCAGGATATCGACCGCCTCTTGAAGCAGGGCCAGCACGCTCAAGCCCTCGAGCGGGTCAATCAATATCTCTCACAAAAGCCGAAGGACGCCAAGGGCCGCTTCATCAAGGGATTGATCCTGGTAGAACAGAACAAAGCGGCGGAAGCGATCGAGGTCTTCACCGCACTCTCGCGCGACTACCCAGAGTTGCCCGAGCCCTATAACAATCTCGCGGTTCTGTATGCCGCTCAAGGCCAGTACGAAAAGGCGCGGCAACAACTCGAGATGTCGATCCGCACGCACCCGAGCTACGCGACCGCGTACGAGAATCTCGGTGATGTGTACACCAAGCTTGCCAGCCAGGCGTACGACAAGGCCCTGCAGTTCGATTCGTCCAACTCCGCGGCAAAGAACAAGCTCTCGCTGATTCACGATCTGATATCGAGCCGCCCTGCGCGCAGCGCGAGCGCCGCTTCGGGAACGCCGACGGAGCCGGCGCCGACGCCGTCGGCAGCGAGGACCGCGCCGGCAAAATCCGCCGAGACCAAGCTGGCCGCAGCAAAGGCGAAATCCGTGGCAACAAAGCCGGCTGAGAAACCGGCGCGCGCTCAAGGCGGCGGCGAGGACGTGCTGCAGACGGTGCTCGCCTGGGCGAGCGCGTGGTCCAAGCAGAACGTGGAAAGCTATCTCGCCTTTTACGCCCAGGATTTCAAAACGCCGAAGGGCGAAGCGCGCTTGGAATGGGAAGCGGCGCGCAGACAGCGCATTTCCAGCCCCCAAAAGATCGAAGTCGTCGTTGAATCGCCCAAGGTCAGGCTCAAAGACCAGAACAATGCGGTCGTCAGCTTCCGGCAGGCGTACCGCTCGGACAATCTAAATATCAGGAGCAGCAAGACGCTGGTCATGGTACGGAACGAGGGGCGCTGGCTCATCCAACAAGAGCGGGCGGGAGGCTGATGTCGAGGCAGACCCTTACCTGCGTTCTCGTCGCGGCCGTCACGTTCGGGGCTCCCTCCACCCTGTCACCGGCAAAGGGTGCGCGCATCGATGTGACGGCAGACGCCCTGCTCGCGGCGGTCTACGAGGAAATCGTTCGGGGACATCTCGATGCGGCGCTTCAGAGCATAGACGGACTGATCCGCGTAAGACCCAACTTTCGCCTTGCTCACCTGATCAAGGGCGATTTGCTGCTCGCGCGCGCCCGGCCCATCAACACGATCGGCGCAGCCCCCAACGTACCCGAGGCGCACATGGACGGACTTCGTGCCGAAGCCTTCGCCCGCCTGCGAGCCTATCGGGAGCGCCCGCCGGCGGACCGTGTACCGCGCTACCTGCTGCAGCTGCGCGAAGATCAAAAGTACGCGGTCGTGGTCGACACGCGCCGCTCGCGACTCTATCTGTACCAGAACGACGGCGGCACGCCGCGCTTCGTCGCCGACTATTACGTGAGTTCGGGAAAAAACGGGGCGCTGAAAGTCCGAGAAGGAGACGAGAGGACGCCTATCGGCGTATACCACGTCACCGAGAGCCTGCCCCGGCAAAAGCTCTCGGACTTCTACGGCAGCGGCGCCTTTCCGATCAACTACCCGAACGAGTGGGACCGCATTCAGGGACGCAACGGCCACGGCATCTGGCTGCACGGGACGCCTTCGAACACCTACAGCAGACCCCCGCGCTCGAGTAACGGCTGTGTCGTCCTCGCCAATTCCGATCTCGACGCGCTCGCGCGCAACCTTCAGATCGGCGTCACACCGGTCATCATCAGCGAGGACATCGAATGGCTGAGCCCCGAGGATTGGGCGAACGAGCGGACGTCGTTCGGGAAGCAGTTGGAACAATGGCGGACCGACTGGGAAAGCCTCGACACGGAACGCTACCTCACGCATTATTCGAAGAGCTTCTCCGCGCCGAACCAGGACCTGGACAGCTGGAGCCGGCACAAGCGCCTCGTGAACGGCGGCAAGACCTGGATCAGGGTCAAGGTGAGCAACGTCGACATGTTCCGCGACCCGGGCAAGGACGGCCTGGTGCTCGTGACCTTCGACCAGGAATACAGGTCGAACAATCTGTCGAATACCGTGAAGAAGCGCCAGTACTGGCTGCAGGAAGGCGGGCGCTGGCGCATCGTCTACGAGGGAACGGTCTGAACCGAGCTTGTCCCCTGCGCCGCCGGCCGAACGGAATCCACCTCCTAGGAGCATCAACATGCACCGCATTTCGACGTTCGTCCTGCTGCTGCTCGCGATCCCCTGCGCGTGGGCACAGAATCCGCGCGTGGAATTCAAGACCAGCATGGGCAGTTTTGCGCTCGAGCTCTATGCCGACAAGGCTCCCAAGACGGTCGCAAACTTCATCCAATACGTCAACAGCGGCTTCTACAATGGCACGATATTTCACCGCGTCATCGACGGTTTCATGATTCAGGGCGGCGGCTTCGAGCCCGGAATGCGCGAGAAGACGACCCGCCCTCCCATTGAAAACGAGGCCGGACTCGCGCTCAAGGCGGGCCTGAAGAACGAACTGGGGACCGTTGCGATGGCGCGCACGCCCAACCCTCATTCCGCGAGCGCGCAATTCTTCATCAACGTCAAGGACAACGGCTTCCTCGACTATCGCGACTCGTCCCCCCAGGGCTACGGATACGCGGTGTTCGGGCGCGTGGTCGAGGGGATGGATACCGTAATGCGGATCGCCAAGGTGCCGACCGCGACCGCCGGGCAACACGGAAACGTCCCGCAGAAGCCCGTGGTGATCGAGTCGGTGAAGCTGAGCGCGGTCAAGTAAGGGAAACGCCATGGTAAGGCTGCACACGAACTTCGGCATCATTGCGCTCGACCTGGACGCCGAGCGCGCGCCGGAAACAGTCAAGAATTTCCTCGCCTACGTCGAATCGGGGTTCTACTCCAACACCGTGTTTCACCGCGTCATCGACGGCTTCATGGTCCAGGGCGGCGGCTTCGAACCGGGAATGAGCCAGAAGTCGACCCGAGGAACCATCAAAAACGAGGCCAGCAACGGCCTCAAGAACGAGCGCTATACGATCGCCATGGCGCGGACCTCCGAACCGCATTCGGCTTCGAGCCAGTTCTTCATCAACGTCAAGGACAACGGCTTCCTCGACCACACGGCCCCGAACGCCCAGGGTTGGGGCTACTGCGTGTTCGGCAAGGTCGTCGAAGGCCGGGACGTTATCGACGAAATCAAGCAAGTCAAGACCGGAAAGCGCGGCGCTCACGCCGACGTGCCCGTCGAGGACGTGATCATCGAGCGGGCGGAAGTCGTCTAGAGGTCCTTTGGCAGTTTTCTTCATCTCCGATCTGCACCTGAGTGCATCGCGGCCGGAGATCAATCGCGTCTTCTTCGAATTCCTCCGAAGTCCGGCACGCAGGGCGGAATCGCTTTACATCCTCGGCGACCTGTTCGAGTACTGGGCCGGAGACGACGATCTCGGCGAGCCGTTCAACGCGTCCGTCGTCGCGGCGCTTGCGGAGTGTTCCCGCGCAGGCCCCTCCCTGCACGTCATGCACGGAAACCGGGATTTCCTTCTCGGCGCGGACTTCGCCGCGGCGTGCAACGCCGGCCTGATCGGCGATCCGCACAACCTCGATCTGTTCGGGACGCGCACGCTGCTCATGCACGGCGACACGCTTTGCACGGACGACGTCGACTATCAGAGGTTTCGCGCCGAGGTGCGCACCCCCGCCTGGAGGAAGGAATTTCTTTCCCTGCCGCTCGCCGAGCGCAAGGAGCAGATCGGGGCGCTGCGCGCGCGGAGCGAGACGGAAAAGCGCCGCAAGCCGCCCGAGATCATGGATGTCAACCCCGGCGCGGTGGAAGCGATGTTGCGCGAGCACGGTTGTCCGCGCCTGATCCACGGCCACACGCACCGGCCCGCTCGGCACGAGCACCGCGTCGACGGCAAGGTCTGCGAGCGCTGGGTGCTTCCGGACTGGTACGAGTCGGGGGGGGTTCTCGTGTGCGACGAGAGAGGCTGCCGGACTCAAAAACCCTGGGGCGAGAATATCCGATCGTAGCCGCGAACGCCTAGTCCGTGATCGCCTGGTAGACGAGCTGTTTCACGAGCTTGCGGAAATACGCCCGCTGCGGACTCGCCGCCTGCGTCATCAGCACCGCAGTCACCTGCTCCTTCGGGTCCACCCAGAAATAGGTGCCGGCGTAGCCGGCCCACATGTACTCGCCGGCCGATCCCGGCACGCCCGCGACGCCGTCGCCCACGCGCACCGCAAAGCCGAGGCCGAAGCTATAGCCCTTGGTGCCGAGCAGCAGCTCTCCCGGCTGCATCGGCTGCTGCATGAAGTTGCCCAGATGATCCGAGGTCATCAGCTTTACCGTCGTGCGGCTCAGGATGTGCGCGCCGTCCAGCGTACCGCCGTTCATCATCATCTGGCAGAAGCGCAGATAGTCCGCCGCGGTGGAAACGCCGCCCGCTCCGCCGGAGTCGTTCTTCGGTGGCGCGGACACGTCGATCAGGGGAAAGGCACGGCCGGCAAAACGGTCCTTCTCCAGGGACTCCGCAAGGCGCGGCATCTTGGCCGCCGGCACCCAGAAGCCCGAGTCCTTCATCCTGAGCGGCTTGAACAGACGCCCTTCGAGGAAATCCGCCAGGCGCTTGCCCGAGGCGCGCTCCACCACGCGGCCCAGCATGTCCACTGACAGACTGTAGTTCCAGGTCGTGCCCGGCTGGAACGCGAGCGGCACCGTCGCCATCCTCTCGATCTCCTCGGCGGGCGCGACGTTGCGCGCTTCGTAGTCCATGTCCTTGCGGAACACGCCGATACGCTCCAGGCCGTCCTTGACCGGCGCATTCTGCGTGATCTCGCCGTACGCAAGGCCCGAGGTGTGGCGCAGCAGATCCTGCACCGTCATCTGCCGCTCCTGCGGCACGAGGGTATAGGTCGTAGAGCCCGAAACATCCTTGCCCGGCACGCTCACTTGCAGCTTGTCGAAACCCGGCAGGTACTTGCTCACCGGGTCGGTGAGCTGGATCACGCCGTCCTCGACCAGCATCATCGCCGCCACCGATACCAGCGGCTTGGTCATCGAATAGATGCGGAAGATCGCCTCCGGGGTCATCTTGGCCGACGCGGTCTGCATCCCGACCGCATCCTGGTAGACGAGTTTGCCCTTCCTCGCCACCATCACCACCGCGCCGCGGAAACTGCCGTCGGCGACTTCCTTCTTCAGCGCTTCCCCGATCTTCGCCAGTCTCGGTGCCGACATTCCCACCTGCTCCGGCTTCGCGACCGGCAGGGGCTGCGCGCCGAGGCTCCAAGCGCAAAATGCGAGCACCAGACCGGCGAGCACCGCGCCGGATCGATTGAACGGTGTCATGACTCCTCCTGTTCTGTTCGGATACTTTCCAGAATCAACGCCCGCTTGGCGTCTTCATATCGTAACGCGCCCTACCCCAACCCCCGGGCGAGATCGTTCTGCAGATCCCGAACCGACTCGAGCCCGACAGCGACGCGCAGCAGGCCTTCGGTGATCCCGGCGCGCGCGCGCGCTTCGGCGCTTATCCGCCCGTGCGTAGTGGTGGCGGGATGCGTGATCGTGGTCTTCGTGTCGCCCAGGTTCGCGGTGATCGAGATCATGCGCGTCGAATCGACAACGCGCCATGCCGCCTCGCGCCCGCCTTTCACGACGAACGAGACGATGGCGCCTCCGGAGCGCTGCTGGCGCATCGCGAGCGCGTGCTGCGGGTGGGACGCGAGCCCCGGGTAGTACACGCGCTCCACGCGCGGATGGGACTCGAGCCACTGGCCGAGCTCGAGCGCGCCCCGCGATTGCGCCTCCATCCGGATCCTGAGCGTCTCTATACCTTTCAGCAGCACCCAGGCATTGAAAGGCGAGAGACTCGGCCCCGCCGTCCGCAGAAAGGAGAAAACAGCGTCCATCACCGGACCGCTCGCGCCCAGCACCGCCCCACCCAGCACCCTGCCCTGGCCGTCAAGGTACTTGGTGGCCGAATGGATCACCAGGTCAGCGCCCAGCTCGAAGGGCCGTTGCAGGGCCGGCGTGCAGAAGCAGTTGTCGACTGCGAGCAGCGCTCCTCCGTCCCGGGCGATTTGCGCAAGGGCCGAAATATCGAAAACTTCGGTCAGCGGGTTGGACGGCGTCTCGAGGAACAGCAAGCGCGTGTTCGGTTTCATCGCGGCGCGCCATGTCGAAGGCTGAGTGCCGTCCGCGTACGCCGTCTCGATTCCGAACTTGGAAAGGACGGTGCTGAACAATTGCACGGTCGCGCCGAAGACTCCGGAGGAGCACACGATGTGATCTCCGCCTTTTAGCGTGGCCATCGCGGTCGCCAGAATGGCCGACATCCCGGAGGCGGTCGCCACGCAGGCCTGCGCGCCTTCGAGGGCCGCGAGCCGCTCCTGGAACGCGGTCACGGTGGGATTGGTGAAGCGCGAGTAGATGTTCCCGGGCGCGTTGTTGCAGAACCGATCCGCGGCTTGCGCGGCGTTCTCGAACACGAAGCTCGAGGTGAGGTAGAGCGCCTCGGAGTGCTCGTTGAACTGGCTGCGATGGATACCGGAGCGCACCGCCAGCGTTTCGATGTCGTAATCCTGCATGTGCAACCCCAAATAAAAAAACCCGTCCAGCTTTCGCTAAGACGGGTCTTCACCACGCTTTAGCCGTATTTATTACGCGCCCGCAAGCTGTCGATCAAATCGGCGCAGTGCGCACCTTACTATCCCGGCGCGGGGATGTCAAATCGTTACGCGGCGTTCAAGTCGAGCTGGTTGTCCTCGGCGTCCTCCACGCTTTCCTGACGGCCGGCGTCGCGCTGGCGTTCAATCGAAGCGAGGTACTCGCTGGTGACGTCTCCGGTGATGTACACCCCGTCGAAACACGAGGTCTCGAACTGCGTCAGCTTCGGATTGACCGCGCGCACCGCGTCCTTGAGCGCGTCCAGATCCTGATAGATGACCGCATCCGCCCCGATCTCGCGCGCGACCTGCTCCTCATTCCGCCCGGTGGCGATGAGCTCGGCACGCGTCGGCATGTCGATGCCATACACGTTCGGAAATCGCACCGGCGGCGCCGCAGAGGCGAAGAACACCTTGCTCGCGCCCGCTTCGCGCGCCATCTGTACGATTTCGCGGCCCGTCGTTCCCCGCACGATCGAATCGTCAACGATCAGGACGTTCTTGTCTTTGAATTCGAGGCCGACGACGCTCAGCTTCTGGCGTACCGATTTCTTACGAATCGCCTGGCCGGGCATGATGAAAGTGCGGCCGATATAGCGGTTGCGGATGAAGCCCTCGCGGTAGGTGACGTTGAGGCCGTGGGCAAGCTCCAGCGCGGCGGGTCTGCTCGTGTCCGGAACCGGGATCACGACGTCGATTTCGAGATGGGGCATCGTGCGCCTGATTTTTTCCGAAAGCTTCCGCCCCATGTGCAGCCGGCTCTCGTACACGGAAACCGCATCCATGACCGAGTCGGGGCGGGCAAGGTAGACGTATTCGAAGATGCAGGGCGCGAGCACGGGTTTGGCCGCGCATTGGCGGCTGTTGAACGTTCCGCCTTCATCGATGAAGATGGCTTCGCCGGGCAGGACGTCCCGCACCAGCTCGAAGCCGAATGCGGTGAGCGCGACGCTTTCGGAGGCGACCAGATACTCGGGTCCCTCGTCGGTGTGATTGCGGCCGAACACGAGCGGACGGATTCCGAACGGGTCGCGGAACGCGAGCAGCCCGTGGCCCGCGATCAGAGCCACCACGGCGTAGGCACCGCGGCAACGCCTGTGCACGTTCGCCACCGCGGTAAAGATGGTCTCGGGGTCGAGCTTCTGGCCCTTTGCGGCGAGCTCCAGCTCGTGCGCGAGCACGTTGAGCAGCACTTCCGAGTCGGAGTTGGTATTGATGTGGCGCAGATCCTGGCGGAACATCTCCTGCTTCAGTACCTCGGAATTGGTCAGGTTGCCGTTGTGGCCGAGGACGATCCCGAACGGGGAGTTGACATAGAAAGGTTGTGCCTCCCCGGCGTTGAACGCCGACCCCGCGGTGGGATAACGGCAGTGTCCGATGCCGGTGCCGCCCGAGAGCGAGCGCATGTTCCGGGTGCGAAACACGTCGCGCACCATCCCGGGACCCTTGTGCATGTGGAACGCCTTGTGCTCCGACGTGACGATCCCGGCCGCGTCCTGGCCGCGATGCTGCAGCAGCAGCAGCCCGTCGTACAGCAGCTGATTGACCGCCGTTTTCGCCACGACTCCGAGAATGCCGCACATCTGCGCTATTCCTCTCGACTCATCGGTACTTCAGGCGTTGCGCCAGGCGCGCGGGCATATAGGGCCGCAGCGCGAGTACCGCGGTCTCGAACGGCCCCGAGAGCGCCGCCTCGCGCCAGAAAGATTCGCGCGGAAGCGGCGTCAGGCCCGCAAGCAACACCACGACGAGCACGATGATCAACCCTCTTACCAGGCCGAAGACCGACCCCAGCGCGCGATCCGCGGGAGCCAGACCGGATGCGCGCACGGCGGACGAAAGCGCGAGCCCGACTATCCATCCGGCTATCAGCACCACGCCGAACACGATCAGGAAGCCTATCAGCGCGCTCATCAACGGACCCAGGCTCTGCGGCAGGAAGCCGGCGACGTGTCCCCCGAACAGCGTCGCCAATATGAACCCGCCGACCCACACTCCGAGCGAGACCATCTCGCGCGCCAGGCCGTGGAGCAGGCTGATCCCGATCGACACGACCAGGACGATCAGTACGCCAAAGTCGAACCATGTCATCGCTGTGCCACCTGCCCGACTTCGAGGCCGAGGGATTTGAGTCGGTCCCGGGCTTTCTCCGCGGCGTCGCGGCTCGCGAAAGGTCCCGCGCGCACGCGCGTTTGCTCGCCCTGCTGGCCTTTGACGCTCTCGGTGTAGCTCTTGATGCCTGCGGAAGCCGCCCGGTCCTGTACCTGCTTCACGTTGTCGGGGTTGGTAAAGGCGCCGAGCGGGACGATGAACCCCTCGTCGTCCAATAGCGCCTGGGCGCGGCGGGCCTCGGCGAGCTGGGTCTTCGCGCGCTCCTTGTCCGCGCTCCTCGCGGCCTCCTTCTTCGCGGCACGGGGCCGCGAGGGCGGTTCAGGCGCGGCTTGCATCGCTTTGTTCGACGGATCCTTCTCAGCCCGCGTCGACTCTCCCTTCAGCGGCGCCGCCGGGGACTGTAGCGGCGGGAGAACCCGGGTCTTGAACGGCCCTCCGTCGGGGCCGGGAATTTGCAGCGTTAGCGCCTGGGGCACGGGCCTGGGCTGCTGGTCCAGAATGACAGGCAGGACCACTACGATGAGCACCACCAGCGCGATTGCGCCGACCAGCCGCCGGCGCGCGCGGCGCTTAAGCAGGTTGGCGTCGTCTGCCAATGGAAAAGACCCCAAATAAGCTGCGAATTCGGACCTTCCTCAAGACCCCTGCCGCGCCCCCCGAATTTCGATCCGGGCGGCCTCGATCCCCTGCATGACGTCGGCCACGGTGTGGAACGATCCAAAGACCACGATTCTATCATTTTCGTTTGCCCGCTTCCGCGCGGCGGCATAGGCTTCTCGAGGGTTGCTGAAGCAAAGCACCCCGCCCGCTGCACCCGCGCTTGCAAGAGCATCGGCCAGCATTTGCGCGCCAGCGCCGCGCGGCACCGAAAGATCGGCTGCAAACCAAGCTGAAATCCTGGCTTTCAGCGCCCGGCAGACTCCTTCGATGTCCTTGTCCCGCAGCATGCCGAAGACACCGTAAGTCTCCGGATAGAAGCCCATCCCGGCGAGGTTCTCCGCGAGCACGCCCGCGGCCTGCGGATTGTGCGCGACGTCCAATACGACCGTCGGTCGACCCGGAAGTACCTGGAACCGCGCCGGAAGCTGCACTTGCGCAAGACCGTTGCGAATGTCCTGCATGCCGACCGGAAGCCGCGCGTGCAGCGCATCGAGCGCGGCGAGGGCCGCGCTCGCATTCGCAAGCTGACGTTCGCCCCTGAGCGCGGGCGGCGCTAGCCCGCCGCGGCGCACGCCCCGCCCCCAAAACATCCATTGCTGCCCTTGTTTCCGATAGCCAAAATCCCGGCCGATCAGCCAGAGGTCGACACCCACGGCGCCCGCGTAGTCGAGAACGCTGCGGGGCGGATCCGGATCTGCGACGATCGCGGGTTTGCTTCCACGGAAAATCCCCGCTTTTTCGTGCCCGATGCGCTCGCGCGTGTCGCCCAGGTAATCCATGTGATCCAGATCGACGGATGTCAACAGCGCGCAGTCGGTATCGAAGGCGTTGACCGCGTCCAAGCGCCCGCCCAGGCCGACCTCCAGTATCACGGCGTCGAGCGCTTCCGCCGCGAAAATCTCCCACGCAGCGAGAGTACCGAACTCGAAGTACGTGAGCGTGATCTCGCGGCGAGCACGCTCGACCGTTTCGAACGCCGCACACAAGCGCGCGTCGCTCAAGGGCACGCCGTCGATGCGAACGCGCTCGTTGTAACGAAGGAGGTGCGGAGAAGTGTACAGACCCACCCTGTATCCGGCGGCGAGCAGAATCGCTTCCAGCATCGCGCAGGTTGAGCCCTTGCCGTTGGTGCCGGCGACGGTGAGAAGCGCCGCCGAACTCGAGCTTCCGAGAGCGTCGCGCACTTTTGCAACGCGTTCCAGCCCGAGCTGGACGGATTTCGGATGGATGTGCTCGATGTAGTCGAGCCACTCGGGGAGGCTCCGGCCGGGCATGAAACGGCGACCAGCGATCAGTTTGCCGGGAGGGCCTGCCGCTGCAGGAGGGCAAGAAGATTCGCGAGCTTGTCGCGCATCTGGCGCCGGTCGACGATCATGTCGATTGCACCCTTCTCCAGCAAAAACTCGGCGCGCTGGAAACCTTCGGGGAGTTTCTCGCGCACGGTCTGCTCGATGACGCGCGGCCCCGCGAAACCGATCAGCGCACGCGGCTCGGCAATCACGATGTCGCCGATCATGGCGAAGCTCGCCGACACCCCGCCCATCGTCGGGTCTGTGAGAACCGTGATGAACGGGAGCTTGCGCGCCGTGAGCTGCGTCAAGGCCGCGGTGGTCTTGGCCATCTGCATCAGAGAGAACAACCCTTCCTGCATGCGCGCGCCGCCGGTCGCCGTGACGCACACGAGCGGCAGTTGCTGGTCGAGGCAGGCGTGCACGCCGCGCACGAAGCGTTCCCCCACGGCCGACCCCATCGATCCGCCCATGAACTCGAACTCGAATGCGGCGACGATGAGAGGCACGTTCTTTATCGCCCCCTGCATCACCACCAAGGCCTCGGTTTCGCCGGTGGTTTTTTCCGCTTCCTCGAGTCGATCGGGATAACGCTTGTCGTCCTTGAATTTCAGGCCGTCGACCGATGCGACCTCGACGCCGATCTCGAAGCGCCCTTCCGGGTCGAGAAGGAGGTCGAGCCGTACCCGTGCCGAAATACGGTTGTGAAAGCCGCATTTGGGACAGACATTGGCGTTCTTTTCGAGATCGGTTGCATACAGGACCGCCGCGCAGGAGGGGCACTTGCTCCACAGTCCTTCCGGGACGTTTTTCTTCGCGCCGGTACCGGTGCGGTTGATCTTGGGTGGAAGCAGCTTTTGGAGCCAGCTCATGCGTCGATCGCCTGGCGAATTTCCTTGAGCAAGGTCGCGGCCTTCTTCACGCAGGTCTCGGGAGAGGCTTGCTCCATTTCCCGGATGATTCGGCTGCCGATCACGACGGCGTCGGCGATCTGGGCCACGGCACGCGCGGTCTGTCCGTCGCGGATGCCGAACCCGACCCCGACCGGAAGCCTGGTCTTGCCGCGGATCTCCGGCAACTTCGCGGCAACGTCGTCCAAATCGAGGTGCTTGGCCCCGGTCACGCCGCGCAAGGACACGTAGTAGATGTAACCGCTGGCGAGCCTCGCTACCTGCTCGATGCGCGCCCCGGTGGAAGTCGGTGCAAGCAAGAAAATCATATCGATACCGCGGGCGCGGAGCAACTTCGCGAACTCGACGCTCTCCTCGGGCGGGTAATCGATCACCAGGACTCCGTCCACTCCCGCCCGGCGCGCGGCATCGGCGAAGCGCTCCGATCCCATCGCCTCGATTGGGTTGGCATACCCCATCAGAACGATCGGGGTCGACACGTCACTGTCGCGGAATTCGGAGACGAACGCAAGTACGTCGTCAATCCCGATATGGTTCTTCAGGGCCCTTTCGCTTGAGCGCTGGATCACTGGCCCGTCGGCCATGGGATCGGAGAAGGGCACGCCAAGCTCGATGACGTCGGCTCCCGCCGCAACCAGCGCGCGCATGAGCGGCACCGTCACCTCGGCCCGTGGGTCTCCGGCCGTGACGTAGGGAATCAGGGCCTTTCGGCGCTCGCGTGCGAGGCGCTCGAAAGCAGATTGGATTCTCGACACCGCGGCCTTCATAGCGCCGCAGCGCTACGAATCGAGCCCGTTACCGGTCCGATGTCCGATTTGCACAAACGGGCCACGCGGCGCTTCGCCAGCGCGCAATATTCCGGATTGATCTCGAAGCCGACGAAGCTCCGTCCGTGCTTGAGCGCGGCAACCGCCGCGGTGCCGCTCCCCATGAACGGATCGAGCACGAGACCCTCGGAGGGGCAGCTCGCGAGGACCATACGCTCGACGATCTCGAGCGGCTTCTGAGTAGGATGATCCTCGCGTTCGGGATCCTGCCGGTGAATCCGCGCCACGCTCCACACGTCCTTCGGGTTGTAGCCCACCTCGAGCCATTTCTTGCCTACGAAAATCGAGCGCGTTCGCGCCCGCTTTGTTTCCGCGTCGTAGGGAATGCGCACGCCGTCGATATCGAAGAAGTAGTCCTTCGACCGCGCGAACAGGCCGATCGTGTCGTGGACGGAGGAGAATTTCCGTGTGCTTCCCCCCATGCTCGGCACTTTTCGGTCCCAGACGATCTCGTTCACCATCGTCAAGCGCGTCTTGAGATAACTGAAAACCTCCGGACTGTGTTGCCAGGTCAGAAAGACATAGAGGCTGCCGCTGGGCTTGAGCTTCGGGATCACCGCATCGATCCAGCGCCGGCTGAAGGCGAGATAGGCTTCCCCGCTCAGGCAGTCCGAGTCGTTCCCGTAGTCCTTGCCGAGGCCGTACGGGGGATCGGCGACGATGAGATCCACGCTCGCATCGGGGACGCGAGCGACGCAATCGAAGAGATCTCCGTTGAGGAGCGTTGCGCGCGGGTCGCTCAAAACTGGATTCCGGATTTTGCCGCCACGGTGTGCATGTCCTTGTCGCCCCGTCCCGAGAGATTGACCAGCAGGATCGCGTCCCTCGGCAGCGCGGGCGCGAGCTTCGCCGCGTGGGCGAGCGCATGCGCGGATTCGAGCGCCGGAATGATGCCCTCGCAGCGGCACAAGTCGTGGAACGCGGCGACGGCTTCGCCGTCGTCGATGGTGACGTATTCGGCTCGTCCGGTATCCTTGAGCCAGGCGTGCTCGGGGCCCACACCCGGGTAATCGAGCCCCGCCGAGATCGAGTGCGTCTCGATGATCTGACCGCGTTCGTCCTGAAGCAGGTAAGTGCGATTTCCGTGCAGCACCCCCGGCCTGCCCGCGCACAGCGACGCCGCATGCTTGCCGCTGGCTATGCCGAGTCCACCCGCCTCCACCCCGATGAGCCTGACCGCACCGTACGGGATATAGGGATAGAAGATGCCCATTGCGTTCGAGCCCCCGCCAACACAAGCGATCACCGCGTCCGGTTGCCGGCCGCACAGCTCGGGCATCTGCATCAGACACTCTCGCCCGATGACCGACTGAAAGTCGCGCACCATCATCGGATACGGGTGCGGGCCGGCGACCGTGCCGATGATGTAGAAGGTGTTGTCGACATGCGTGACCCAGTCGCGCATCGCTTCGTTCAGCGCGTCCTTCAGCGTTTTCGATCCCGATTCGACCGGCACGACCGCCGCCCCGAGAAGCTTCATGCGATAGACGTTCTGCACCTGGCGCTTGATGTCCTCCGAGCCCATGTACACCACGCATTCCATGGCGTAACGCGCCGCCACGGTCGCCGCTGCGACGCCGTGCATCCCGGCACCGGTCTCGGCGATTACGCGTCGTTTACCCATGCGTCTTGCGACGAGCGCCTGCCCGACGGTGTTGTTGATCTTGTGAGCGCCGGTATGGTTGAGATCCTCGCGCTTGATGTAGATTTGCGCTCCGCCGAGCATCTGCGACCAACGCTTGGCGTGATAAACCGGGCTCGGGCGACCGACGTAATGCTTGAGCTCGTACTCGAATTCGGCGATGAATTCCGGATCCTTCCGGCACGCCTCATAGGCGCGTTTGAGTTCATCGAGCGCGTGCACCAGCGTCTCGGCGACGAACACGCCCCCATACCGGCCGAAATGCCCCCGCTCGTCCGGAAGCTCATGCATCTTCATGTTTTACCGCTCCGATAAAACCGGCGATTTTCGCCGCGTCCTTGATTCCCTTGGACTCTTCGACGCTGCTCGACACATCGACGGCGTAGGGCTGGGTGCGGCGTATGGCGCCGGCCACATTGCCGGCAGTCAGGCCGCCCGAGAGGATGGTCGGCCTCGCCATGCGCTCCGGCACGAGGCCCCAATCGAACGAGCCGCCCGTTCCACCCCAGAGATCCTCGTGGTAAGCGTCGAGCATCCACGCCGCGGCAGCTCCGTAAGGCGAGAGGTATTTTAGCAAATCCAGCCCGGGCCGAATGCGCGCGGCCTTGATGTACGGCCGGGAGAAGCCCGAGCAGAACTCGGGGGGTTCGTCGCCGTGAAACTGCAGGAGCGTCACGCCGCACTCGCCGATCACGCGCTCGACCTCATCGCGCGAGGGCTTCACGAAAACCGCCACCGTCGCAACAAAGGGCGGAGTGCTGATCACTATGTCGCGCGCCTGGCCGAGGCTCACGCAGCGGGGGCTGGGGCGATAGAAGATCAGCCCGATCGCGTCGGCGCCGTGCGCAGCAGCGGCTTGCGCATCTTCGACGCGCGTGATGCCGCAAATCTTGACCCGCGTTCTCATCGCCCGGATTCCAAGTCGAACGGCATCATAGGGGGAAACGCCGGCAGGCTCCAGCGCGCGTCGTATCTGACCCCGAGGAGATAAAGGCCGTCGGCGGAGAACGTCGGTGCCGCGATCCGCCGGTCTTGCGCGGCAATCAGCTCCGAGATCCATTGTGGCGGTTGATTGCCCTTGCCGATGTACACAAGACATCCGACGATATTGCGCACCATATGATGCAGAAACGCATTTGCGGTGAAATCGAAGAGGAAATACGCGCCGCTCGCGCGTATTCTCGCGCTTTGCATGATCCGCACCGGGGTCTTCGCCTGGCACTCTGCGGACCGAAAGGTGGAAAAATCGTGCTCTCCGACCAGGCAATCGACGGCTTTGCGCATCCTCTCCAGGTCGAGCGGCAGATGAAACCACCCGGTGCGCCCCGCGAGCAGGGCCGGCCGTATCGGGTGGTTGTAGAGGACGTAGCGGTAGGTTCGCGAGAGCGCCGAATAGCGCGCGTGAAAATCCGCGGCAACAGGGGTCGCCCACTGCACGGCGATCCCGTCCGGAAGCAGCGAGTTCGCTCCGCGAACCCACGCCGAATCGGAGCGCTCCATCGAGGTTTCGAAATGCGCCACCTGGGCGCTTGCATGCACACCCGCGTCGGTGCGCCCGGCACCGGTCACTGCGATCGGCTCCCCGCCTATTTTCGAAAGTGCGCGCGCGAGATGATCTTGCACAGTGTTCCCCGAAGGCTGCGATTGCCAACCTTCCATGCCCGCGCCACAGTAGCTCACTCCAATGGCAAATTTCATTCTACGATCCCGAAAACAACGATCGGCGCACGAGGCGCCGATCGTTCAAAGAGACCTCGGTGGAGATCAGCCGAGCGCCTGGAGCATCGTTTGGGCCTGTTGTTGCTGCGCCGAGTCGCCTTCCTTCACCACTTCCTTCAGCAACTCGCGGGCCCCGTCCTTGTCGCCCATCTCTTCGTACGCCTTGGCGAGATCGAGCTTGGTCGCGACTTCCTGCCATCGCGCATCCGGAGCGCTGCCCGAACCGTTGCCGCTGCCGGGCGCGCCCAGATCCAGACTGATGGCGCCCAGATCCACCGAGGCTGCATTGGGCACCTCGGTCTTCTCCTCGCCTCCGCCTGACGGTGTTCCAAGATCGAAATCGATCGCTCCCAGGTTAGAAGCGGGACCTGCAGGACCTGCCGGTGCGGCATAGGACGTGGCGGGTTCCCCCAGCTTTTCGCCCACCGGCAGATCGAAGTCGATGCTGAGAGGCTCCGAAGACGGGATAGCGCTCGCGCCAGCCGCGGTCCCGACGGCTGCCGACTTGTCTCCGCCGAGACCGAGATCGAAATCGAGGCCGGCCGCGGACTCCGCCGAAGGCGTCGATCCAACGCCCAAGTCGAGGTCCGGAAGCGGAGCAGAACCTCCAGATGTCGCCGCGCCGATATCGAAATCGATGTTGAGCGGTGCCGCGGGCTCCAGCGGCGGTTGAGTGCTCGTGCTGAAGGGCGGCATCTGCGTCGCTGTGTTCGCGCTAAAGGCCGGCATCTGGGTGTTTGCGCTGAAGGCCGGCATCTGCGCGGTCTCGTTGAACCGATGCGGTGGTGCGTTTCCCGGCTTTCCCCCGTAAAGGGCATTGTGCGGATCGATCGACAATCCCAGAGCCGCCACCTTTTCCCATTCCGCCCCGCGTCCGGCGGTTGCAGCGCGCAGCTCGTTCGCAGCCGCCTCGAATGACCTCGCGTCTTTTCGATTTGCGTAAATCTCGAGGAGCTTGACGCGAATCGCCTGGCGACTGGAATCCTTGGCGAGCGCGTCTCTCAGGATCTCCTCGGCCTGGGCATCGCGGCCGTAGGCCATATAGACATCGGCTTCAGCGATCGGGTCGATCTCCTCGGTGTCGGCCTTGGCGACGCCACCTTGGCTGAAATCGCTCTGAAGCGAGCTCGAGCTGGTGTCGACGTTGCGGCCCCCGGCGCTCCCCAGCACGGAGTCCGCGTCCGAGGGCACGACGCTCATGACGCTGTTCTCGAACTGAGAATTGCGTTTCCTGCGCCAGCGGTAGGCCGCGTAGCCCGCCAGCAAGACCACCGCGACGCCGGTGCCGCCCAGCTTGTAGGGGTCATCGAGCAACTCGTCGACGAAACTCACTTCAACCGCCGGAGGCGCGGGTGCAGCCTTGCCCTTGGGGGCGGCCTTGGCGACGGCGGTCTTCGCGGGTTCCGGCGCCTTGGCGGCAGGCTCGGGAGCCTTTGCTGGCTCGGGCGCTTTGGCGGTTTCGGTAGCCTTTGCCGCTTCCGGGGCCTTTGCCGGCTCCGGTGCCTTAGGCGTTTCGGGCGCCTTGGCTGCGGGCGGCGGCGCTTTCGCGGGTTCGGGGGCCTTGGCCGCCTCGGGCGCCTTGGGTGCAACCTTCGCGGGCTCCGCAGGCTTGGTCGGTTCCACTTTCGCCGCCGGCGCCGCCTTTGCGGGCTCGCCCTTTTGGGCGGCCGCAGCCTTCGCCGCTTCCGCCTGCTGCTGTAACTGGGCTCCAGCCTGGCTCTTTATCTGCGCCAGCTTCTGCATATCCTGCAGATTCCTTTCCAGGAGAGCGATGCGCTCTTGGGCTTCTTTCAGCGCGTTGTCTTTCGCCGCCAAGTCATCGGCCGCTGCGGCGCCCGCCGCCTTGGCGCCCCGCTTGGCGTCGTCGGCGCGAGAGAGACGAAGCTCATCCTTGGGCGGTTCCTTGGATAGCGCCGGTTTTTCTTCCTTGGGTGCACTGATCTGCCCGGATGCCTGACGACTTCCTTGAGACCCGGCGGTCGATGCGACCGCGATTCCGAGCCTGCGGCGATATTCGTTGAAGTCGGCGTACTGGACGGAAACGATGCGGCGCGCTTCAGCCGGCGCCACGGCCGCCGCCGTGTCTTTGTCCGGGATGCTGACGATCTTGCCCGCGCGCAAACGGTTCATGTTGTCGGCGACAAACGCTTCTTTATTCGCGCGGAACAGCGCCACCAGCATCTGCTGGAAGGTCACCCCCTCAATTCGGTTTCGCACGGCAATCTTCGAGAGCGTGTCGCCGCGTACGACCTCGTAGATGTCCGCAACCCCGGACTCCTGGACCAGGCCCGCGGGGGCGGGAGCAGCGGGCGCCGCGTCCACCTGGGAGGACACGGGTTCGGATGGATTCACCTCTGCCGGCAGCACTTCCACTTGCGCCGGCGACGCCGATTCCCCAGCTGTTTCCTGCGCTGGCGGTCTGGTCCCTGTTGGCGTTGCTTGAGCGGGCGCAATCGGTTCTGCGGACGCGGAGTCCTCCGGGGGCTCCCCGAGTGGCACCAGTACAATGGGCTCAGTCGGCGTAAGCGGCTCAGCCGCTCGCGCCGACGCAAGCGGTTCAGACAGCTCGGTCTCCAGCGGCTGCGCGGCTCGAAGCGACTTGAGCTTGGGCGGTCCGGCGTATTCGGGGGGATCGAGCAAGAAAGTGTATTCGCGGACCAGACGTCCGTTCGCCCAATTCAACTCCACCAGAACGTCGATGAACGGCTCGTTGATCGGCGCTCCGGAGCTGAGAGTCATCACATATTGGCCGCTCGGACGCCGCTGAACCGCAAATTTCACCGACATCAACGCCGGATTCAGGTCTATGTTGGCCTGGCGGAACACCTCCCCCGGCGCGAGCCGCGCACCCAGCGTGTCGCCTTCACCTTTCTGCAAGGAAACGATCTCGATTTCCGCCTTGAGCGGCTGTCCAAGCGTGGAGAGAACCGACAACTTTCCCAAGCCCGCTGCCCAAGCGAGCGAAGGCAAAATCAGGCTCACGATTGCCGGCAAACAAATTTTTGAGGCGAACTTCCCCACTTGCCACCCTGAACCTAAGTGGAAACAAATTAAAATACCATCATGGCCTTAGCCTTGCAAGCTCAACTTTCGTCTCATAAATTGCTTCAAGTGACTATTTTTTCACGAGGTTTGCTTGTTTTTCCCCCGAAAAGCCCCGGGAGCGGGAGGAGATCGGACCTTCGAGGGCCCGCTCTTGAAGAAGTCTAGTCCTCGAGCAGGAGGCGCAGCATTCTCCGGAGGGGCTCGGCGGCGCCCCACAGCAGTTGGTCTCCGACCGTAAAGGCGGCAAGGTAGAAGCCCCCATTTTCGAGCGCAAGCTTGCGCAAACGTCCGATCGGCACCTGCAGCGCGCCGCTCACCGCCGCCGGAGTCAGCTCGCGCAGACTTGCCTCGCGCTCGTTCGGAACAACTCTCACCCAAGGATTCGCCTCGCCGAGCATCTGTTCGATTTCGTCCACAGGCACATCCCGCCTCAGTTTGACGGTGAGCGCCTGGCTGTGGCAACGCAATGCGCCGATGCGCACGCAAATGCCGTCGATCGGGATCGGGTTTCCCTCGCGGCCAAGGATCTTGTTGCCTTCCGCCTGGCCTTTCCACTCTTCGCGGCTCTGGCCGTTGCCGAGATCCTTGTCGATCCACGGCAGCAAGCTGCCCGCGAGTGGATACCCGAACTCCCGGCGTGGCAAGGATCCGTCCCGCAGCGCCGAGGCCACGACTCTATCCAACTCGAGGATCGCGGAGGCGGGATCCTCCAGCGACGGTCTGGCGGCTTGGTGCACGAATCCGATCTGCTCAACCAGCTCGCGCACGTGCTCCGCACCTGCGCCGGAGGCCGCCTGGTAGGTCATCGAGGTCACCCATTCGACGAGGTCCGCTTTCAGCAGGCCGTGCATGCCCATCAGCATCAAGCTTACGGTGCAGTTTCCCCCGATGTAATTGCGCACGCCTCTGGAAAGCGCATCCCTGATCACGCTCATGTTGACCGGATCCAGGACGATGACCGCGTCGTCGCGCATGCGAAGAGCGGATGCGGCGTCTATCCAGCAACCCTTCCACCCCGAGGCACGCAGCTTGGGAAATACCTCGTTGGTGTAGTCACCGCCTTGACACGAGATGACGACATCCATCAGCGCGAGCTCCCTCACGCTGTTCGCGTCCTTGAGCGGTGCCGTTTCCTTTCCGATGAATGGCCCGAGCCCGCCCACGCGCGAAGTCGAGAAAAACACCGGCTCCATCAGGGCGAAGTCGCGCTCGGCGTGCATGCGCTGCATCAGCACCGATCCGACCATTCCGCGCCAACCGACGATTCCGACTCGCTTCATCGCATTTCCCGCATGTCCGATCTGCGTATGCTAACGCACTGAGCCTCAAAAAGGTTGCACCGCATCACCCGAGCGCAGCCACCACGGCATCTCCCATCTCCCGGGTGCCAACTCTGCGGGTTCCTCGCCGAAAAATATCCGCGGTGCGATACCCCTGGGCGAGTACTTTCTTCACCGCGATTTCAACACGGGCCGCGACCCGTTCTTGATCGAAGCTGTGCCGGAGCATCATCGCCGCAGACAGGATTGCCGCCAGCGGATTGGCGAGGTCCTTCCCCGCGATGTCCGGCGCCGATCCATGAATCGGCTCGTACAAGCCTTTGCCCTTTTCGTCGAGCGAGGCCGAAGGCAGCATGCCGATCGAGCCGGTGAGCATGGAGGCCTCGTCCGAGAGGATGTCGCCGAACATATTGCCCGTGACGATCACGTCGAACTGCCTGGGATTTTTGAGGAGCTGCATCGCGGCGTTGTCCACGTACATGTGGGTCAACTCCACCGCGGCATATTCCTTGCCGACCGTGCTCACCACTTCCCGCCACAGCTGCGAGGTCTCGAGCACGTTCGCCTTGTCGACCGAGCACAGCTTTCTGTTGCGCTTCAGCGCGGCGCGGAAGCCCGCGTGGGCGATGCGGCGTATCTCCTCATCGGTGTAGCGCATGGTATCGAAGCCTTCGCGCACCCCGCTCTTGAGCTTGCGGATGCCGCGCGGCCGGCCGAAGTAGATGTCGCCGGTCAGCTCGCGCACGATCAGGATATCGAGCCCGGCCACCACCTCGGGTCTGAGCGTGGAGGCATCCGCGAGCTCGGCGAAAACCGACGCGGGCCGCAGGTTGGCGAACAGATTGAGCTCCTTGCGGAGCCTGAGGATCGCGTTCTCGGGGCGTTTTTCGCGCGGCAACGCGTCGTAACGAGGACCCCCGACCGCGCCGAACAGGATGGCATCGGCCTTTGTCGCGAGCTCCAGCGTCGCTTCGGGCAGAGGATCACCCGAGGCGTCGTAGGCCGCGCCGCCGATGGGCGCCTGCTCGATCTCGAACGCAAGGCCCCTCCCCTTCAGCGCGGCGAGCACCTTGACCGCTTCGGCAATGACTTCCGCGCCGACGCCGTCGCCGGGTAGGACCGCAATTTTCATGGAGAGGAGACGACTAACCGAACAACCAGGGCTGTTCGGAGCGGCGCCGCTCTTCGAAGGCGCGGATCTTGTCCGCGTGGCGCAGAGTGAGTCCTATGTCGTCAAGACCGTTGAGCAAGGCGTATTTGCGGAAAGGGTCCATGTCGAAACGCCCCACCTCGCCGCCGTCCGGGGTCGCAACCGTCTGTTTCTCGAGGTCGATAGTGAGCCGAAACCCCGGAAAGGCGGCCGCCTCATGAAATAGGCGATCCACTTCCGCGTCAGTGAGCGTGACCGGCAGCAAGCCGTTCTTGCAGCAGTTGCTGAAGAATATGTCGGCGTAGGACGGCGCGATGAACGCGCGAAAACCATACTCGGCCAGCGCCCAGGGCGCGTGCTCCCGCGAGCTTCCGCAGCCGAAGTTCTCGCGCGCGAGCAGTATGCTCGCGCCCTTGTAGCGCGGCTGGTTGAGGACGAAATCGGGGTTGAGCGGGCGGCCCGCATCGGGCCTGTCCGGCCGGCCCTCGTCGAGGTAACGCCAGGCATCGAAGAGATTGGGCCCGAATCCCGTGCGCTTGATCGACTTGAGGAATTGCTTCGGGATGATCTGGTCGGTATCGACATTGGCCCGGTCGAGCGGTGCGACGACGCCGGTCAGGACGGTAAATCGCTCCATCGAGTCATCTCCACTGACGAACGTCGACGAAGTGGCCGGCGATCGCCGCCGCTGCGGCCATCTCCGGACTCACCAGGTGGGTCCTGCCGCCCGCGCCCTGGCGCCCCTCGAAATTGCGGTTCGAAGTTGAGGCACAGCGCTCGCCCGGATCGAGCCGGTCCGCGTTCATGCCCAGGCACATCGAACAGCCGGGCTCTCTCCACTCGAACCCGGCGTCCTTGAAGATCCGGTCAAGGCCCTCGTGCTCGGCCTGCGCTTTCACCAGGCCCGATCCCGGCACGACCATGGCGAGCTTGACGTTCGCGGCAAGTCGGCGCCCGCGGACGATCGCGGCGGCGGCCCGCAGGTCCTCGATGCGCGAGTTCGTGCACGAGCCGATAAACACCTTGTCGATGCGGATGTCGGTCATGGGAGTATTGGGCCTCAAGCCCATGTAGGTGAGCGCCCTCTCCATGCCCTCCCGGCGGCTTGCGTCCTTCTCCCCGTCGGGATCTGGCACGCGCCCGTCCACGGTGACGACCATTTCGGGGGAGGTGCCCCAGGTCACCTGCGGCTTGATCGAGCGTGCGTCGATCGTCACCTCGTGGTCGAATTTCGCGTCCGGATCGCTCTTCAGCGTGCGCCAATGCGCGACCGCGCGATCCCACAATTCGCCGCGCGGCGCAAAGGGCCTGCCTTTCAGATAGGCGAGGGTCACCTCATCGACCGCCACCAATCCGGCCCGCGCCCCCGCTTCGATCGACATGTTGCAGAGGGTCATGCGGCCTTCCATCGTCAGCGAGCGCACCGTGCCGCCCGCGTACTCGATCGTGCAGCCGGTTCCCCCTGCGATTCCGATTCTGCCGATCACCGCGAGGGCCGCGTCCTTCGCAGTCACTCCGCGCGCGAGGGGGCCCTCCACGCGCACGAGCATGTTCTTCATTTTCTTGGCGAGCAGGCATTGGGTCGAAAGCACGTGCTCGACTTCCGAGGTCCCGATGCCGAACGCGAGGCAGGCGAACGCTCCGTGGGTGCTCGTATGCGAATCGCCGCACACCACGGTCATGCCGGGCAAGGTCGCGCCCTGTTCCGGGCCGATGACGTGCACGATGCCCTGGCGGGCGTCGTTCATCTTGAATTCGACGATGCCGTACTCCGCGCAATTCGTGTCGAGCGTGTCGACCTGAAGGCGCGACACGGGGTCGGCGATCCCTCGGGAGCGATCGGTGGTCGGAACGTTGTGATCCGCCACCGCGAGGTTGGCTGATATCCGCCAGGGCTTGCGCCGCGCGAGCTTCATGCCCTCGAACGCCTGCGGGCTGGTCACTTCATGCACCAGGTGGCGATCGATATAGAGCAGCGTCGTGCCGTCTTCCTCGACGTGCACCGTGTGCAGCTCCCAGAGCTTGTCGTAAAGCGTGCGCGCGATCATTCGGCTCGCTGCCCAAAGACAAAATTATACCGGATCGCCCCTTCGTCCCTTCAGCGCCTGCGCGCGGCCTCATAGAGGGGAGCGACCCGCTCCGAGTAGTTTTGGAGATCACTGATTCTGGTTTGGTCCGATGGGTGTGTCGACATCCACTCCGGCGGCTTGCCGCCCCCGAGCTTCCCCATCTTCTCCCAGAGCGAAACGGCGGCGCGCGGGTTGTAACCCGAGCGCGCGGCGAGCTCCACGCCGATGCGATCCGCCTCGGTCTCATGGGTGCGCGAATGCGGCAGCGAGAGCGTCACGTCGAGCACGGTCTGCGTCAGCTGGGCGCCCACATCGCCGAGCCCGAGCGCCGTGCTGAGCACGCTAATGCCGAGCTGCTGGGCCATCTGCTCGCTCGCGCGCTCGCGCCCGTGCTCGCGCAAGGCGTGGGCGATCTCGTGCCCCATTACGGCGGCCAGCTCGTCGTCGGTGGGGTCGAGTTTGGCGATCAGCCCGGAGTAAACAGCGATTTTTCCACCAGGCATGCACCATGCGTTGACCTCCGGCGAGGTGATCACATTGACCTCCCAGCTCCAACGCGGCGCATCGGCGCGGAAGGCAGAAGTGCTCGGGATCAAACGGTTGGCGATGCCGCGCACCCGCGCGACCTGAGCTGAATCCCGGTTGAGCTGGTTTTTCTTGCCGGCCTCGGAGATGATTTTGCCGTAGGCCTCCGCGGCACTCCGATCCATCTGGGACGACGAGACCAGCGACGACATGGATTGCCGGCGCTCGACGCCGACGACGCCGCTTTGGGTCGTTTGTACCGTCTCGCAGGCGGCGAGAGCCATCGCTGCGAAAAGGCAGAACCACACTGAGAATTTCATCTGCTCTCCGAAAGAAAGTATTTTCCACGCCTAGCGGGCGTGATCAAGCCCCGCGACACACGACTCGTATAATGCCAGCGCCCGCCGCCCTGCGTCCGACGGTCCACACATGAGCCGCATCCCCAGAAGCGTATTTTTCTTGCTGTTCACCGTATCCGGATTTGCCGGACTCGTCTACGAGTCGATCTGGAGCCACTACCTGAAACTCTTTCTCGGGCACGCGGCCTACGCGCAGACGCTGGTGCTGGCGCTGTTCATGGGCGGGATGGCGATCGGGTCGTGGTTCTGCAGCCGGTGGTCGGGGGGCTGGGGAAATCTGCTGCGCGGATATGCACTCGCGGAAGGCTTGATCGGGCTTGCGGGGCTTGGGTTCCATCCGATTTTCGTCACGGCAACCGAGACGGCATACGAGAGCGTCCTGCCCGCGCTCGGCGGCGAAACATCAGCGGCTCTGTTCAAATGGGCCCTCGCGGGACTGCTGATTCTGCCGCAATCGATCCTCCTCGGCACGACTTTCCCGCTGATGAGCGCCGGGCTGATCCGTCGCTATCCGGCGGCGCCCGGCGAATCGCTCGCGATGCTGTATTTCACCAACAGCTTGGGGGCTTCGATCGGCGTGCTGGCAAGCGGATTCGTCATGATCGAGAAGCTCGGACTGCCGGGAACGGTGCAGAGCGCCGGAGCCCTCAATCTCGGTCTCGCCGCCGCCGTGTGGCTGTTCGCCGGCGGCACCGAGGAGCCGATGAAGGCTCGCCCCCGAGGCGGGCGGGATTCCGAAGATGCGGCGCCTTTCAGATTCTTTCTCGCGGTTGCGCTCCTCACCGGCGCGGCTTCGTTCGTCTTCGAGATCGGCTGGATCCGCATGCTCTCGCTCGTCCTCGGATCCTCGACGCACTCGTTCGAGTTGATGCTCTCAGCGTTCATCCTGGGGCTGGCCTGCGGGGGCTACTGGGTGCGCCGGCGCATCGACTCGATCGCCGACCCGCTCCGGTTCCTCGGCATCGTGCTGGTGACGATGGGCTTGCTCGCGCTCGCCACGCTGCCGCT
>Ga0209807_1000093_pt1 | contig 36251 bp, 39 predicted proteins | sample GraSoiAngelo_154_FD_186168 | JGI IMG/M metagenome (GOLD analysis project Ga0209807, IMG submission 186168) | Grasslands soil microbial communities from the Angelo Coastal Reserve, California, USA - 14_1009_13_20cm (SPAdes) (version 2) | ecosystem: Environmental > Terrestrial > Soil > Grasslands ... | reverse complement strand
CGAGGCGACCGGGCGTAACCCTGACGCGGCCAACGCGATCCGTACGAACGGCATCATCATCGTGGTCTTCGCGGAATCCCTCGGGATCTTCTCGTTCGTCATCGCGTTCTTGCTCCAGGGCAAGGCGCTCTAAATGGCATTCGGTCTCTCGCTCGCGGAGGAAGCTCCTACCGGTCTGGTCGTCCACCCGTTCTGGGTGCTCGTCTCGATCGTCAACTTCCTCGTCATCCTCTACCTGCTTCGCCGGTATCTCTGGGTGCCCATCCTCACCGTTCTCGCGAACCGCGCGGAGAAGATCCGCGAAGGTCTGGCCATGGCCGAGGAGGCGAAGGCGGAACGCGAGCGCACCAAGGCTGACGTCGACCGTCGGCTCGCGGAGGCTCGTCGCGAGGCGCAGGCGATCGCGGAGCGAACGACGCAGGCCGCGGAGGCCGCTGCGGCGGACATCCGTGCGCAGGCCAAGGCTGAGGCGGACCGCATTCGCGAGCGCGGCCGCGAAGACGCGACGCAGCTCCACGATCAAGCGCTCGCGCAGCTCCGGTCGGAGCTGGCGGGCATGGTCGTCCTTGCCGCGAGCCGCGTGCTCGGTCGCGAGGTGAACGCCGAGCAGCACCGCGCCCTGATCGAGCGTTCCCTCGACGAAGCGGCCGCGCAGCTCACGGAACAGAGCTAGTTGGCGCTCTCGGGGTCGGGCGCGCGACGGTACGCCGAAGCTCTTCTCGGGCTTGCGGCCGACGAACGCGCCGTCGCCGAGCTTCGCGCTTCGCTCGAAAAGCTCGCTCCTGTCTTCGACAGAATCACCATCGCCGGCCTCCGCGACCCCTCAGTTCCCATGAAGGCACGGATCGAGGCGCTCACCTCAGCGCTTCGGGGCGAGCCCGACGTCGTTCGCTCGCTCCTCATCCTCTTGCTGGAAACCGATCGCATCGCGCTCGTCCCGCAAATCGCTCTCGCATTCGGGGACCTTGTCGATCAGCGCGAAGGCATCGCAAAGGCTCGCATCACGACCGCCGTCGCGCTGGACGAACCGGCGCGCCGCGATCTTGTCCAGCGCCTCGAGCGCGAATCCGGACGGAGGCTTCGCGCGACATTCCTAGTCGACCCGACGCTGATCGGCGGCGCGAAGGTCCAGATCGGCGACCACCTGATCGACTCATCCGTACACGCGAAGCTCATCGCGCTCGGGCGACAGCTCGCCTCATAAGGGGGAACACCATGGCCGACTCCTCGGAGATCACCGACATCATCAAGGCGAAGATCAAAGGCTTCAAAGGAGAGGCCGAGTCGGTTGACGTCGGCACCGTCGTCGAGATCGGAGACGGCATCGCGCGCGTGTACGGCCTCGCTAACTGTATGGCTTCCGAGCTCCTCGATTTCGGGGGCGACGTGTTCGGCCTTGCCTTCAACCTCGAGGAAGACACGGTGAGCGCGATCATCCTCGGCGACTACACCGGCATCGTCGAAGGCGGTGAGGTCCGCACGACAGGCCGAATCGTCCAGACGCCGGTCGGCGAGGCACTCATCGGGCGAGTCGTGGATCCGCTTGGGCGGCCGCTCGACGGCAAGGGACCGCTCAACACCAAGACATCGTTGCCGATCGACGTCGTGGCGCCCGGCGTCATCACGCGACAGAACGTCGACACGCCCGTCCAGACCGGCATCAAGGTCATCGATGCGCTCACCGCGATCGGGCGCGGACAGCGCGAGCTGATCATCGGCGACCGACAGACCGGCAAGACGGCCGTTGCGGTCGACACGATCATCAACCAGAAGGGCAAGAACCTCACCTGCATCTACGCCGCGATCGGCCAGAAGGAATCGTCCGTCGCGAAGATCGTCGCGACCCTCGAAGAGCACGGCGCCATGGAGCACACGATCGTCGTGATGGCCGGCGCCGCGGACGCCGCGACGCTGCAATACATCGCGCCCTTCGCGGCCTGCGCGATGGGCGAGTACTTCCGCGATGCTGGGAAGGACGCGCTCATCGTTTACGACGACCTCACCAAACACGCGCAAGCCTACCGACAAGTCTCGCTCCTCACGCGTCGCCCGCCCGGCCGCGAGGCCTACCCGGGCGACGTCTTCTACCTGCACTCTCGTCTGCTCGAGCGGGCCGCGCGCCTAAACAAGGAGAAGGGCGGCGGGTCATTGACGGCGCTGCCGATCATCGAGACGCAGGCCAACGACATCTCCGCCTACATCCCGACGAACGTCATCTCGATCACCGATGGCCAGATCTACCTCGAGACCGACCTCTTCAACCAGGGTCAGCGTCCCGCGATGAACAGTGGCCTCTCCGTGTCGCGCGTGGGCGGCGATGCACAGACGAAGGCCATGAAGGCGGTGGTCCGGAGCCTCAAGCTCGACCTCGCGCAGTACCGCGAGCTCGCGGCCTTCGCGCAGTTCGGCTCGGACCTCGACAAGGCGACACAGCAGCAGCTCCGCCGAGGCGAGAAGGTCACCGAGATCATGAAGCAGCCGCAGTACCAGCCGCTTCCGCTCGAGAAGGAGGTCGTGATCATCTTCGCGGCGACGAACGGCTTCATCGACGACGTCCCGAAGGAGCGCGTCGCCGACTTCGAGCGCGACCTGTATCGCTTCATGGACTCGGTCGGCAAGAACGTCTCGGCCAAGATCGCCAAGGACAAGGTCTGGACCGCGGAGATCGAGAAGGAAGTCCGAGCGATGCTCGACGAGTTCAAGAAGGCGCACCCCTACTCGGAGGAAAAGCCCGCGGCCGCCCCGTCGCGCGAGGACCAGCCGAAGCAGGCGCCGAAGACCACGGCGGCGGCGCGGGCGTAGGGTGCCGTCAGAGCGGGAGCTCCGGCGGCGTGTCCGGAGCATCAAGAACATCCAGCAGGTCACGCGGGCGATGCAGCTCGTCGCGGCATCGAAGATGCGCCGCGCGCAGGCTGCCGTCCTCGCGTCGCGCCCGTACGAGGAGCGGCTGCGAACCGTTCTGAACGACCTCGCACCGTACGCCGATCCTGAGACGAGCCCGCTCCTCGCGAGACGACCGGTCAGCCGGGTCGGGATCGTCCTCGTGACGACGGATCGCGGGCTCGTCGGACCGATGAACGTGAACCTTGTTCGCGCGACGCTGCGGTTCGCGCAGCAGCAGCCGGCGGCGTCGTACGTGGCTGTCGGACGCAAGGGCATCAACCAGCTGCGCCGGCTGCGTGCACCCGTCACGGCCGAGTTCCCGGGGATTCCCGACCGGCCGACCAGCGCGGACACGAACGTGATTGCGCGCGTCGCGGTCGAGGAGTTCGTGACGGGCAAGATCGATGAGCTCTATCTCGCTTTCACCCGGTTCGTGAACACCCTGCGCCAGGAGCCGACCATCCGGCGGCTCCTGCCGTTCGTCCCGGAAGAGGAGGACATCGACGAGCTGGCCCCGCTTCAGTACCTGTTCGAGCCGGATCCGGAGACGGTCCTCAACGAGGTCATCCCGCGACTCATCGAAGTCGCCGTGTTTCAGACCATTCTCGAGTCCAAGGCTTCGGCGTTCTCCGCGCAGATGGTCGCGATGCGCAACGCCACGGACGCCGCCGGTGACCTCATCGATGACCTCACGCTCGCCGCGAACAAGGCTCGCCAATCGCGCATCACCAAAGAGATGCTCGAGATCGCATCGGGGGCCGAGGCCCTCGGCAAGGGGTAGAGAAAGATGGCCGTGGCGACGAAGGAAGCCACCAAGAACAAGGCGACGGACGCCGGACGGATCGTCCAGATCATCGGCCCGGTCCTCGATGTCCAATTCGAAGAGGGCCATCTCCCCAAGATTTACGACGCGCTCGTCGTCAAGCGCGAGGACGGCGGTGAAGTGATCGCCGAGGTGCAGCAGCACCTCGGAAATAACTGGGTGCGTGCCGTCTCGATGGCCGCGACCGACGGCCTTCGCCGCGGGATGAAGGCCGTAGCCGCCGGCGGGCCGATCACCGTGCCGGTCGGCGAGGCGACGCTCGGCCGACTTTTCAACGTCATCGGCGAGCCGATCGACGGCAAGGGTCCCGTAAAGGGCGATCGGCGCGACCCGATCCACCGCGACCCGCCGCCGTTCACCGACCAGTCGACGCAGGCGGAGATCTTCGAGACGGGCATGAAGGTCATCGACCTCATCTGCCCGTTCCTCAAAGGCGGGAAGGCCGCGGTCTTCGGCGGCGCCGGAGTCGGCAAAACGATCGTCATCCAAGAGCTCATCCGCAACATCGCCGCGGAGCACGGTGGCTACTCGGTCTTCTGCGGGGTGGGCGAGCGCTCGCGTGAAGGCACGCAGCTGCTCGGCGAGATGAAGGAATCCGGCGTCATCGACAAGATGTCGATGGTCTTCGGCCAGATGAACGAGCCGCCCGGTGCGCGCCTGCGGGTCGCGCTTACCGGCCTCACCATCGCGGAGTACTTCCGCGACGAGCAGGGTCGCGACCTCCTCATCTTCATCGACAACATCTTCCGATTCACCCAGGCGGGTTCGGAGGTATCGGCGCTCCTCGGCCGTATGCCGAGCGCCGTCGGCTACCAGCCGACGCTCGCCACCGAGATGGGCGAGCTGCAGGAGCGCATCACGTCGACGAAGAAGGGCTCGATCACCTCCCTGCAGGCGGTCTTCGTGCCGGCCGACGACTACACCGACCCCGCGCCGGCGACGACGTTCGCGCACCTGGACGCGTCGATCCGGCTCGAGCGCTACCTGACCGAGCTCGGTCTGTACCCGGCCGTCGACCCGCTCACGTCGACGAGCCGCGCGCTCGACCCGAACATCGTCGGCCAGGAGCACTACGAGACGGCGCGTGAAGTCCAGCGGGTGCTGCAGCGCTACAAGGACCTTCAGGACATCATCGCCATCCTCGGGATCGACGAGCTCTCCGACGAGGACAAGCTCCTCGTGGCGCGTGCGCGGAAGCTGCAGCGATTCCTCGCGCAGCCGATGTTCGTCGCCGAGCAGTTCACGGGCGTACCCGGCCAGTACGTGAAGGTCGCGGACACGGTGCGGAGCTTCCGGGAGGTGCTCGAGGGCAAGCACGACGATCTTTCGGAGCAGGCCTTCTACAACGTCGGCACGGTCGAGCAGGCTCGCGAGAAGGGCGAGCGCCTCTCCAAGGAAGGTGCGTCCGGCTAATGCCGCTCCATCTCGAAATCATCACGCCCGAGCGGAAGGTGTACGAGGACGACGTCGATATGGTCGTGGCGCCCGCGAGCGAGGGCTATGTCGGGATCCTGCCGCACCATGTTCCTCTGTTCACCACGCTCGGCCCCGGCGAATTCAAGGTAAAGCGCGGAGGCGTCGAGGAAATCCTGGCGGTATTCGGCGGATTCATCGATGTCCGCGGCGACCGCGTGGTCGTTCTGACCGACGCCGCCGAGCCCGCGGAGGAGATCGACGCGAGCCGCGCACAGCAGGCCCGCGATCGCGCTCAGCAGGTCCTCGCCGCGGGTCAGGCCTCGGCGGCGGACGAGCAGCGCGCCAGAGCCGAGCTCCAGCGGGCGCTGGTCCGCCTGCGGGTCAGCGAAAACCGCCGCCGGCGCAGATGACGGGGACCCTAAGGACGACCGCTCGCTGAACCGCTAGGCTGTGCGCTGGGGCACGGGGTGGAGTGGCGGTCAGATTGATTCGCGTCTTGGCGTTCGCGATCATCGGAACCATCGTCGTCGCGGCGTGCGGCGCGACAGTTGTCTACGCGCCTGGGGTCGACGACACGGTCGCCGCCTTACCCGCGCCCGCGGCGACGCCCACGCCGACGCCCGTCCCCGCGCCGTCGCCGGCGCCGCTCTACACGAAGCTCCGCATCTTCGTCGCTTCCGAAAGTACCGACCAGGTGTGGGTGCTCGACGGAAGACCGGGCGAGCCGTATGCCCTCATTGGAAAGATCGCGGTCGGCAAGTTCCCGCATCAGCTCGGGGTCTCGCCCGATGGAAAGTGGGTGGCGGTCAACAACCGCATGGGCAACACCACCTCGGTCATCGACCCGGTCTCCATGAAAGAAGTCGTTCGCCTGATGGTGGGGAAGCAGCCGCACGGCATTACGTGGTCGCCTGACGGCAAGACGCTCTTCGTCGGTCACGAGCACGACACGTACATCGCGCGGTTCGAAGCCGGGACATGGAAGCCGCTTCCGCCGCTCATGGTCGGCGTGCCGCAGCATGTGCTCACCATCGCGCCGAGCCGGCCGACCGAGCTCTGGTTCACGCTCACGAACACGTCGCAGGCCAACGTGCTCCGCGTCTACGACCTCGAGACGAACAAGATCACCGAGATCAAGGTGAGCGACGTGCACGACGCCTACTTCACGCCGGATCAGAGCGAGGTCTGGTCGAGCTCGTCAGGTTTCGTCGACAAGCCGTCCGATCGGATGGTCATCTACGACCCCGTGACGAAGACCGTAAAGAGCGAGATCCATCTCCCGGGCACGTATCCCTTCCATACCGAGAAAGTCGACCAGGACGGTGTCTTCTTCATGGCCGATAAATCGCTCATGGTCCTCTCGGACCATCTCGGGCCCGGGCTCCTCTGGGTCGATTGGAAGGAGCGCCGCGTCGTGTCGGAGACCAAGCTGGGTCAGCAGCCGTTCCACACCACGTATGACCCCGAGGGCGATCGACTTCTCACGACAACGAATGTCGACGGCATGGTGAATGTGATCGACGTGAAGACGCGCGCGGTCACGCAGAAGATTCCGGTGCCGAAGGCGCATGGAATAGGAGCCGTGCCGATCGCCGCGCCGTAGAGTTTCGGCGTGCTCTTCCGTCTCCTCGCGGTTTTCTACAACGCCCTTCCCGTGCGCTGGCAGCGGCGCATCCTCGACCGCACCCAGGCGCGCTTTCTCGTGGGCGTGGTGGGCCTCGGAGTCGATCCGAACGGTCACGTGATCCTGGCCCGCCATCGGTTCGGCGCGCCGGAGTGGCGCTTCCTCGGAGGATTCCTTTCGGCTCGCGAGCGGCTCGAGGACGCTCTCGCGCGCGAGGTTCGCGAGGAGACCGGCGTCGAGATCGAGGTCGGTCCGATCCTCGAAGCGAACCAGGGTTACCGCTGGCAACGGGTCGAGATCGTGTACGCCTACCGGCCCATCGGCGGATTGGAGCGGCTCTCGAGCGAGCTCATCGAGCTCCGCGCCTTCGACCCTGCCGATCTGCCGGACGTACGCGCCGACCAGCGCGGGATCATCGAACGGCGTGCCGCCCGAGCGGCGGAGTGGGCGAAATCGCGTCGGTAAGGCGTGTCTTCCCCGTCCTCGTTGTTGTCGCGATCATCGCGTGGGCGCTCCTCCCGGTCGTACGTGCCTACTCTCTCGTCTCGGCAAAACACTTAGACCCAAGCGCGCCGACGGACCTCGCTGTCGCGGACGTCACTTTCGAGTCCACCGACGGCACGCCGATCCACGCCTGGCTCGCGCTGGCGAGAGTCGGCGCGCCGGCCGTCGTGCTCATCCACGGTTTCAAGACATCGCGTGCCGAGATGCTGCCGTGGGCGCGATTCCTTCATGACGCCGGCTACAACGCGCTGCTACTCGATCTACGCGGCGCGGGGCAAAGTGGCGGTGGCACGATCGGCCTCGGAGCGACGGAGCCTCGGGACGTCGTCGCGGCCGTCCAGACCGCTGGCGAGGCGTTCCGTTCGGACCACGTCGCAGTGCTCGGGATCTCGCTTGGCGCCGGCGTGGCGATCCTCGCAGCAGCCGACGATTCGCGGATTGCTGCGGTCGTCGCGGATAGCGCGTGGACCGATCAGGACTTCCAGCTCGCGCGTCTTGGCGTCATCGACGTGGGGCCGGTCCCACTGCCGCTTCCACCCCTTGGCCCAATCGCGTTGAACGCCATGGTCGGGGCGGATGTGGCGAGGGCGCGACCGCTCGAGGCAATCGCGCGCATCGCGCCCCGACCGATCCTCCTCATTCACTCGGCGGACGACGACAACGCGACGACGCCTGTCGAGGGAGCTCGCCGGCTCTTCGCGGCGGCCGGAGAGCCCAAGGAGCTCTGGATCGCGCCCCGCGGTGGGCACGTCGGCGCGATCAACGCGTTCCCGGACGAGTACCGCGCGCGAGTGCTCGCGTTTCTTCGGGACGCGCTCGGCTAAGTCACCTCGGACGGACGGCTGGCTTCGAGCGCTGCGACGATCTCCTTGATGTGCACGAGATGCTCGAACTCGTGCTCGAGCATCCGCCGCATCACTTTTCGCGTCGTCCAGCGCCGTCCCATCACCACGTGATCGAGCGCCGTGTCCGCGGGCTCCATCACCGTGAAGCGCTGGAAGACCAGGCGATGGATGGCCTGCAGGGTGTTGTATGGGTCGGCCGGCCACTTCTCGAGTCGCGAGAGGAACTCAGCCTCGGTCAGCATCACGTGCTCGAGGGCCTCGCGCACGCTCCACATCGTCTCGCTGGGCTTTCGCTCGATCTCGTCCTCGGAGATATCGCGCACCAGAGATACGAGCGCGGCGCGCGAGGCCTCGAACTGGTGCAGGAAGTCGCGGAGCTCGTGCTCCTCGAGTGGGCCGATGTCCTCGGGCAGGACGCGATCGGGCGGAGGGTCGCGCACCTCGAACGTATCGGGATCCAAATCTCTCCAGTGCTCGACCGAGACTCCACGCGTATCGAGCAGTTCGAGGTAGGCGCGAAACGCGCGCCTCGCGTTCGCGATGGCCTCGTCACGTGTTGTGCCTGAGGCGATGCAACCGCGCAGCACCGGGACATGCGCGAGCCAGTAGGTGCCGTCGCCCTGAACATAGATGGCGGGCGTCTCTCTCATGCGCGCACCCACACTTTCTGGCCGCAGTCGGCGCGAATCGTTCGCTCGGCGCCATCGACCCTGACACGGATCGGCTCGCCGTGCCGGAGGTCGACGACCGCGAGGTCGACGCCGGGCCGCAGCCCCTGCGAGTCGAGATACTCGAGAAAGCCGGGCTCGTGCTCGAACTGATCGGGTATCCGTTCGATCGTCGCGGTCGTGCCCGGGAGCACACGCTCGAGCGGCTTCGTCGGACGGCCCGTCACACCGGGCATGGGATTGCCGTGCGGGCACGTCTGCGGATCGCCAAGTACGTTTTGGATGCGCTGCTCCATCTCAGGCGACATCGCGTGCTCGAGCCGCTCCGCCTCTTCGTGGGTCTTCCACCACTCGAATCCGAGCACCTCGACGAGGAATCGTTCGGCCAGGCGATGGCGACGGACGATCGAGTCGGCGTGGTGCTTCCCGCTCTTGGTCAGATGCACTTCTTTACGCTCGTCCAAGGCAATCAGGCCCTCGCGCTCTAAGCGGTGGACCATCTCAGAGACGGCCGGCGCGGAGAAGCCTAGGAACTCGGCGAGGCGTGCCGAAACGACGTGTCCGTTCTCGTCGGAAAGCGTGTAGATCGCTTGCAGGTACTCCTCGACGGCGGCGGAAGTGGTAATTGTTGACCTCCGGGGTCGGAAATCGTTAGGCTCGCCTTAGCCGTTAGGGCGACCTAAAGGGGAGCGCTCCCGGCGGTGAGTATCGCACTCGGAGTGACGGAAGCCGCGATGTCGATGGTCGAGATCCTGGTGCTGGGCGCAACCGCCGGGTTCACCGTGTTCCTGGGACTTCCTCTCGGACGCGTGCGCGGCGCATCTACTCGGATGCGATCGCTCTTGAACGCCGGCGCAACTGGCATCCTTCTTTTTCTCTTTTGGGATGTCCTCGCAAAAGGTGTCGAGCCAGTCGAGGCGGCGCTCGCGGAAGCGAAGGGTGGCGGAACGTGGCTCCACTTCGGCTGGCTCGCGGCCGTCTTTGCAGTGTCTTTGACGGTCGGATTGATGAGCCTCGTGTACTACGACCTCTGGCTCTCGCGGCGCGCACGCGCGACGGTCCGCTTCGGTCCTGGCGCGGCGGACGTACGCGAGCTCCACACCGGCCCCGTCGCGCGGCTGCGGCCGGCTGAGCGCCTCGCTTTCTTTATCGCGCTCGGGATCGGCTTCCACAATCTCTCGGAGGGTCTGGCCATCGGCCAGTCCGCGGCGGGGGGACAGCTCCGCCTCGCCCTGGTCCTCGTCATCGGGTTCGCGCTGCACAACGCGACTGAGGGCTTCGGGATCGTCGGGCCGCTCGCCGGCGAGGCCCACCTCCCGAGCTGGCGTTTCCTCGGAGCGCTCGGTCTCATCGCAGGCGGTCCCACGTTCCTCGGGACGATCATCGGTCAGTCCTTTCAGAGCGAGTCGGTCTTCGCCGCATTCCTGGCGCTCGCCGCGGGCTCGATCCTTTACGTCGTGATCGAGCTTCTCGCTGTCGCGCGGAAGCTCGGCCACAAAGACATGACAACGTGGGGCATCTTGGTCGGGCTTCTCCTTGGTTTTGCAACCGACTTCATCCTCACAGCGGCCGGTGCGTGACGACGTAACGCACCTTTCGGTCTTTTAGGCCGTTAGAGTTCACCGCGTGTTCTCCCGACAGATCGGCATCGACCTCGGCACCGCCAACGTCATCGTCTACGTCCGTGGGAAGGGCATCGTCCTCACCGAGCCGTCCGTCGTTGCCCTCGCGAAGGAAGACGGGTCGAACCGGCCCCGGATCGTCGCGGTGGGCGAGGAGGCGCGGCTCATGCTCGGCCGCACGCCCGGCACGATCACCGCGCTCCGGCCGATGCGCGATGGCGTGATCGCCGATTACGTGATCACCGAGTACATGCTCAGGTACTTCATCAACAAGGTCTGCGGACAGGTCCGCATCTTCCAGCCGCAGCTCATGATCTGCGTTCCGTCCGGCGTCACGAGCGTCGAACGGCGCGCGGTGAAGGACGCCGCGATCCGCGCCGGCGCGCGCGAGGCGCACCTCATCGAAGAGCCGCTCGCCGCCGCGATCGGCGCGAACATCCCGATCTCCGGTCCGTCCGGCAATCTCATCATCGACATCGGCGGCGGGACCGCCGAGATCGCGGTGATCTCACTCGGCGGCATCGTGGTGTCGCGAAGCGTTCGTGCCGCCGGCAACAAGCTCGACGAAGCGATCGCGAACTTCGTGCGCAAGCGCTACAACCTCATGATCGGAGAACGCACGGCCGAGGACGTGAAGATCCAGATCGGCTCGGCGCTGCCCATGGATCCGGAGCTCACGATGGAGGTGCGCGGGCGCGACCTCATCGCTGGCCTTCCGCGCACCATCACGATCGGGTCGAACGAGATCTCCGAGGCGATGGACCCTGTCCTTCAGCAGATCATGGGTGCGGTGAAGGCCGTCCTCGAGGAGACTCCGCCGGAGCTCGCGTCTGACGTCATCGATAAAGGGATGGTCCTCTCCGGTGGCGGCGCGCTCCTGCGCAACATGGACAAGCTCCTCACGCAGGTTACCGGCGTCGCCTGCTACGTAGCCGAAAACCCGCTCTACTGCGTCGCCAAGGGCACCGGTCTCGCGCTCGAGCACCTCGACTTCTTCCGCAGAAGCCTCGTCGCAGTCCACTAGCGAGCGAGTCTTGGCCCCGCGGCGCGTCGACATTCTCGGCGTGGGCTTCGACCGGGTCGACCTCGCCGCCGCGGCGGAACGGATCATCGAGCGCCACGCCGCGGGACAACGGACGTTCGTGATCACGGCGAATCCCGAATTTGTGATGCTCACGCGCCGCGATGCCGAGCTCGCCGACCTCGCCCGGACCGCGGAGCTCGTCGTCGCCGACGGGACGGGCGTGCTCGTCGCATCGCGGATCCTCCGCGATCCGCTGCCCGGCCGGGTCCCGGGCCGTTTGCTCGTCCCCGCCGTCCTTCAGCTCGTCAGCGGGCCGATCTTCCTGCTCGGTGCCGCGCCGGGGGTGGCCGAGCGCGCGGGCGAATCGCTCGTCCGCCGCATCCCGTCGCTTCTCATCGCCGGGACATACGCCGGTTCGCCGGCGCCGGAGAACGATGCATCGATCCGCGAGCGCATTCGGGCCGCGGAGGCGCGCGTTCTTCTCGTCGCGTACGGCATGCCGGCGCAGGAGCGCTGGATCGCGCGGAACCTGCCGCTCCTCCCGTCGGTGCGGACCGCGATCGGAGTGGGCGGCGTCTTCGACCAGCTCGCCGGCCGCGTGCGCGTCCCGCCCCGAATCGTGCACGCGATCGGCTTCGAGTGGCTCTGGCGGCTCGCATTCGAGCCGCACCGGTGGCGGCGCCAGCGAGTGCTGCCGGTGTTCGCCGCCCTCGTCGCGCGACAGCGCATCTTCGGCCGATGAACCTCGCCCTGGCTCACGAGTACTTCGTCGCGCACGGCGGCGCGGAACGCGTTGTCGAGATTTTTCACGAGATGTGGCCCGAGGCTCCGGTGTACACGTTCTTCCACGACCGCCGCCGCTACGGCGACCTGCCGGGATGGAATCTCCGCACGAGCTATCTCCAGTGGCTGCTCCTCGGCGAGAGTCATCGCTTGCTCTTACCGCTCTATCCGAACGCAGCGCGCGCGCTGCGCGTGCCGCCGGAAAGCGACGTCGCTCTTGTCTCGACGAGCGCGTTCATCAAGGAAATCGGTCTCGCGGATCGCACCGTGGCCGTCGCGTACTGCCACTCCCCGACGCGCTACCTGTACGACTGGAGCGAACGGTACCTGGACGAGGAAGTTCCACAGCCGCTCGTGCCGCTCGTGCGCGATCTGCTCGGGCGCCTGCGTGACGGCGATCAGAGGGCGGCGCGGCGATTCGATCGGTGGATGGCGAACTCGACCGCCGTGCGGGGACGGATCGAGACGTACTACGGTGTAACGGCGAGCGCGATCGAGATCGTGCATCCGCCGGTCGACGTGGAGTCGTTCGCGGCGAACGACGAACGCAGTGACTTCTGGCTCTTCGTCGGCCGGCTGTCCGCGTACAAGCGCGCGGACGTCGCCATCCGGGCATTCAACGACCTCGGGATGCGTCTGCTCGTCGTCGGCGAAGGCCGCGAGCGCGGAGCCCTCGAGCGGATCGCGAGCGAGAACGTCGTCTTCACGGGTCGCGCCGACGACGCCACCCTACGCTCGCTCCTCGCGTCGGCACGCGGTCTCGTCTTCCCGGCTGAGGACGACTTCGGGATCGTTTGCGCCGAAGCGCTCGCTTCGGGCGCTCCGGTCGTCGCCCTCGCCGCCGGCGGGATTTTCGACATCGTCCGCGACGGCGAGGAAGGCGTCCTGGTCGACGTGCCCGAGCCTCGCGCCTTCGCCGAGGGTGTGCTGCGCGCGGAGCGCGCGCGTTTCGAACCGAAAGCGCTTCGTGACTCGGCGCGGCGCTTCGATGTGTCACGATTTCGCGAGCGGGTGCGCGCGATCGTCGACGACGCTCACCAAAAAGGAAGGGCCACATAGGAACCGAGGCGAAGCACGTTCGCGTGGATATGCACACCCACTGCGAGGCTTCGCCGGACAGCCGCACTCCGATAGGGGAGCAGGCGCGCGCAGTGCGCGCGGCACGGATCGATGTCATCTGCGCGACCGACCACAACACCATCGACGGTGGCCTCCGGCTGCGCGAGCTGGCCGACGGCTTTCGGGTCGTCATCGGAGAGGAGATCAGCTCGCGCGACGGCGAGATCATCGGTCTCTTCCTCGACCGCGCCGTTCCGCGTGACCTGAGCGGCGAAGAGACGATCGCGCGCATCCACGACCAGGGCGGACTCGTCGTGGTTCCGCATCCCTTCAGCATCAATCGCCGCTACCACATGCGGCGGCCCGCGCTCGATCGCCTCCGTTCGCAGATCGACGCGCTCGAGATCTTCAACGCGCGCGAGGCGATCTTCCTGAACAACCGCGCCGCCGCCGCGTACGCGAAGGCACACGACATCATCGGCACGGCCGGAAGCGACGCGCACCGCACGGCCGAGATCGGCCGCGCCTTCGTCGAGATGCCGGACTTCGCGGGGCGCGCCGATTTCCTGGACTCCCTGCGTCAGGGCGTCGTCCAGGGTCGCCTCTCGGGAAGCGGGGTACACGTCTTCACCCGATACGACCGGTTTCGGAAGTGGCTCGGACGAAAGAGCTCGAGCCCAACTCGGTGAAAGAGCGGCCCTCGACCCACGTCGAGGACCCGACGATCGAGCAGCTCGCCGCGGCGGCCGGACGCACCGACGAGATCGCTGTACGGCGTCAGCTCTTCGGCTGGCGCGAGCTCATCTCGACCGTCATCCCGGTCGCCCTCATCGCTTTCTTTGCGCGCAATGTCGATTGGGGGGAGGCGTTCGGCACTTTGCGACGCGCGGACCCCGTCTTCGTGATCGCGGCCCTCGTCGTGTACTACCTGTCGTTCCCGGTCCGCGCCATCCGCTGGGCGCGCCTGCTCCGCGAGGGCGGCACGCGGATCTTCGGGCGCGACCTTCTCGAGATCCTGCTCCTCGGCTGGTTCGTGAACTGCCTGGTGCCGGCGAAGCTCGGCGATCTGTACCGGAGCTACCTGGTGAAGCGCCGCTTCGGAATTTCGCTGTCGCGAACGGTCGGAGTGGTCGTGGCGGAGCGCCTCCTGGACCTGTTCGTCGTCTTCGGGCTCCTGGTCGTCGACGGTTACGTGGCGTTCGGTCGCACGATCCTCCCGGACCTGAACGTCCTCTACATCACCGGCGGAGCGCTCGGTTTGGTCATCCTGATCGGGCTTGTCGGGCTGTATGCGATCGGTCCGCGGCTCGGGCGCTTCTTTCCCGCGGAGGTGCGCCGCATCGGGCGGCTCTTCCGAGAAGGCGTCCTCCACAGCTTCCGCGCGCTGCCCGTCGCCGGCCCGATGACGCTCCTCGTGTGGATCCTGGAGACGAGCCGCCTGCTGCTCGTTCTCCTCGCACTTGGTCTCTACCTGCCGCCGTCGCAGGTGATCTTCGTGGCCGTCGCCTCGTCGCTGCTGACGACCGTTCCTCTGACGCCGGCGGGCTTCGGGTTCGTGGAGATCGCGATGGTCTATGTCCTCACCACAGGGTTCGGTCTCGCGCAGAACGACGCCGTCGCGGTCGCCGTGCTCGACCGATCGGTCAGCGTGTTCTCGGTGATCGTCGTCGGCGGCATCCTTTACCTGCGCACCGGGCGCACTGAACGGATCGGTGTGGCGGGTTGAGCCGCGGGCTCATCGCCGTATCGCTGGCGCTCCTCACGATCCGCGTGCTCTCCGCCGCGTTCGTCGTGATCCAACCCGGCTTCACCGATGCCTTCTATTACGTCGACGTCGCGCGCCGGCTCGCCCACGGTCAAGGCCTCACCGCCGACTTCGTATGGAACTTTCTCGAGGCCCCGCATCTCGACCCGCTTCCGGTCGCGAGTCACCGGTTCTGGCTGCCGCTCGCGACAGTCGTGCAGGCGACTGGGATCGCACTCCTCGAGCCACTCCTCGGAACGTTCCGGTCCGCTCAGGCCGCGATCATCGCGGTGGCCGCCTTCGTTCCCGCGGTCGCGTACGCCGCCGGCCGATCGATCGGCGCGTCGCCTCGCGCCGCTCTCGTCGCCGCGGCGCTCGCGGGCCTCGGCGGGGGCGCGTTCGCCCCAGCGTGGGTCACGCTCGATTCGTTTGGCATCGCCGCCCTGATCGGAACGGCGTTCTTCATCTTCTTCGCGCGCGCCGCGACCGGCGACGCGCGCGCCGGCGCGGTCTCCGGGCTACTCGTCGGATTGCTGTTCCTCGCCCGGGCCGAGGGCGCGCTCTTCGGGGTCGCGCTTCTGGCACTGGCCATGCGGCCTTCCTCTCGCGCGGCCGGCATCGCGGGCAGCGCCGTCGCGCTCTCGATCGGCGCGGCGTGGCTCCTGCGCGGCGTCGCCCTCGGCGGATCGCCCGACCTTCTCGCGCGCACGCTGTTGCTCGCGCGCTACGAGGACTTCTTCGCGATCACGCCGACCGGCACCGCGGACCTCGCGACGATCGTCACGACGCGGCTCGGCGCGCTCTGGTCGGACTTGACGGTTGCGCTGTTCGGGCTCATGGCGTTCCTCGCATTCCCGCTGGCGCTCGGATTGAAGGGCGCCTGGCAGCGCCCCTCCGTGCGCGCGTTCGCCGGTCTCGCACTCCTTATCTATCTGGCGGAGAGCTTCGTATGGCCGCTCCACGCGACGCGGGGCTCGTACTTCCACTCGCTGGCGGCGTTCTATCCATTCGCGATGGCCCTGGTCGCGCTCGGCGGCGAGCGCTGGCTCGTGGCTCGCGATGCGGCGAATCGTCGCCTTGCCGTGGGCGGCACGGTCGCCGCCGCGGTCGCGCTTGCCGTGGTCGGACTCACGACGTGGGACGCGACGTTCAATGACGGGTATCGCGCGCGCGTCGCCGCCCTCGACGCGATTCCTGACGGACCGTTCCTCGCGATCGACGGCGCTGCCTGGCGATGGATCGCCGACCGAACGGTGGTCGTGACTCCCGCCGATGGGTTGGACGTCGCGGCGTGCGCGGCGGTGCGGTACGGCGCGAAGAGCATCGTTTTGGAGGCGGCGCACTTTTCGGCATACGACGGGCTCTACCGCGGCGATTCCGTACCGTGGCTTGCCCCGCCGACCGAGCGCGGGACGGTCCGGATCTACGCGGTCCGCGGCAACGTCTCCTGCTTTTTTCGCGCCTCGCCGGACACCGGCGGCGCGGCCGCCGTGCCCTAGGGTGAGCGCATCCAGCTCTCGATCGTGATCCCTGCCCACAACGAGGAGGTCACGGTGGCCGGGGTCGTGAGAGGCCACCGCGACGCCGCGCGCGCTCTCGCATCGAGCTTCGAGCTGATCGTGTGCGACGACGGCAGCACCGACGGCACCTGGGCGGAGCTCCAGCGCTCGTGCGCGGAAGTCGCCGAGCTCCGACTGCTGCGTAATCCGTCGCGGCAGGGCATCCCGCCGACCATGAAACGCCTCTACGCCGAGGCGCGTGGCGAGTGGATCTACTTCACACCGGGCGATGGGCAGGTGCCGGCGGCGGCGCTCGAGCCGATGTGGGCGATCCGCGACGGCGCTGCGCTCGTCGTCGGTCGCCGTGTCCCGCGGCGCGATCCCGCGAGCCGCGTGGTGATGGCACAGCTCTACTCGGGCCTGCTGCGGCGCATCTTCCGCCTGCCGGTACACGACATCGACAGCGTGAAGCTGTACCGGGCGGAGGAGCTGCGGTCGGCGCCGCCGCGAAGCGAGTCGAACTTCTTCGAGGCCGAAATACTCATCACCCTCTGCTCGCGCCGGCGCGTCGTCCGCGAGACCGACATCCCGCATCGGCCACGCATCGCGGGAATCGCTGAAGGCGTGACGCCCGCCGGAGCGCTCCTTGCGATGCGTGACGTCGCGGCGTTCACGATCCGATGGCTGCTGCGCCGCGATCGCTAGGCGCGACCCTGTCGGCGAGCGCATACCCGCTCGCCGTGGCGAGCGCGGTCTTCATCATCGCGGTGGGGCTGCCTTCGACTGACTCCGATACCTACTGGCAACTCGCGATGGGCCGGTGGATCCTCGACCACCATGCGTTCCTGCGGCAGGACATCTTCTCCTCGACGGTCGCGGGTGCGCATTTCGGGGTCGGTGAGTGGCTCGGGCAGATCGCGTTCGCGGGCTCGTTCGCGGCGGCGGGGTGGGCGGGTGTCGCTGTGGTTCGCGCCACGCTTCTCGCGCTAGCCGCGTTCTTCGTCGTTCGGCTCGCGCGCCGTGGCGGCACGCCGTGGTGGATCTCGCTGCCGCTCGTCGTCGCGGCTCTGCTCGTCTCCAAGATCACGTGGACCGATCGCCCGCAGCTCTTCACGCTCGCGCTCTTTCCCGCACTCCTGGAGCTCCTGCTGTCGTTACCCGCCGGCTTCTCTCGGCGGCTGCTCATCCTCCCTCCGCTTTTTATCGTGTGGACGAATCTGCACGGGGGCTATCTGCTCGGGCTCGCCGTCGTCGCGATCTTCGCGGTCCAGGCGGTCCTGACGACAGGACGGCGCGGACTGCCCCTCGCGCTCACCGCGATCGCGTGCGTCGCGGTCACGTTCCTGAACCCAGCGCCGCTCGAGCTCGCCGGAGCGGCGCGCGAGGACTTTCTCAACCCGCCCCGCTTTCTGACCGAGTTCCTTCCGCCCGACGTTGTGACGCCGGCGGGCGCGCTTTTCGCGGCGTTCGTGCTGCTCGTGATCGGAAGCGCGCTCCTCCGCGGCGGATCGCTACTCGAGGCGATGCTCTTGGCGCCTCTTCTGTACCTCGCCTTCACTGCCCAGCGCCAGATGCTCTTCTTCTGCTTCGCGGCGACCGCGTTCCTCGGCGCGCGCTTGAGCGGGCTCGTGCGGAGTCCGCGAGACTTCGAGCTGCCGGTGCCGGTGCGCCTGCCCGTCGCCCTGGTGCTCGTGATCGCGGCGCTCGCGAGTGCGCTGGCCGCACCGACGCGTCCCGACGAGCGCGCGTATCCCGCGGCCGCGCTCGACACGCTGCGTCAGGACAGCGGCATTCTGCTCAACGAGTACGACTGGGGCGGGTATCTGATCTTCAACCTGCCGGAGCGTTCCGTCTTCATCGACGGACGCTACGTGCCGTATCTAGGCGGCGTGCTCGCCGACTACCGCGCGCTCGTCGGCCTTCGCCCCGGCTGGCGCGACCTCCTCGACAAATACAAGGTGAGCGAGGTGCTGCTCCGGCCCGATCGTCCGCTCGCCGTCGCACTGCGCGAGGACGGGTGGCGCGTGCGTTCGTCGGACGCGGATGGTCGATGGATCGTCCTGGGGCGCCCGTGACGCGGAAGTTTTCGTGGTCGCTCCCGCTGCTCGCCGGCGGAATCTTCGGCGCGCTCTCGACCTTCGCGACGGTCGGCGACCCCGATCTCTTCTGGCATCTCGCGCAGGGGCGTCAGACCGTCACCCAAGGTCTCGCTCGCGTCGACGCGTTCTCGTGGTCGGTGAACGGCCTGCCGGTGCTCACCGATCAGTGGCTCGGTCAGGTCATCTGGTACGAGGGGTATGCCGCGCTCGGTTGGAACGGGATCATCGTGCTGCGGGCGCTCCTCGTCGCCGCGACCGTGACCCTCATCGTGGCCGCGGCACTGATGGCACAGCGCCGGCCCATCGTCGCTCTGATCGCGGCACTGCCGGCGATCACGCTGACGCGCTTCGCATGGACGGAGCGGCCGCAACTCATGGGGCTCTGCTGCTTCGCCGGGCTCATCCTTCTCCTCCGCGCCTCGTCCGAACGACCGCGGGTCCTCATGGCTGTCCCCGCGCTCATCCTGGTATGGGCCAATCTCCACGCGTCCTTCGCACTCGGCCTCGCCGTCGCCGCGATCGCGTGTGGCGAGCTATGGCTTCGCCGTCCCGACGCGCGCCGCCTCACCCTTGGCGTCGTCGCGCTGTCGATCGCGGTGACGCTCCTCACGCCGTCGGGCATCTCGATCTGGACTTCGGCGAGCGGCCACTTCCTTTCGCCGCCTCGCGTGATCCAGGAAGAAGGCGTGCCCGACGTGACCCAGCCGTACGGTTTCGTATTCGCGTTCGTCGTGCTCGCCGTTCTCGTGACCGCGCAGCTCTCGCGTCCGACGATGCTGCGGGACGTCGCGCTGCTCCTGCCGGTGCTCTTCGTTTCGATGACCGCCGCGCGTCACACCCCTTTCTTCGCGGTCGCGTCCGCGCCATATCTCGCGGCTCACGCACCCGCGGCCATCGGCGCGATCGCGGGGCGTCTTCCCATCAACGTGCGCCTCCCCGCCTTCCCCCCGCGCGTCCCATCGCTTCGCGTCGACCTCGCGATGGTGCTGATCGCGATCGTGGCGGTCGTGGGTGCTGGGTTTTTCGCGCGCGGCGAGCCGAACCTGTCTCCGTATCCGATCGGTGCGCTGTCATCTCTGCCGCCCGGTCCAGGCGTCGTGAACGACTACGACTGGGGCGGATTCCTGATTTGGTACGCGCCTGCAACTCCGGTCTTCATCGACGGCCGACTCTTCCCATACACCGGCGACGCCCTCCGAGATTACGAGACCGTCGTCTCTCTTGGTCCAACTTGGCGCGATGTTCTCGCGCGGCGCGGCGCGCGAGCGTTGCTCCTCAAGCCCGCCTCGCCACTCGCTGTCCGCGCCCGCGACCTTCGATGGCCGATCGTCACCGAGAGCTCGTCATACGTGCTCTTTTTGGTCCCGAATTCACGCTGAGCGCCGCTAGACTGACCGCCGATGAGCGAGCCAGTGCGTGCGGTCAAAGCGTCGGAGGATCTCGATGAACAGTTCGACGGAATCGTCGACGCGCTGCGGCGCGACGTCCGCACGCTCCGGCAGCAGGTCGAGCGATACGGTCGCACGTATCAGAAACGCGCGGAGGACCGCTCGCGCCAGACGACGCACGGCGAGCTCGACGAAGAGACCCAGCGCGGCTACCGGCGCCTCAAGCAGCTGCAGCTCGTGATCCAGCACATCGAATCGAGCGCCGCCTATTTGCTCGGCTCAGGGATCGATCCGTCGTCGGACAGCGACGATGAGGCGGTCGAGGTCGCGCAGCGCGTGCTCGGCAGCCTCGAGGCCGAGCGAGAGCGCCTGTACCGGGACGTCCACGACGGGCCCGCCCAGGTGCTCGCCAACGCCATCTTCGAGGTCGAGTACCTTGAGCGAATCACCGAGCGCGCCCCGGCCGAGGTGCGCCAGACGCTCAAGACCGAGCTCGCGAACCTCAAGGGCCAGTTCCGCGGGTCGCTCGATTCGGTGCGCGCGATGATCTACGACCTCCGACCACCGGAGCTCACCGAGCTCGGTCTCGCCGAAGCGATCCGCAACTACGCGTCCGAGTGGGAAGCCCGCTGCGGGATCAAGGTCGGCAGTCAGCTCGACCTCAAGGACACCGGGCTCACTCCGATGGCGGAGCTCGCGGTCTACCGGGTGATGCAGGAGGCGCTGCAGAACGTCCACAAACACGCGCACGCGAGCGCCGTCGGGATGGCATGGTCACGCGCGAACGACAGCTGGGTGCTGCACGTCACCGACGACGGCATGGGGTTCGATCTCGTGAAGGCCGCCCGCCACAAGAAGTCGGTCGGTCTTCTCTCGATGCGCGAGCGCGCCGAGCTCATCGGTGGGTCACTGCAGATCCAGTCAACACCGGGCAAAGGAACGGCGGTCACGCTGCTCCTGCCCGTCGAAAAGAAGGTCGAGCCGCTCCGCGCGCGCCGCACCGAGCGGACTCACAAGGAGCAGGAATGAGCGAGAGGCCCGAGCGCGCGATCCGGATCCTTCTGGCCGACGCGAGTCGGATCACCACGATGGGAATCCGGCAGGTCATCGAGAAGGAATCGGACATGGAGATCATCGGCGTGGCTTCCGACGGTGAGGAGGCTGTCGCGAAGACGAACGAGCTGGAGCCGGACGTGCTCGTCATCGAGGTGGATCTCCCGCGCCTGTCTGGCATCAAGGCGACGCAGCGGGTGCGGAGAGAGCTACCGGCCGTGGGTGTCGTCATCCTGACCGCCCAGGATCAGGAGCAGATCCTCTTCGAGGCGATCCGGGCTGGCGCCGCCGCCTACCTCCACAAGGACTGCGAGCCGACCGAGCTCATCGACGCCATCCGCAAGGTGCGGGCCGGCCAGTTCATCATCAACGAGAAGATTTTCAGCCGACCGGCGGTCGCGTCGAAGGTGCTCGCTGAGTTCCGCGAGCTTTCCGTGTATGGTCCAGGGTCGACACACGTATTCGCGCCGCTCTCGCCCCGTGAGGTGCAGATCTTGGACAACATCGCGCAAGGCATGACGAACAAGGAGGTCGCCTACGCGTTGGCCATCTCCGAGCAGACCGTGAAGAATCACATGTCGAGCATCCTGCGAAAGCTGTCGGTGAACGATCGCACGCAAGCGGTCGTGTACGCGATCCGGCAGGGTTGGATCAAGGGTCCGGAGATCGGTAATTGACCATGGCACCGCCCAGCGTCCTCGCGGAGATCGCGACCGAACAGCAGAGAGTCACGGCCGAGATCCGTGAGCTCGACCTGCTCATCGAGTCAACACAGACCGAGGTGAACCGCCTCAAGTCTCGCGAAGACCAGATGAAGGCGAAGGTCGAGGAGGTCCGGAAGAACCCCGGCAACTTCCAGCGCGAGGAGATCTTCGGCGCCACGGACGAGCACGCCGCCGCGATGGCTCGCCGGATGACGATGGAGGGTCAGCTCAACTCGCTGCAATCGAAGCGCAAGCTCATCGACCGGAGCGCGCAGATCCTCGCCACGGCGCAGCGTCAGCTCGCCGAGTACACCGCGCCGCCGCTTCCGCCGGACACCGCGCCGCTCATCGACGAGAGCCGTTTGCTGCAGGCGGTCGTCGATACGCAAGAAGAGGAGCGCAAACGCATCGCCCGGCAGGTCCACGACGGCCCGGCGCAGGCGATGGCGAACGTCGTCCTCCAATCGGAGATCAGCGAGCGTCTCTTCGACGTCGACGCCCAGAAGTCGCGCGGTGAGCTGGCCTCGCTCCGGCAGATGGTCAACAAGACGCTGCAGGAGCTCCGCGGGTTCATCTTCGAGCTCCGGCCGATGATCCTCGACGACCTCGGCCTCGTCCCCACTCTGCGCCGGTACGTCCAAACGCTCATCGACAAGCACGGCGTCCGCATCGACTTCTCGAGCACCGGCCGCGACCGCCGGCTGCCGTCGGACGACGAGGTCGCGATCTTCCGCCTGATCCAGGACTCGCTCGTCGAACGGATCGACAAGGCGCAGGCAAAAGAGATCGTTCTCGGCCTCCAGTGGAAGGAGGACACCCTCGACGTGCTCCTGCAGAGCGACGGCAAGGAGCTACCGCCTGACGGCGAGCTTCAGTCCGGCATTCGGCGGAGCGAGCGCCTCGAGCTCCTCCATGGCGACTCGACCCATGAGGCGCGCGCGGACGGTACCGTCGTGCTCAAGGTAAAGATCCCCATCCGGAGTGCACCGCAGCTCGTCTCATGAGCACGACGTCCGAGCTCACGACCGATCAGGTCGCCGAGTATCTCGAAGCGACGTGCGCCCTCATCGATTCCGAGCTCACGGCTCTTGGCGAGGACAGCAGCTGGCATTTCGATCCAAAGGAGTGGTGCGCCAACCAGGTCGTGGGCCACCTCGTCGAGGCGGAGAAGCGCGGCTTCGCCGGTCGCATCCGCGAGATCCTTGCGGGCAAAGAGAAGACCAGCGCGTGGGACCAGGCCGAGGTCGCAAAGCAGCGCAACGACTGCGCGCGGTTGGGCCAGAGTCTCTGGATGGAGTTCATGGGCGTGCGGAACGACAGCATCACACTGGTGCGGTCGCTCAAGGCCGGTGACCTCGGCAAAGGAATCGAGCATCCCATGGCCGGCAGACTCACGGTGCGCGACCTCCTACATGAGTGGGTGTCCCACGATCGGAATCACACACGGCAGCTCCTGCAGATCGGCCAAGAGCGCGTCTGGCCGCATATGGGGAACTCACAGAAGTTCAAAGGCGAGTAGTTCTCGTCTAGGTCCCGGCGGGTGCGGCGGGTCCTGTCCCGGCTACGCGGATCTCTTGCTCGCGCACCCTTCCCCGCCCATGCAGCTCACTTCGTTCGCCGCGTGCGGGGTCCTGGGCACCCGCACTCGCAAGAGACCCGCTGCGCCGTGCCCCCGCCCGACTACTGCCGGCGGCCCCGCCACGATAGGGAGAGCAGCCAAAGCGGCGCGACTGGTATCCCGGCCTGCTGGATCAGCGCGACCGCGATCCCGGATCCCACCCACAGTGCCGTCGCGCCGGTGGTCGTCGCAGTTCGAGCGATCGCCGGATAGGCCATCACGCCGTCATGCAGGAGCGCGTGCGGTGCTGCGAGGATCGACCATGTCGAGGAATCGATCGCGCGCGACGTGAACATCCGTGAGCGAAAGAACACCGCGACCGCCGCGATCGCATAGATCACCACGGCGAGCGCAGCGTTCAGAACAATCTCCTCGCCGCCGACCACCCGCCGCGCAAGTGCGGCCAGGCCAAGCTCCCCCGGACGGAGCTCTGTGCCGATCCGCATGAGGAGGTCGGGGTACCGCGCCATTCCGTCGAAGCCGACGGTCGCGACAGACACGAGGGCGACCGCCGCGGTCATGGAGAGCAGGCCGATCGCGCGCCGGCGCTCGGAGAGCGCGACGAGCGCGAAGAGCGGCAGGAGCTGCGGCCGAAACGCGGTGAGACCGAGGAGCGCTCCGGACCAGAAAGGCGGCGCCCGAAGCGACCCCGCGACGGCGAGCAGCACGAACGGCGTTGTCTGGCCTTCAGCGAGCGCGATGAGCGAAGGTGGCGCGAGCAACGCGAAGGGCAGGAGACGCGCGCGCTGCTCGGGATGGGCGAGGGGCGCCAGGAGAAACGCCGCCACGGCAAGCGCGGCGGCGCCGAGCGCGGCCCAGATCGCGTACGCCGGCACGAGCGGCAACGCTCCGAGCGGCGCCATGAGCAGGGCGAGCGCCGGTGGGTTCGGATCGTTGAGCAAGATCGTCCGCTCCGGCAGGGTCGAATGCTCCATCGCGAGAAGCGCGCCGGCGTCCGTCACGGACGAAGCCGCCCCGGTCGCGACGAGACGCGCCGCCGAATACAGAGCGACGAAGTCATACCCCGCGGGCTCGGTCGACCACGTCACGAACGCGATGAGCCAGGCCGCCGCGGCGAGAACCGCGGCCGCGGCGACGGGCGCTAGGCTCCGCCCACGGTCGTGATGTCGATCCCCAGGTAGTAGTGCCTGAGGATCTCCTCCGCCGAGTTCCCGCCGAGCGCCATTCCCTGCGCGCCCCACTGCGACATTCCAACACCATGCCCGTATCCCTTGCCGGTAAAGACGAAACGCGCCGGCAACCGGTATTGCCAGCCGAGGACGCGAAGCCTCTGCGCCGCTCGGTCTGGGTCTTTGATGTTCACCGTGAACGTCCGCTCGACGGTCGCGCCGAGGAACTCCAGCTGCCGCACGCGCTCCAGGTTCGACGCGTCGACGTACTCGGTCTCCTCGGGGTGGGTGGTCACGGTGAAGAGCGTGCTGCGCAGGCCGAAGTAGTAGCGCGGCGTGTCTTTCCCGATGTCGCGGCTCCCGGTCGACCCGACGATCTTCGCCGAGAGCACGCGTCCGGTGCCGGTGAGGCGCACGAGGTCGATCCGCTGGGGATCGCCGACGTCGATGCCGCGGGCGCCGATGTAGCTTCGCAGCTGCGGCGCCGTGAACTCCGTCGTCCACTGCCAGCTGGTGTGACCCCACGACGAGGCCTGCGCGATCTCGTCCGCCGGCGACGGGACCGATCGCAGATACGGAAGGGCGTTCGCGTACACGTTCTCGCTGTCTTCGGTGATCCCGCCTGCATTCGCGGAGTACAGCGCCTCGATCGGGCGACCGTTGTAGGTGGCGATCATCCCCGCAGTTCGGTCGACGGCTTTGACAGTCGAGGCCGCTTCGCCGGCGAGGCCGTCGTACTCCTGGTCGCGCGTGTCGCCCTCGAGGTCGTAGTTGTCGTGTCGGGCCAGATGTGTCGAGAGGTAGGTGCGTGCCGCGATCGCCTGCGCCGCGAGAGCCTCGGGCATCCAGGTGGTGGGCTCCTCCGAGCCGATGACCGACGCCAGGTAGGAAGCGGTGTCGACCTGGTTCACGACGATCATGTCGCCCTCGTCGTCACGGGTCACGTCCAGCGTCCCGCGGTAGGCACGCCCGTTGTAGGTAAGAAGTCCCCCGCTCGCCACGTAATGGAGTGGGGTGATCTGCTGCGCCGAGAAGAGCGGCGCCGCAAGGGGGTCCGAGCCATCGCCCTCGACCGAGAACTCGAATGGGACGCTCACGATCGGGATGTCGTCGACCTGCGCGCGCTGCCGCGCCTGACGGAACAGCTGGAGAAGGCTGCGGCGCTCCTCGGCATCGCGGACGCTGACCTGGGTTCGGCTCGGATCGGCCAGCCGGCGTACTGCACGTCGGGCCACCGTGTTCTCGGAGCCCTGATAGAGCACTGCGCCGTCTTCTCGGGTGACGGTCAGCGAGCCGGTCGATCCGATCTTCGCGTAGGTCGTGCCGAGGAGCGAAATGTTCACGCGGATCGTCGCTGGCAGTGGGGCGAGCGGAGAGCTCGCGGCCGCGCGTGCCGGCAACGCGGAGAGAACGAGCGCGAGGACGACGATCCGCGCGAGCCAGATCATCACAAACCCAAGGCCATAAGAATAGAAGCGCTCGCACATCGCGGACCAGATTCGATATCCGAACCTAGGGACGCAGGCGCGGTCGCGTCTACAGCGCGGTAAGAACTGGCTCTGTGGCTATGCCTTGACCACGTAGGTGCTGGCGATCTTGTCGTGCCAACCTTGCTTCTGCGCGTCGAAGGCCGCCCAGATGACACCGATGAAGAACACCAGGCACGAGACGATGAACCCGATGTAGCGAAGGAACGCACCGAAGTAGTCGAGGTACGAGCCGTCCGTCTTCACCACCCGGATGTTGAGTGCTCGGCTTCCGAGCGTCTGTCCCTTTCCCGCCGCCGACCAGAAGTACGTGAAGTACACGGCTTGGAATAGCGTCGAAAGTCCCTGCGACTGAGTGCTCGTGGGGTTACTCCCGAGGATGCTCGAGACGGCCCCGGCGATGATTCCGATTCCGATCGCGTCGATGAGGATCGCGAGGACCCGCGTCCACCAACCGGCTTTCTCCGTCGTAGATATGGCAGGCATCGTCGTCGCTGACATAAGAAACCCCTTCCTTGCGCGCGCAGTCTAGGCGCCCCGCGCGTACACCTCCGGCTTGAGCACGCCGACGAACGGCAGGTTCCGATATCGCTCGGCGTAATCAAGCCCGTACCCGACGACGAACTTGTCGGGAATCTCGAACCCGCGGTAGTCGATCTTGATCGGAATGACGCGACGCGCGGGTTTGTCCAGAAGCACGCAGAGGCGGACCGACTCGGGCCGTTGAGAGCGCAGGTGATCGAACACGTACGAAAGGGTGTGGCCGGTGTCGAGGATGTCCTCGACCACCAGCACGTGCCTTCCCTCGATCGGATTCGCGAGATCCTTCAGGATCCGGACCGCTCCGGTCGATTCGGTGCCCTCGCCGTACGACGAGACCTCTAGGAAGTCGAGCGCGAGAGGAATCTGCGTGGCGCGCATGAGGTCCGCGAGGAACGGGAGAGCGCCTTTGAGGATCGACACGAGCACGACATCCTTGCCCTGGTAATCCGCTGCGATCTGCGCGCCGAGCTCGCGCACCTTCGCGGCGATCTGCTCAGGGCTGACCAGGATCTCCGCCACGTCGTCCGCTTGCTGGGGACGTGCAAGGACGGCCATGAGCGTCCAATTGTCGCAGGTGGTCAGCCGTTTCGACGAAATGGGCGCCGAGTGGTCGGACTAAGAGCGACGCCGTGCGAGGAAGAACGCGACCGCGCCGAGGGCGAGGACCGCGAGCGCGGCCGCACCAACAAGCAGTGGGGCATTGCCCGACCCCGCGGTGCCCGGCGCGGGTGTGAGCTGCGCGGCGACGCCGCTCGGCGACGGCGACGCCGTTTGTGGCGAAGCGGCCGCTGCGGATGCCGTCGCGCTCGGCGCCGCTGTCGTTGCTTGCGGAGTCGCGGCTTCCGTCGGCGGGAGCGTCGGCGGTTCTGTTGGCGCGACGGTCGGCGGCGCCGTGCGGACAGGTGTCGGCGGCGCTGTGGGTGGCGCTGTCGGTTGAGGTGTGGATACCGCCTGGACGACGATGGTGCCGTGCATGAATGAATGGATGGCGCAGTGGTACGCGAACGTCCCGGCCGCGGTGAACGTGAATGAGCCGGATGCAGCTGCGCGGATGACACCTGTGTCCCAAACGCCCGTGTCCGAGGTGGACGTGTGGCTGAACGCGTCGCGATTGGTCCATGTCACGGTGTCGCCGACGTGTACGGTGGTCGTCGGAGGGACGAAGGCTGAGCCCTGAATGTTCACAGCGCTCGTGGCGGCAAGCGCGACCAGCGGCAGCGCGAGCAATCCGCACGAGATGACCAGGGCCGCGGCCCAGACGACCACGGCGCGCCTCACGGCCATACTTTACGGCTCGTGCCGTCCAGCGAGATCGCCGCCGGTCCATTCGAGGCGCTCGCTCGTGACGCCGAGCGTATCGGCGTTCGGCTCGATGCCGCGACGGTCGCGCTCTGTGCGCGGTATGCCGATCTCCTCATTGAACGCAATACGTCGGTGAACCTCACCGCGATCACGACGCCGGCCGATATCGCGACGAAACATTTCCTGGATTCGTTCACCGCGATCGCCGTGCGCACATGGACGGGTCGCGAGCGGATGATCGACATCGGCAGCGGCGCGGGATTTCCGGGTCTGGCCCTGCACCTGGCGCTTCCCGAGACGCAGGTGACACTCGTCGAATCGATGGGGAAGAAGGCTCGATTTCTCGAGGAGGTCACGAGCACGCTGGCTCTCGATGGCGTCGAGGTGAGGAACGAGCGCGCCGAGGCGCTCGCGCACACGCGCCGTGGGCGTTACGACGTTGCGACGGCGCGCGCCGTCGGAACGCTCGGCGCGATCGTCGAATACCTGTTGCCCTTCCTGCGTGTCGGTGGCGACGCGATCGCGTGGAAGGGCCGGCTCGACGCCGAGCTCGCCGGCGCGAGAAAAGCCTGCGCGGCGCTAGGTGGCGAAATCGTGAAGATCACGCCGACCTCGGAGCTCGGCCTCGGAACGATCCTGCCGGGCAGATCGCTCGTCGTGGTCCGGAAGCTGCGCGCAACGCAAACGCGCTACCCGCGTTCCGCGGCGGAGGCCAAGCGCCGCCCGTGGTGATCGTGCCGTCGATCGACGTCCGCGGATCACATACGTCGAACGACCCGGGTCGCGCGCTCGCCACGAGAGCACGCGCTCTGGTCGAAGACGGTGCCGAGGAGCTGCATCTCGTCGATCTGGATCGTGCGGAAACCGGCGCCTCCAAGAATCTCGACTTGCTCGCTGAGCTCGCGCGCGAGTCCGGTGTGCCGTGCCGTCTGGCCGGCGGGATCTCACGGATCGACGATGCGCGCCAGGCGATCGATCGGGGATTTGCCGGCGTGCTCTTCTCGAGCGCGGTGTTCGGCGATGACGAGCTGCTGCGGAGCATTGCCTCGCTCGGCGGCGCGGGCATCGTCGAGATCGAAGCGCGCGCCGGATTTCTCGCGCCGCGCGGCGGCGATGCGGATCTCGTCTCGGTCGCCACCGGCCGCGGAGCTCTCGCGGCGGCGCGTGCCGCGCAGATCGCCGGAGTGCGGGCGCTGTACCTCATCGATGTGACGACGGAGGGGCTGCTCGCGGGCCCGCCGCTGGCCCTCGTCGACGCCGTGCGCGCCGTGGTCGGCCGTGGCGTCGCGCTCCACGCCGGCGGCGGCGTTCGCGATCTCGACGACATCCGCGCTCTCGCGCTCCGTGGCGTGGCGTCGGTCGTGATCGGCCGCGCGCTCGCCGAGAACCGCTTCACGATCCGCGCCGCGCGGCAGGCGTCGGCCGCGTGAAGGTCGGCCTCCTGAGCGACATCCACGCGAACCTCGTCGCGCTCGAGAGCGTGCTCGCGGAGATGGGACCGGTCGACGCGCTCTGGGTCTGCGGCGACACGGTCGGGTACGGCCCCGATCCATCAGACGTGCTCGCGCTCCTCGTCGAGCGGAAGGCCACCATCGTCGCGGGCAACCATGACCGCGCCGTCGCGGCGGGCGAAGATCTCGACTTCTTCAATCCGCCCGCCGCGGTCGCGGCGAAGATGCATCAAGCGTGGCTCACGTCCGCGGAGCGCGACCTGCTCGCCGGACTCCCCAGGACCCTCGAGACAGGCGGCGTCACTCTTTGCCATGGGAGCCTGCGCGATCCCCTCTGGGAGTACGTCACCAATCCGAGGAGCGCGGCCGCTTCGCTCGCGCTCGCGAGGACGGCGCACTGCTGCGCCGGCCACACGCATGTCCCCTCGCTGTTTCGGGCCGATGCGAAAGGACAGCCCGGCCGAGTGCAGTACGAGACTCCCTACCCGCTCGCCCCCCGCGCGTTTGTGAATCCCGGCAGCGTGGGCCAGCCCCGCGATGGAGATCCGCGTGCCGCATACGCGGTGCTGGACCTTGCGCCGGGCACGGTGACCTTCCATCGTTCGCCGTATCAGTTTGCCCAGACGCAGCGCCGGATCCGGGAACGAGGTCTTCCGTCGATCTTCGCGGATCGCCTTGCGTTCGGTCTGTGAGCTCCTGCTCGTCGCCACGATCGCGTGCGGTGGACCGGCGGCGCAGGTGACCGACGCTCAGACCATTCCGTTCACCGATCACGGCTCTACGCAGCAGTCGGGGTACGAGGGCGGGCCGCGCATCGTCGCCGCTGGCGATTTAGGACTCACCGGCCTTGGCGGGCTCGCCGCGAAAGATGCCACCCGCCTGTACCTCGCCGCCTTCGCCGGCTCACAGCGCACCGGCGGCTATGACATCCGCGTCGTGCGCGTCGATCGGTCCGGCGACAGGCTCACCGTCCGCGCGATGTTCACAGCGCCGCCAGCCGGTGCGCTCACGATCCAGGTGCTCACGTCGCCCGCGCACCTTGTCTCGATCGACCGACGGGCGGCCGCATCTGCGCGCGATGTCGTGCTGCTCGACCAATCGGCTGCGGAGCGGGCTCGCGGTACCGTGCCACAATCGCAACCCTGACGTGACCGACGGCGAAGGAACAGACGAGACTCCGGAGACTCCTTCTCTCGAAGAACGCACCACCAAGTCCGGGCGACTGCCGGGAAATCGCTATGTCCGCATCTACCACACCTCCGATTTCCGTCGCCGTGGCGGTCGTTACGTCGCGGGCGAAGACGCGCCGCCCGAGGGCCGCGTCGGACGCATCTATGAAGGCGTGCGCCGTGTGCTCTTGGGACCTCGGCTCGAAAGCGAAGCCGACGCCACGGAGAGGCTCTCCGTTGTCACTGGTCTCGCCATTCTTGGATCCGACAACATCTCGTCGAGCGCCTACGCCACCGAAGAAGCCATGCGGATCCTCGCGCTCGCGGGCGCCGCCTATCTCGTCCTCACGATGCCGATCGCCATCGCCATCGTCGTCGTCCTCGCGATCGTGATCCTTTCTCAATCGCAGGTGATCCAGGCGTACCCGAACGGCGGAGGTAGCTACGTCGCCGCGAAGGACAACCTGGGGACCCTCCCCGGGCTCGTCGCGGCGGCGGCCCTGCTCATCGATTACGTCCTGACCGTCGCCGTCTCGACCGCAGCGGGCGTCGCCGCGATCTCGAGCTTCGTCCCTTTCTTCTACGAGCAGCGCGTGCTGATCGGCATCGTCTTCATCGCGCTCCTGATGCTGGGCAACTTACGCGGGGTGCGGGAGGCGGGCCTCACCTTCGCCGGCCCGACCTACATCTACCTCGTCTCGATCTTCGCGCTCATCGGGTACGGCATCTTCCGCGTGGTGACCGGCGACCTGCCGGCGGCCGCGCCGCCGCCCCAGCCGTTCCCAGCGGAGGGGATCGAGGCGTTCTCCATCCTTATCGTTCTCCGTGCGTTCGCCTCGGGCTCCGTTGCGCTCACCGGAAGCGAAGCGATCGCAAACGGAGTCCCGAGCATGGAGCAGCCAGAGCGGCGCAACGCGACCGTCACCCTGCTTCTGATGGGCACGTTCTTTGGGACGATCTTTCTCGGGATCACCTTCCTGGCGCAGTCGATCGGCGTCACGCCGGACCGATCCGAGCAGGAGACGCTGAACAGCCTCCTCACTCGCTCGCTCGTGGGCACCGGCCCGTTTTATTACCTCGTCCAGCTTTCGACCGCCGTCCTCCTCGCCCTCGCCGCGAACACCGGTTTCACGGGCTTTCCGCGCCTGGCGTCAGTGCTCGCGAACGACCGATTCATGCCGCGCCAGTTCGCGTACCGCGGGGATCGGCTCGCCTTCTCGTTCGGGATCGTCGCCCTCGCGCTCGTGGGCGCCCTCGTGCTCGCCGCGTTCAGCGGCAGCGTCACCCAGCTGATCCCGCTGTACACGATCGGCGTGTTCCTGGCCTTCACGCTTTCGCAAGCCGGTCTCATCCGGCGATGGCGACGGCTTCGGCCGTCCGGCTGGCAGTGGCGCGTGGCGATCAACGGGCTGGGATCGGCGGCGACGGCGATCGTGCTGGTCGTCGTGAGCGTCGCGAAGTTCGTGGACGGGGCGTGGATGACCCTCGTCACCCTGCCGATCCTCGTCTTGCTGCTCTTCACGATCCACCGCCACTACACGCGGGCGCACGACGCGCTTGTCCTCGAGCGGCTCGACGAGCCACTCCCCGAGCCCCGGCCTCCGGTCGTGATCGTCCCAGTGAGCCGGCTGGATCGCGCCGCAGCGCAGGCCGTGGCGTTCGCTAGGTCGATCTCGCCGAAGGTCAAGGCGGTTCACATCGCGACGACAGAGGACAGCGCCAACGAGTTTCGCGACCGCTGGGAGCATTGGGCCGGACGGATCCCGCTGGACATCATCGAGTCGCCCTATCGGTCCCTCATCCCTCCGCTCCTCCGCTACATCGATGAGATCGGCAAGCGCGACGACCGCCCCGTCACAGTGGTGCTCTCCACATTCGTTCCACACAGTTGGTGGGAGTGGCTGCTGCACGGACAGACCGCGTTACGGCTCAAAGCCAGCCTTCTCTTCCGGCCGAATACGATCGTCATCGACGTGCCGTACCACTTCGAAGACGACGGCCACGAACGGCCTCACGACGACGGTCGCTAGACTCCGGCAGCCATGCAGGCCAAGCGCATCCTCGTGGCGCTCGCCGGGTCGAGCGTCGACCCGGACGTAATCCGCATTGCCATCGACATCGCGAAGCCCACGAAGGCTGAGATCGTGGCGATCCACGTGATCGAGGTCCGCTGGAACCTTCCGTTGGACGCGGTGCTCGATCCGGAGCTCGAGCATGGCGAGGCACTCCTGGCCGATGCCTCAAAGATCGCGAAGCAGGCCGGTACAACCATTGAGACCGAGCTGCTCCAAGCCAGGGACGCTGCCGCGGCGATCGTCGATACCGCGGCCGAACGCGCGTCCGACCTGATCCTTCTCGGGATGCCTTATCGCAAACGTTTAGGAAGGGTTTACGTGGGACGCACGGTTCAGAACGTCTACGTCAGCGCGCCGTGTGCGGTGCTCGCGTATCGTCAAGAAGTTAGCAAATGAACGTCGTCATCGTGGGCTGCGGCCGGGTTGGTGGGTTTCTGGCGGGGTTGCTCGACTCCGAGGGGCATCGGGTGAGCGTCGTCGACATCGCATCGACCAGCCCGGCGCGCGCCGAACGGGCCTGGTTCCAACATCTGCCGTCCTCGTTCAAGGGCGAAACCATCCTGGGCGACGGGACCGACCTCGAGATCCTTCGGCAAGCGGGCATCGAGCGCGCCGACGCGCTGCTCGCTCTCACCGAAGGCGACAATCGAAACCTCATGTGCGCGCAGATCGCGCACAAGATCTTTGGCGTGAAGCAGGTCATCGCGAAGGTCAACGATCCGGTCCGCGCCCAGACCTACCGTGAGATGGGAATCAACACCTTCTCGCGAACGACGATCCTGGGAACGCTCCTCCACGCGATGTTGCAGGAAGACCGCGAAGTGGGGGAGGTCCTCATGCGAAAGGCTCTCGCCCACGAGGCCGAGATGGTCCATGAACCCGTGAAGGCACGATAAAGATGTACTTCGTCGTAGCCGGCGCGGGCGAGGTTGGCTTCCACCTCTCACAGGCGCTCCTCGAGGCAGGACACGAGGTCACGGTCATCGAAGCCGACCGCCGCCGCGCGAATTTCGTGCAGGAGAAGCTCGGCTCGATCGTGATGAACGCGCCCGCGGATGAGGGGCGCGCCCAGATGGAGGCCGGCTGCAGCCGGGCCGATGCCCTGATCGCCGTCACCGGCGACGATGCAAAGAATCTCGTGATCTGCCAGCTTGCGAAGATACGTTGCCGCACCCCACGGGTGATCGCGCGCGTCAACAATCCGAAGAACGAGATTGTCTTCAAGACGCTCGGGATCGACGAGACAATCTCCTCGACGCGCGTGCTCATGAACGTGATCGAGCAGGAGCTACCGTCCGGCGGCTTCATGCCGCTGATGTCGCTCGCCGGCAGCGCCAATGAGCTCATCGAAGCGGAGATCGCCATTGGCACGCCCCCTGCGGGCAAGACCGTCTCGAGCCTGCGTTTGCCGAGCGGTGCGATGGTGGGCGGGATCATCCGTAAAGGCAAGCTCATGCACGCGGATGACGAGACCAAGCTCGAGATCGGCGATCGGATCATGGTGTTTTCGCCGACGGCGTCCGAGAGCGAGGTCCGAAAAGCGCTCTTCGGTTAGCCGTTCTTATACGTGGCCTTGGGTCTCTGCCTCCGTCACGCCCGGCATCGCAAGCCCTGCGGCCACGCTCGTGAAGGCGGCCGTGTCGCGCGGGACTGCGTTCGGGACGAGCTCATGCACGAGCGCGCGGAACACCGGGATCGCGCTGGATCCACCCGTGTAGATGATCGCCGAAATCTCGCCCGTCGGGACGTCCGCGTCCCCGATCGCGCGCCGCACGAGCGCGGCGGTCTCGTCGAGCATCGGTCGAACCAGATGCTCGAACCGGCCACGGGTGACGCGCGCGTCGACGTCGACCTCGGCGTGGTGGTAGGTGAGGATCGCGGCCGCGACGGTCGACAGGTCGATCTTGGTGGCGTCGGTCGTCTGGAAGATCTCGTAGCCCAGCTGAAGCTCTATCGCGCTTCGCAGGGCGGCGAGCTCGCGACGCGGCGCACCCGCACGCACGAGGTCGTCGAGGGCGTCCAGGAGCGGCTTCTCGTTCAGCGCCGAGAGGGCGTGCCAATCGCGGAGCGCGTTGACGATGTATCGCGGAAGCCGAAGGCGCTTGGGCCCCCACTCGGCTCGCGAGCCCAGACGCGGCGCGACCGCATCCTCGATCAGCAGCTCGGTCGCGCGGTCGCCGCCGATCGGGCCGCCGGCCGTCGCGAGAACCCCGAGTCCACCGGCGTCGCGCCGCACCACGCAGAGGTCGAGGGTGCCGCCGCCGAAGTCGAACACGAGGCTCGTCCCCGGTCCGACATCCGCGGCATGGGCCGCGGCGATCGGCTCGGCCACGAAGCGAACGTCGCGGAAGCCGGCGAGCTCGGCGGCCGCCCGCAGTCGGCCGGTCGCGCGAGCCTCGGCGTCGTCACCGCCGATGAATCGGACCGGTCGGCCGAGCGTGATCGCGTCAGGTGCGGCACCGGTGAGGTCCTCCGCGCGGTTCCGGACATGGACGAGGATCAGCGCAATGAGGTCCTCGAGGCCTTTCGCATCGCCAAACACGTTCGTGCGAGTGTCCAGAGGGTCCCCGAGAAACGTCTTGAGGGCCTGGAAGAGTCGGCCGGGAGCGCTCGTGTCGGCGAGGATGTATGCCTCGAGGCTCTTGTGGGTGGGGTCGGTTGAAGGTAGGCGTATGCCGAGCAGCTGGACCTGTCTGGTGAGCGGCCCGCGCGTGCGGTTGTCCTCGAGATACGCATCGATGGCCGCTCGCCCGACGATCGGGGTGCCGTCCCTTCGGATATAGAGGACGGTCGGCATGGTCTCGCCCGCGATGGCGTCGATTGGAAGTACACGGGTCGACGCGCCGTCACTAACAGCAAGAGATGTATTTGATGTGCCGAAATCAAGGCCAAACCGCACGGGCCGACAAGACTAGAACGCGAGCGCGGGCCTGCCGACCGAGGGCCCCCGCGCGGTGGGGCACCGGCCGGAGGCCGGGGGGTCCGCCGCCGCGTAAAGAGGGTTTCGGTCGGCAGGCCCGCTCGGCAGGTCGGTCAGCCGGGGACCGACAGGTGGGAAGAACCTTGACAACGGCATTGATAGGCTTTTAGATATCTCTCGTGGAAACAGGACGTCGACCCGTGTACGTGATCAGCATCGCGGCAGGGTTGGCGGGCTGCCATCCCCGGACACTCCGAATCTACGAGGAGGAAGGCTTGCTCGATCCGGTGCGAACGGACACGAACATCCGCCTGTACTCCGACGAAGACCTCGAGCGCGTGCGGGCTATCCGCTACCTCACCCAGACCCGTGGCGTGAACCTCGCGGGGGTGAAGCTACTGCTCCAGCTCCGCGACGCGGCCGACCTCTTGGACGAGATCGCGACCGAGCTCGCGCGTGAGGACGCGGAAGCCGAGGCTCAGCAGACGATCGAGGTCACCCACGAGCCGACCACACGACGACCGCGACTTCGCCAGCGTCAAAAAGGCGTTGAGCTCTAAGAAATTCCATGAAGATCAATCGATCCACGAAGAGCTAGAAGGAAAGAAGAAGTGACCGACCCAGAGACAACGAACACCAACACAAGCCCGCAGACGAGCCAGTTCCCGGATGACCTGCCCCTCGTACCGCTCCGTGAGGCGGTCGTGTTCCCGAAGCTGGTGGTCCCGCTCGGGGTCGGTCGCGAGAAAAGCGTCGCCGCGATTAACGCGGCGATGAACGAGGAAAAGCATTACATCGTCCTCGCCGCCCAGAAGGAC
>Ga0209807_1000092_pt1 | contig 36304 bp, 40 predicted proteins | sample GraSoiAngelo_154_FD_186168 | JGI IMG/M metagenome (GOLD analysis project Ga0209807, IMG submission 186168) | Grasslands soil microbial communities from the Angelo Coastal Reserve, California, USA - 14_1009_13_20cm (SPAdes) (version 2) | ecosystem: Environmental > Terrestrial > Soil > Grasslands ... | reverse complement strand
GGCCAGCCGCCGCGGTTCGTCCGCGCGCTCCTCTACCTCTACCGCTTCACAACCTCGAAGGAGCATCGCGACACGGGCGCGTGGTGGCATCGCGAGCTCGTCGGAGACTACGTCCCCCCGGTGTCGCTACGAGGCACGCGCTCGTGAGTGGCGGCGGTGCGTTTCGTGTCGTGCTTCTGCTCGTCCTCCTCGCGTCCTGCAGCCTGCCTCGGCCAACGGTCGGCCTCGCAATCGCGGGAACGAATGTCCCGGCTTCGCGCGAGGGAAGCTACTGCCAATCCGGCGGGTGCAGCGGCGTCTGCGGCGACACCACGGCGCCGACGGCACCACTCACCGCCGTCCGCGCTCCAGCTCCGATCCGGCTCGACTTCTCGGGAGGCGCGGAGATCAATCAAATCCACGGCGACATCTGGCAGGGCGAAACGATGATCGGTCAGCCGCTCGAGACGTTTGACCTGGGCGTCGCTCAGCGCTCATACACCTCGCTGAAGATGCGCGAGGGCAAGTACTACCTGCTCGTGTCGGTGAGATGGTCGAGGGTGACGGATAGCGGCGATACGAGTTTTGCCTTCGCGGTGGCTATCACCCCGCCCTAAGCCGCTATTCCGGGCGGTACGGCGCCTTGCCCTCTATGTTTCCGACGTACTGCGGCAGGCCAGCGTTGTCGATCTGCTGCCGGATCGCCTGAATCTCACCGATGTGGAACCAGTAGTGGTACGTCATGCGCCGTATTGCGGAGCCCTGACTTTGTCCCGAGCGCTTGCCGTTGAACGGTAGATCCACGAGCAGCTTTTCGGTCGTCAACTGGTCGAGGAACGGATCCGTGGCTCTCGTAATTGCTCGCCAGGCCTTCAGCATCTCGGCGAATGACGGTGTGGTCATGGGCGCGCCGGAGAAAAACTCTTTCTGGATGTCCTCTCGCGGCATGATCCTTTGCGGCCGGTGCAGGAGGTAGCGCTGCTCCTGCCACGCGAGGTGGCCGACGATCCAGCCGATCGAGTTCATCGGCCCAAAATGTTGCGCGGCGCCTTCCTCGGTGACGCCTCTCAGCCCGCGGAGCCACTCGCTGCGGGTGAATCGAAGCTGATCGACGAGGGGATGCGCCCGGCGCGATCGTCTCGGTCGCGCTTTAGCGGAATTTGACCCGGCCTTCGCGATCCGGCGGATTGTCCGCGTCGCCATCGTCGACCAGTATCACGAACTTCTTCTCCCAGTGCGGGGTCGGGTAGACGCCGTCGTTTCGCTCGATGTTCTGGAACGACCCGTCCGGCATCTTGATGCTGGCGGGGTACGCGAACCGAAGCCACCACTCTTCCCCGTACCACGCGTCGAGGCCGATGAGCTGACCTGATTGGAAGCCCGCCCCCCGGGAGATGTCGGGTCGATGGTTCTGGGTGAGCGGGTTCAGGTCGCCGCGCTGGGGATCCTCGACGATAACGCCGGTGATCCGGTTGCTCGGGTCGTCGTAGTAAGTCCCGAACGTGCCCTGGAATCCCATGAGCACCGGCCCGTGCTGCCCAGCGAGGCTGATGACCATGACCGGCTTTCCGCTACGCACGAGCCAATAGACCGCGGCGCCGGTCGCGTCTTCGCGCGTGTCGTAGCGGTAGTAGTGGTAGTGATTGCCCGCGTCCAACCGCTGGAGGACCGTTGCGATCGCGACCGGATCGAGGCCCGGATCATTGCTGCGATTGAACTGGCGTCCGAGGTCGAGGATCGCCTGCGCCGTGAGCGGGTCCTTCCCGGTCGTGTAGTTCTGGATGATCCGGCAACTGGCCGCCGCGCACGAGAGCGGCTCACCCTTTGGATCCTCGAACTCCGTGAACCACTTCACGTCGGTCAGGCGGTCGCCCATGGTCTTGAAGCGGTGGTCGAAGGGGAATGTGCCGACGGCTGTCGTGAGCCGCAGACTGGCGACATACTCGGTCGCACCTTTCAGCAGACCGCGGCAGCTGAACGTCCCCTTGAGGCCATTCGCGTCGATGCTTGCGCTGCACTCGAAGCCCGGATCCGGAGTGAGCGCCACCTTCGCCGCGTTGACGTGCGCAGTCGACTCCCATGTCGCGAGGAGCGCTCGCGCGGTCTGCGTGCAGCACGTCGCCTGGGTGATCGTGACGTCGGGCGCTCGCGACGCGGCGGACGCGGTCGGAGTCGGGTTCCCTCCCGGACCCCCGTTCTCGCCGCGGAAGAGGATCCCGAACGTGACCAGCGCGAAGACGAGGGCGAATGCCACGAGACCGGCTTGGGCCGCGCGCTCCGCACTTGTGTACCGCATCGCGGTGATAATCCTCGCATCCCGATGGACGACCTCCGACCCATCACGCCCATCCGCCGGCCGCTGGTCGACAAACGCGCCCGCGTCCCAGCGTCCAAAAGCGTCGCCAACCGCGAGATCGTGCTGTCGGCGATCGCCGATGGCCGCTCTCGTATCAACCTCGGACCTCTCGATCCAGGAGACGACGTCCGCGCGATGACCGAGGCGGTCGTGGCCCTGGACTACCGCGTCGTCTGGGACGCCGACGAGATCGTCGTTCGCGGTTCGGCGGCCAGTCACCGCGCCGGCGCCGCGATCGACGCCCGCGATGCGGGCACGGTCGCGCGCTTCGGTGCGGCGCTCGCGGCGCTCGGGAGCGGCTACGTGACGATCACCGGATCGCAGCGCCTCCGCGAGCGGCCCATCGCGCCGCTCCTTGCGGCGCTGCGGCGGCTTGGCGCCACGGTGACCGGCGATCGCCTTCCGGTGACGATCGTCGGACCGGTTCGCGGCGGCGAGATCGAGATCGCCGGTAACGAGTCCAGCCAGTTCGCCTCAGCGCTGTTGCTCGTCGCGCCGCGGCTCGACGGCGGCCTCCGCCTCGAGATCTTGGGTTCGCTCGTGTCGGCGCCGTTCGTCGATCTCACGATCGCTTCGCTGCGGCGGCGCGGCGTGAAGATCGAGCGTGAGGGTAATCTCATCACGGTCGAGCAGGGGAAGGTTCGGGCGAAAGATCTGCGCATTCCCGGCGACGTCACCGCGGCCACGTATCCCGCCGCCGCCGCGGCGGTGCTCGGCGGCGCGGTCACGATCGACGGCGTCGACGCGCGTGTCCGCCCCGGCAATCAGGGGGACGCGCGATTCTTCGAGCTTCTCGAAGCTATGGGATGCGGCGTCTCGCACCGGGGCGGAGGCGTCACTGTGAGTCGCGTCGGCGAGCTTCACGGTATCCGTGCGAACGTCAAGGACTGCTCGGACGTGTTCCCCACTCTCGCCGTTGTGGCGACCCAGGCGTCGGAGGCGACCGAGCTCACAGGCATCGGGCACACCCGAAAGCAGGAGAGCGACCGGGTGATGGTCGTCGCGAACGGCATCAACGCGCTCGGCGGCCGCGCTCAGGCGTTCGCCGATGCCATCCGCGTGGAACCGGCGCCAATGCACGACGGCATCGTCGACGCATGCGCTGATCACCGCGTGGCGATGGCGTTTTCCATCCTCGGTCTTCAGGTCCCTGGCGTCGCGATCAAGGGCGCGGGCTCGGTCGCGAAGACTTTTCCGCAGTTCTACGAAATGCTCGCCGAGCTTTCGCGATGAGCGACGAGCCGCGCGCGCCGGGCAACGCGTGCCTACGTTGCGGCGCGGAGCTCCACTCGCTCGGACACACGGCGCTGCGCACCGGTGGAAGCGGCGGCGCATGGAAGCTGATCTTCGGCGAGTTGGCGGAGCTCGGTGAGGGCACGATGAACGTCGAAATGCTTGCCTGCCCACGTTGTCGCCGCCTGGAGCTCAGACTCCCGGAGCGAGGCTGATCAGCGCGAGCGCCGAGACTGTCCCCAGATCCAGAGCAGCACAAGCACGGGAACGCCCAGCAGCGCTGTCGCGAGCGGCAATAGGACGACGAACGGGTTGCCGTGCGTCCCGGCGCTCAACAAGGCGACCAGCGCGAAGACGACGTACTGCGCGATCCAGAGGACCGCGAGGATCAGAAGGCCGTACACGATGAGCTTCCAGACGACGCGGCGCGCGATTCGGTCGACGTCCTCGTCGCTCATCGGTGTCACCGGCATTTTGTAGCGCTCGGCGGGCTGCCGAGCGCTCGGCTAGAGCCCGCCGTCAGCTCAGCTCGCTCCGCACCGAGCGCGCGGCCTGAAGGAAGCTTCGCGCGTACTCCTTGTCTTCGCGCTCGATGGCGTCCCGGAGCTGGGTGAGGCCCTCGACGATCGACTCGATCGCGGCCGCCGCGTCGCCGGCGTTGCCGAAGAGGAGCTCGGTCGCGAGATCGGCCGGCGTGTCCGCAAGACGCGTCGAGTCGCGGAATCCCGGACCCGCGGCGCCCAGGAGGGGCTCCGCTTGAGCGCCCGCGACCGCGAGCGCCGCCGCGGCCGCCAGAGGGCCCGCGACAAGGCGGGCCATCGCGCGGTCGTGAACGTCGGCGGAGCACACCGTGACCGCCGCGCCGACCTCGCGCGCGATCGCGCCGGCGATCGCCATCGCCGAGTCGTCTGATCGTGCCGTGGGCACGAGGAGGAAAGCCCGCCCGCGAAAGAGCCCGGGATCCGCCGCGCTGAATCCGGCGGATGTCGTGCCCGCCATGGGATGGCCCCCGACGATGCGGGCACCCGCCGGAGCGCGCGCGGCGTAGTCCGCGACCGCTCGCTTGAGCGAACCCGTGTCGAGCAGCACCGCGCCGTCGGAATGTGTCGCCAGGTGCTCGAGCGCCGGCACGATCGCCGAGATCGGCGTCGCGACGAGGACGACATCGGCGGGCAAGAGCTCGTCGAGGCGCGTGACGATGCGGATGCTGTCGCCCTTCGCCGCTGCGCGGGCGCGTTCGTCGGTGTCGTAACCAGTGACCTCGTGGCGGTCACGAAGCGCCAGCGCCAGCGAGCCGCCGATCAGGCCGAGCCCGGCGATGCCGATCCTCATTTCGCGGCGACCTGTTCGGTGCGCCCGACGGCGCGCGCCACGTGTGGAACCGCTCCCATGAGCGCGCGGAAGTTGTCGAAGCTGAGCGACTGGAATCCATCGGAGAGCGCGTGGTCGGGGCTCGGGTGCACCTCAACGAGGAGGCCATCCGCCCCGGCCGCGACGGCCGCGAGCGCGATCGGCGCGACGAGGTACCACTTGCCCGTCCCGTGCGACGGGTCAGCAACCACCGGAAGGTGCGAGAGACGTTTGAGTAGCGGGATCGCGTTGATGTCGAACGTGTTCCGCGTGTATCGCTCGAACGTGCGGATACCGCGCTCGCAGAGGATCACATTGCGGTTGCCGCGCGCGAGGACGTACTCCGCCGAAAGCAGTAGCTCCTCCACCGTCGCCGACATGCCACGCTTCAGGAGTACCGGCTTCGTCTGCTCGCCGACCGCGTCGAGGAGCGAGTAGTTCTGCATGTTCCGCGCGCCGATCTGCAGGCAGTCGGCGACCGCGGCCACGGCCTCCACGTCGCCGGGGGCGAGGACTTCGGTGACGACCGGAAGACCGCTGACCGCGCGGGCTTCGGCGAGTATTTCGAGCCCCTCCCCACCCATGCCGCGAAACGTGTACGGCGAAGTTCTTGGCTTGAACGCGCCGCCCCGCAGCGCGGCCCCGCCCGCCGCGCGCACCGCCCGCGCGGTTTCGAGCGTGACCTCGCGGGACTCGACCGCGCACGGACCCGCGATCACCGCTAGGGGATGGCCGTGGCCGACCGGCACGTCGCCAATCCGCACGACGGTGTCCTCGCCGATGACCTCTCGCGACGCGAGCTTGAACGGCCGGCTGATCGGCACCACCTCGGCCACGCCCGGTAACGACTCGACGGCTTCCGCGGCCGCGCGCGAGGTGCTTCCGAATGTGCCGATCGCGGTCCGCTCCGCGCCCGGGAGAGGCACCGGCGTGATGCCGAACTCCTTGATGCGCTCGACCACCGCGTCGATCTCGTCCTTGGTCGCGTCGCGCTTCATGACGACGAGCACTTAGGGCACCCCGAGCGGCGCGTCGCCGGGAAGATCGACCGCCCACGAGGGACGAAGCACGCGGGCGCCGTGCAGAAAGACGTGGCGGACCTCCGTCTGCGTTTTCGGAGTGTTCCACGCGATGAGCAGGCGCACGCACCGCTCGAGCGACCCGGGCACCGGTATCTCACGGCCGCAGATGAGCGGAACCTCGGTCCAGCCGAGTCCCACGCGCGCCGCATCGGCCGGGAATGCGGCGTCCAGATCGTCGGTCACCGTGAACCAGATGTAGCCGATGTCTTCGGGTCGCACGCCGTTCAGCTTGACGATCGTGTTGAGCATCTCGAGCGTGCCGTCGTAGATCGCGCGCGGCTCGTTCTTGTCGACGGTCGTCGCGCCGCGGATGCCACGGACAGGCATCAGGTCTTCCCCGCCGCGACGAGCGCGGAAACGAATCCACGGAGGGCTTCCGGCCGGCGGTCCGCCGGTGCCGCGGAGACCGCGTCGAGCGCAGCGCTCCCGACGACGACCGCGTCGGCGACCCCCCGCAAGGACGCGACATGCTCGCCAGTGCTGATGCCGAACCCGACCGCGATCGGGAGGGAGGTATGGCGGCGAACGCGAGCGACGAACTGGGCGACGTCGGCACCAACCGCGCGACGCGCGCCGGTGACTCCCGTGAGCGACACGCAGTAGACGAAGCCGCGCGCGGTCGGCACAAGACGCGCGAGCCGGTCGTCGGGAGTGGTCGGCGCGTACAGGTCGATCCGCGCGAGCCCTTCGGGATCGAGCGCGACGTCGAACTCGCCCGCTTCTTCGGCAGGCAGATCGGGAACGATGATGCCCGCCACTCCCGCGCGAGCGGCATCCGCCCCGAAGCCACGAAGGCCCCCGCGATATTTCAAAAAAGGATTCGCGTACCCCATCAGGAGGACCGTCGCGTCGCGCTCGCGGACGACCGTCGACGCCTCCGCGATGCAGTCCGCCAGGGTCACCCCGTGGTGAAGGGCGACCTCGCTCGCGCGCTGGACCGTCGCGCCGTCGGCGAGCGGGTCGCTGAATGGCACCCCGAGCTCCAGCACGTCCGCTCCGCCGTCGAGCGCGGCCCGTACCAGCGCGCCCGTCGCAGGGCGGTCCGGGTATCCCACGGTGAGATAGACGACGATCGCAAGCCGCTGCGCCTCGCGCGCTCGAGTGAACGCACGGGCGATGCGCTGGGTGCCGCTGAGCGCAGTTGAGACGGTCATCGAACAAGTCCCTCGCCCATCACGATCTCGAGGTCCTTGTCCCCGCGGCCGGAGAGACAGACCAGCACGGTCTGCGCCGGCCCGTCGCCTCCGATCGCCGAAAGCTCGGCGATGGCGTGCGCTGGCTCGAGCGCAGGGATGATGCCCTCGCTCCGAGAGAGGAGGGCGAATGCGTCGAGTGCCTGGCGGTCGGTGCGCGCGACGTACCGCACGCGACCGGATCGGGCGAGCGCCGCGTGCTCGGGGCCGACACCGGGATAATCGAGCCCCGCCGAGACCGAGTGCGTCTCGCGTATTTGCCCGGCATCATCCTGGAGGACGAGGGTCCGCGAGCCGTGCAGGACGCCGACACTCCCGCCGACGATCGAAGCGGCGTGCTTGCCGCTCGTGATCCCCTCTCCACCGGCCTCCACGCCGATAAGCTTCACAGCCGGGTCGTCGAGGAACGCGCTGAAAATTCCGATCGCGTTCGAGCCACCGCCGACGCACGCCACCACCACGTCGGGGAGGGCGCCGAGCATCGCGAGGGTCTGTTCGCGCGCCTCGCGTCCGATCACCGCCTGAAAGTCGCGCACCATCGCAGGGTACGGGTGCGGGCCGATCGCCGATCCGAGAAGGTAGTACGTGGTGCGCACATTGGTGACCCAGTCGCGGATCGCCTCGTTGACGGCGTCCTTCAGAGTTCGGCTGCCCGAGTCGACCTCGCGTACCTCCGCTCCGAGGAGCTTCATGCGGAATACGTTGGCTTTCTGCCGTCGCGCGTCGACGGTGCCCATATAGACGACGCAGTCGAGCCCGAGCAGCGCGCACGCGGCCGCGCTCGCGACGCCGTGCTGCCCGGCGCCGGTCTCGGCGACGACGCGGTGCTTTCCCATGCGCCTCGCGAGGAGCGCCTGACCGACCGCGCTGTTGATCTTGTGCGCGCCGGTGTGCGCGAGATCCTCGCGCTTGAGGAGGACGCGGGCCAGGCCGACCGCGCTGGCCAGGCGAGGCGCGTCGGTGAGCGGCGTCGGTCGCCCGACCCAGTCGCGCAGCACCCGCCCGAGCTCGTCCTGAAATTCGGCATCCGTACGAGCATCGAGCCACGCCGTTTCGAGCTCGGCCACGGCGGGCATGAGCGTCTCCGGCAGGTACTGTCCGCCGAACTCGCCGTACCGACCCGGCTTCGTCGTGATCATGCGTGCACCGTCCGCTTGATCGAGGCGATGCCCCAGATGAGCGGACCCGGATCGTTGGCACGCATGAGGGCCGTACCGACGAGGACGGCGTCGACTCTCGCGGGCAGCATTCGCGCATCGTCGACGGAGGCGATCCCGGATTCAGCGACCAAGACCTGCGTTGGCAGCACGAACGAGTGCAGTTGCCGGATTCGGCCGCTGTCGATGACACCGGGATTGCGCAGGTTTCGCGCGTTGACTCCGATTAGGCGCGCGCCTGACGCGACCGCCCGTCCGAACGCGAGCGGTTCGTGGGCTTCGACGAGCGCTTCCATCCCAAGATTCCTCGCTATCTGAACGAACCGCCGGAGCGTCTCGTCATCCAACAGCTCGGCTATCAACAGGACGATGTCCGCACCGGCCGCACGTACGAGCAAAAGCTGTCGCTCGTCGATGACGACATCTTTGGCGAGGACGGGAAGGTCGACCGATGCGCGAACGGCTTTGAGGTCCGCGAGCGAGCCACCCCAATGTCGGGGCTCGACGAGTACCGAGATCGCCGATGCGCCGGCGGTGGCGTAGCGACGCGCCTGTGCGGCTGGATCCACGTCGACGTCGAGCACGCCGGCGGATGGGGACACGCGCTTGATCTCGGCGATCACTTGGAGACGTTGAGCGTGGGACTGGAGGCGCAACCCAAGCTGGCGGTGCCAGGTCATAGCCTGAGCGCGAAGGGCGAACTCGTCGCGGCCCTCAGCGTCCGCTGCGACATCGGTGCGCCGCTCGGCCGCGACCCGGTCCAGGAAATCGCTCATGCGCTCGCGGCCTCCGCGGCACCGATGCGCTGGCTCGTAGCGACGAAGACCGCGAGGGCATCCGACGCGGCGCCGCGATCGATCGTGTCCGCGGCAAGGCCCGCGCCGTCACGCAGATCGCGAGCGATCCCCGCGACGTAGCAGGCCGCGCCGGCATTCATCAGGATCGCCGCACGTGTCCCATCCTTGGCGCCTTCGAGGACGCGCCGCGCGATCTCAGCGTTCTTCGCGGGATCACCACCGGTGATCTCCGCGCGCCCGACCGGGGTCACGCCCAGATCTTCGGGCTCGATGCGGCCCTCGGCGATGGCGCCGCCCCGAACCTCCCAGGTTCGCGTCGGAAGGGACGGACTGATCTCGTCGAGCCCGTCCTCGCCGTGTACGACGAGGGCGTGATCGGTCCCAAGCTCGGCGAGCACGCCGGCGATCTTCTCACCGAGCGCCACCGAGGGAACGCCGAGGAGGAGTCGCCGGACACCGGCGGGGTTCGCGAGCGGCCCGAGCACGTTGAACACGGTACGGATGCCGATCTCGCGCCGCACCGGGCCCGCGTGGCGCATGGCGGGGTGGTAGCGCGGCGCGAACATGAATCCCATCCGCGATTCCTCGACGCAGCAGGCCACACCCTCGGGGCCGAGGTCGATCCGGACACCGAGGGCTTCGAGCACGTCCGCGCTCCCGCACGCGCTCGACGCCGCGCGATTCCCGTGCTTGGCGACGCGGCCGCCGGCGGCGGCGGTCACGATCGCGCTCACCGTCGAGATGTTGAAGCTGTTGGAGCGGTCGCCGCCGGTGCCGACGACGTCGATCGCGTCCGGCGGCACGGTCACACGTACGGCCACATCGCGGAGCGCCGATGCGCAGCCGGCGATCTCGTCGATCGTTTCGCCCCGGATGTGCAGGGCCGCGAGAAGTGCGCCCAGCTGTGCAGGAGTGGCCTCCCCCGCCATCACCGAGGCCATGGCCGAACGGGCCTCGTCGCGCGTGAGCGTGCGGCCGCCGGCGATGGCGACGAGGGCCTCACGCGCGTCCAATGAAGTTCTCCAGCATGCGCATGCCGTCGGCGGTCATCACGGATTCGGGATGGAACTGCACGGCCTCGAGCGGAAGCGATCGGTGCCGGAGCGCCATCACAACGCCGTCGTCGCTCCGAGCGGTGACGATCAGCTCGGGCGGAAGCGTTCGCTCGTCGACCATCAGCGAGTGGTAGCGCGTCGCTTCAGTCGGATCGGGGACCCCTGCGAAGACGCCTTTGCCGTCGTGCCGTACGAGCGACGTCTTACCGTGCCGCGGCTCCGGGGCACGGACGACCGAAGCGCCGAAAGCAACCGCGGCGCACTGGAGCCCGAGGCAGACACCGAGCGTCGGTATGCCGAGCTCCGGCCCCTCGCGCACGAGAGCGGGCGAACGGCCCGCGGCCTCGGGGCGACCCGGGCCGGGCGAGATCACGAGGCGATTGGGACGCGCATCGAGCGCGGTCGCAAGCGCCGGATCGTCGGCGCGAAGCACCGTGACCTCCGCGCCGAGCGCGCCGAATGCCTGCGCGAGGTTGTACGTGAAAGAGTCGTAGTTATCGACGAGCAGCACCCTTGTGGTCATCGCACCGGCTCCGCGCCGTCGACCAGCTCTATCGCACGCAGGAGCGCACGCGCCTTGGCGCGCGTCTCACGCTCTTCGGCCGCGGGGTCGGAGTCGGCGACGATCCCCGCGCCCGCCTGGATGCGGCACACGCCGTCCGCGATGACAGCTGTGCGGATGCCGATGCACGTGTCCATGCGCCCGTCGAATCCGAGATAACCGACGGCGCCGGCATACGGGCCGCGCCGGTCGGTCTCGAGCTCGGCGATGCGCTCCATGGCGCGAATCTTCGGCGCGCCGGACACGGTCCCGGCCGGGAAACATGCGCGAAACGCGTCGAGCGCGTCGACACCTGGCGCGAGCTCACCATCGACGACCGACGTGAGATGCATCACGTGGGAGAAGCGGTCGACGCGCATGAGCTCGCGCACCCGCACGGTTCCCGCCCGCGAGACGCGACCGATGTCGTTGCGCGCGAGGTCGACCAGCATGACATGCTCGGCTCGCTCCTTCTCCGATGCACGAAGCTCGGCCTCCATCGCGGCGTCTTCCGCGTCGTCGCGGCCGCGCGGCCGCGTCCCCGCGATCGGATACATAACGACTCGCCCGTCCTCGACGCGCACGAACGGCTCGGGCGATGCGCCGACGAGCGCGGCTCCCGCGACGTCGATGAGGAACATATATGGCGACGGGTTGACGTGCCGGAGCGCGCGGTAGAGCGCGAGCGGCTCGGGTGCGGGCCGCACGTCGAATCGTTGCGCGAGCACGATCTGGATGCAGTCGCCCGCGGCGATAAGCTCGCGCGCGTTTCCCACTCGGACGCGGTACTCATCCGGGGTCCCGTTCGCCGACACGGTGCGGGCCACGTGCTCGGTCCGAGCCGGCAGCGATAGCGGAGCATCGAGGGCCGCGAAGACCCGGGCGATCCGGCTCTGAGCGTTTTCGCGTTCGCCTTCGACGTCATGCGCTATGACCAGGAGGGAGTGACGAACGTGGTCGAAGCAGACGACGGTGTCGTAGATGGAGAACGCGGCCTCGGGCAGGCGCAGGACGTCGCGCAACGCCGCCGGAAGCCTCTCGAAACGCCGAGCGGCCTCGTAGCTGACGTAGCCGACAGCGCCACCCGAAAAGCGCGGCAGTTCAGCAGACGCCGCACGCCGGTAGCGCCCCAGCTCCTCGCGGAGGACGTCGAGAGGGTCGGCGTAGTCGGTCGTCCGTACGCCGCCGTCCTCAAGGATCGATGCCACGCCATCGCGGAACACCAGCGTCGCGCGAGGGAGGACGCCGATGAATGAGTAGCGGCCCATGCGCTCACCGCCTTCGACGCTCTCGAGGAGGAAGGCGCCGCCCAGCGGGCGCAGCTTGGCGAACGCGGACACCGGCGTCTCAAGATCGGCCAGCCGCTCGCGCACGATCGGCACGAGCTCTCGCGTCCTCTTCTTCGTTGTCGCCGTCAGCACCACACGCCTCCAAACAAAAACCCTCGCCCGCTCACGGGACGAGGGCTCGTGGTGCCACCCGATCTTGGCCCGCCATCGCTGGCGGACCCTCTGCCTCCGCGGTCACGGAGCGCCCAAAGGTAACGGTGGGCTTCCGGGCATCCCTAGGAAACGCTCATCAGGATGCCGTCTCGCGGGACCCATTCGCGCCGCTTCCGCCGCCCGGACTTACACCTCTTGCCGGTTCTCTATCGGTTTTCCGCGGCCTAATCGCTCCCGCTCGAGCGACGTTCGCCAAAACTGTAGCACCGGGGGTAGGGGCCGGTGAGCACCCGGCTTTGGGCTCAAGCGCTCGCCGCTAGATTGAAAGCGTGAGATCTGTGCGCGGCGGCGGGCGTCCTCCGGGGCCGATGGTGGTGCGGTCGAAGCTTCCGACGCACAGCGACGTCGACATTCGCGAGGTTCTCGCTGGGCTGCCTGCCGCGACCGGCTACCGCGTGACCGTCAAGTCTCTGCGGTACCGTACCGCGCCGCATCTCCAGGCCTTCACGTTTTGGGATGAGCCCGAGATGGTGCTGCAGGTGCCCGAGCCCTTCCGGCCGTTCCGGGAGATGGTCGACCTCGGCGCCGATGGGACGCCAATCGTGCTCTTCCGCACGCGCCGGGACGTTATCCGGTTCCTGTACCTCCACGAGTTCTGTCACTGGTGGCTCTACCTCACTCACGGGTGGGGATCGAGCGCGGAGATCGCATGCGATCGCTACGCGCTCGCGAATTACCGGCGGCGCGGTCCTGTCCGGCCGCCGTCTCTGCGCAGCCGAGGCGACCGCGCAGCGTAGCTAGCGCCGACGGGACGATCGAGTCAGCGGGTAGCACCGGCGAGCGGGTTGTGCGCGAGCCGCGGGTGCCCCAGGGGACCCGCTCCCGCGGAGTGAGCGGACGCGAACGACGCGGTAGGCGGGGAGGGTGCGGCGAGCGCGCAACCCTGAGCAGGGGACAGGACCCGCGACGTCGGGCGGCTGTCGGCGCTAGCGACGCGGCGCGCGGGCGATCTCGAGAAGCCCCTCGAACGTGGCGATCGGCAGATGCAGGCTCGTCGCGGTGACCACAAGGTTGTGGTGCCGCACCAGAGCGTTCAGCTCCGCGATCGCCTGCACAATTTCGGCACGCGTGCGTTGATCGCCGTGCTTTGTGATCGTCGCCTCGGACACGATGCGCTCGGACGGAAGGTGCTCAAGAAGCTCCTGCCGGCGTGCGAGCCAGGCCAGGTGACTACGCAACCGCGTCACGATGCGGAGTCGACGCTCGGTGATCTCGCGCCGCAGCTCCGTCCAGAGCGGTCGCGCGCCGGATGCTCGAACGACGTGTCGCGCGGCCCAAGCGTCGCCTGCCGCGGCGTCGGGATCCGCGGGTAGCGGCTCCCCTTCGCCGGGCAGACCCGAGAGCTCCCCGGCATCGCTGAGCTCGCGGATACGAGCCTCGACCCCCCTCTCGTTACGACGGAGCCGCGACTCGTGCGCGTCGTCGCTCAGGCGAGGCGCTCCACAACGGCACCTGATGCCGTGACCGCAACGGCGGTCGGCACGAGCACGACGCCGTACTTGCGGGCAAGCTCAGGACGCCGCGAGACGTCGACCGTTACGACGGTGCGCCCCGAAGCGCGCAGCTCGGCTTCGAGCGAGCGGCAGTCGGTGCAGAGGGGGTGCGTGAACTCGACGACGATCTCGCCAGACCCGGCGGACGCACCAAGCTCCGCAAGGTCGACCGAATCGATTCGTCTTGCGCGGACACCGCGAACGCGCGCGGCGAAGCGGTAGATCTCGCACCCGACGCAGAGGCCGGTGGTCGCCGCAAGGAGCGCGAGCGCCGCGACAAGGAGGCCAAGGGCAATCCCGATCGGGCTCAGGCTGAGGAGATACGCGACGGTGGCCGCGCTCAGGAAGATCGCACCGACGACATTCGCGAATCGCGGCGGGCGGCTGTCTTCGATCGGACCTTCGCCGATGCGCGGCTGTATGACCTCGAAGTAGAGAAGGCACGGTACGCAGTAACGGCGTCCGAACGCGAGGCCGATCGCGAGCTGGCCCGCGAGCAAGCCGAGGATCGGCCACCACCCGGTAACGACGGCGAGCAGCGAAAGCGTTCCGACGATCGCTTGATTCGTGCGCGGGGCGCGCGCGTCGATGACGTCCGTGTCGCTGTACGGGTCTGCTTTTCTGATCATCAGGCGACTCCCCATCGAATTCCGAGTGTAGCCATCGGAATTGGCGGAGGCGCTAGCGATGTGCGAGTGGCACTGTCGCCAGGGCGGTGTAGCGGGGACCCTTCGGCGAGAGAACACTCTGAACGACCGCGATCTCGTCGACCCGAAACTGGAGGCGGGGGGCCGCGAGGCTCTCGACTGCCGCGGCGATCGTTTTGGCCTCGGCGCTGCTCGCATCGTCGGGGACGCGTGCGAGCGTGAGGTGGGGCGACAGCGGGCGGTCGTCGAAGCGCAGGCCCCGGGTTCGGAGGCCGCTCGACACAGCGGCGCCCAGCTGAAGCACGCTCGGCCCGCCCTCGCTGATCCCCAGCCAAACGACGCGAGGCCGTCCGCGTTCCGGGAATCGGCCCGCGCCCTCGAACGCCAAGTCGAACCGCGACACGCCCGCCCCGGCCTCGCGGGTGACGCTGGTGACCTCCTCGAGTCGCTCATCGGGAGTCCAGCCGAGGAAGGCGAGGGTCAGATGCAGATTTTCGGCTTTGACTCGGCGCAGTGCTGGAAGAGTGGTGGGCAGGACCCCGGCCGCGCGTGCCGCGAGGTCAGGCGGCAGCGGTATCGCAACGAAAAGGCGCACGCGCCCGAGGGTACTGGGCGGCTAGTTAGAGGGACGCTGCGCGGACTTGGTCGCCGACGAGCAGCGCCAGGAAGGCGAGGGCCAGGAGAACCGTGAACGCCCAGAGCGCTGCGAGACGCGCAGGCTCACTGCGTTCCATACGGGCAAGTGTTGTGACGATCAGGTCTGCCATCGCCACGTGTTACAAGCAATCGGCGTGCCCGATGTTGCGGGTGCGCGCTTGCTAAGCCGGTGTCGGTGCTGGCGCGGGCCCTTTGCCTTTCTCACCCTTCTCGCGGCGACGCTCTTCTCCGGCCGGAGCGCCCGGTGGCGACTGATCCGGGGTTGATGCGGCGACCGGAACACCCGCGTCGGGCTCGCCGTCGAACAGCTTGTTGAATTCGTCGGACTCGAGCGTTTCCTGCTCGATGAGCTTGCTGACGACGAGATCGAGCTTGTCGCGGTTGTTCGTCAGCACCTCGTACGCGCGCTGTCGAGCGCGGTCGACGATGTCGTGGACTTCAGAGTCGATGATCTTCGCGACGTCCTCAGAGTAATTGCGCTCTTCCTGAATCTGACGGCCGAGGAAGATGAGCTCGTCGGTCTTCCCGTACTGGAGCGGCCCGAGCTTCTCACTCATGCCGAACTTCGTGACCATCTGACGCGCCATCTCGGTCGCCTTCTCGATGTCGTTCGAGGCGCCCGTGGTGGCGTCGCCACCGAGGTGGAGCTGCTCGGCGACCCAGCCGCCGAGCGCCGCGGCGATGTCGTCTTCGAACTCCTTGCGGGTCCGGAAGTAGCGGTCCTCCTGCGGTAGCGACCACGTGACACCCATGGCCATCCCCCGCGCAACAACCGAGATCTTGTGCACCGGGTTGGTGTGCTTGAGGAGCTTGAAGCAGAGCGCGTGGCCGGCCTCGTGGTAGGCGACGATCCACTTCTCTTTCTCGGTGATGACCCGCGAGCGGCGCTCCGGGCCGAGCGCGACCTTCTCGAGCGCTTCCTCGAAGTCGATCTGCCCGATCTGCTTCTTGTTCCGGCGGGCGGCGAGGATGGCTGCCTCGTTCACCACGTTCGCGAGATCGGCGCCCGAGAAACCGGGCGAGATCTGGCCGATCCGCAGCAGGTCGACGTTCTTGTCGAGGGGCTTGCCCCGGACATGGACGTCGAGGATGGCCTTGCGGCCCTTGATGTCGGGGCGGTCGAGCACGACCTGACGGTCGAAGCGGCCGGGCCGAAGGAGCGCCGGGTCGAGGACGTCGGGACGGTTCGTGGCCGCGACGACGATCACGTTCGTTCCCGTGTCGAATCCGTCCATCTCCACGAGGATCTGGTTCAGGGTCTGCTCGCGCTCGTCGTGCGAGCCGCCGAGGCCGGCGCCGCGCTGGCGACCGACGGCATCGATCTCGTCGATGAAGACGATGCACGGCGCGTTGCGCTTCGCCTGGTCGAAGAGGTCGCGGACGCGGCTCGCGCCGACACCAACGAACATCTCGACGAACTCGGAGCCCGAGATCGAGAAGAAGGGCACGCCCGCCTCGCCGGCGACGGCACGCGCGAGCATCGTCTTGCCCGTGCCGGGCGGTCCGACGAGCAGGACGCCACGCGGGATGCGCGCGCCGAGAGACGAGAATTTCTCGGGGTACTTCAGGAACTCGACCACCTCGGTGAGCTCCTGCTTGGCCTCCTCAACGCCGGCGACGTCGTCAAAGGTCACCGTCGGCTTGTTGCCGATGAACATGCGCGCGCGGCTCTTTCCGAAACTGAGCGCCTGGTTATTGGTGCCCTGTGCCTGACGCATCATGTAGAAGAAGAAGCCGCCGATCAGCAGGACCGGCAAGAGACTCAGGACGATCGACCCGACGACCGAGAAGGTCTGGTTGTCCCTCCCGATCTTGAGCGCGACGGTGTCCGCGTGCGAGGCGTTGTAGTCCGCGACCGCCTTCGCCATGAGCGTGTCGGGCTCCTGGAGGGTCGTTTGCTCCTTGCCCAGCGAGGTGTCCTTGAAATCAAGCGTCGCGTTGCTGGCGATGATGGTGACCGTCTTGATCTTGCCGGCGTTGACGTCCTGGATGGCCTTGGTGATGTCCACCTCGGGGACCGACGGAGTCTGCGAGCGGTAGGCATAGAGGAGCGCGAGCCCCATCACCACCAGGAGCAGGGTCAGGATGCCGTTCTTGAAGATCCGGTTGTCGAGATTCAGTTCGAGGGCCCTTTCCGCGGTCGCGCTACGACCGAGTCAGCTTTCGATGCTACCTGTCTAACGCGAGTAGTCCAAAGCTCGTTCCCAAAGTGCGCCGGAGCCGCTACCGCAAGGCGTGTTCCGCCTGTCCCTTTCGGCGCTTCGGTGAGCCCGGGGACCCACCAAACCGCGTCTTCGCTCGCAATAACGGGCCAGCGACTCCGCTGCGACGCGGGAATCTTCGCGTCGGTGAAGAGGTCCTGGAGCTTCCTGCGCGGGGGATTCGCCGTCCGATCGCCCGCGACCCGCGCCCGAATCATCAGCTTTCTTAGAAGGTTCTTCGGAACGTTCGCCTCGTGGGCTCCGTTCGTTGGCGCGGTGGCCCCCAAGATCAGGCGCCAGCCGTTCCAAATTATCTCCCGCCCTAAGTCGATGCGGGTCGGCGGATCGCTCCTATCCGCAGGTCTGTCGCCAACGATACGGAAGAGACCATACTCGCGGATCGCACGACCTCCCGGAAGATCGAGCGATCGCGAGCCCTCTTCGGTCGAGGTCAGGTCCTCCAACGCGCGGCGGTGGCGCGCACCGAGCACACGACCGGTCGCGCCCTGCCAGGCGAGCGCGAGCGCGCGAATGCGAACGCCCGCTTCTAACGTGCCGATCCGAATAGCGTCCGCCTCGCGCGCCCGGGCGAGCGCGTCGGTGACGGTGAGGTCGTCTTCCGTCTGAATCTCGGCTGCGGCTTCGGCGAGGCGCGCGATCGCCTCGCTCGCCCGCGGGTTGATCTGCTGCAGCTCGGGAACGACCTTGAGGCGGACCCGATTGCGCGCGAACTTGAGCGACCGGTTTGTCGGGTCGGTGCGGGGCCGGATCCGGGCGCCGCGACAGATGGCGAGCGTCTCCGCGCGACCGATGCCGAGGAGTGGCCGCGCGATCCCGTCGCGCAGCGGCCGCATCCCCGAGAGTCCCGCGAGACCGGAGCCCCGGGTGAGGTGGAGGAGGACGGTCTCGGCCTGATCGTCGCGGGTGTGGCCGGTCGCGATCGCGGTCGCACCGATCTCTTCCGCTGCTCGGCGCAGGAACACGTATCGGGCGATCCGGGCGGCGTCCTCGGTCTTCGTCGGCCTATCGGCACGGCCGACTCGGATCGGCGCGCCCACCCGATTTGCGAGCTTTGCGACGAAGTCCGCGTCCTCGGCACTGTCTTTGGGGCGGGTGCGGTGGTCGAAGTGCGCGACGTGGAGGACGAGGCCGAGCTCCTCGGCGAGGTCGGCGAGGATGAGCAGGAGGGCCGTCGAGTCGGCGCCGCCGGAGACGGCGACGACCACCGGTCCCGGCGTGAAGATCTGATGCGCGCGGATGTAGTCGCGGACGGTCGCGCGGATCGCGGAAGGGGTCACTGGTGGCTGGGGTGGGGATCGGACCCACGAACCTGCCGGTTATGAGTCGGCTGCTCTACCACTGAGCTACCCAGCCGTGTTTTTACATCTCGATTCTAGGTCGGACGACCCGCCCTTCACGCAGCAACCGGGCGCGGAACTCATCCTCGGTCGCGGTCCGCTTTCGGGTATTGCAGGGACGGCAGCACGGGATGATGTTCTCGAGGAAGTTCGATCCGCCTCGTGACAAAGGCACGCGATGGTCGGGTTCGAGCGTCGCCGCGACGCCGCAGTAGCCACAGCGGCCGCCGTAGAGTCCGACGAGCTCAAGCCATTGGGCCGTGGTATACCCACCGACGGCGGCAACCTCTCGGGCACGCCGCAGCCGCCGGACGACCCGGACTACCTCGGGGTTCGCGAGCCGATACGCGGCCACCGCAGCCTTCGAGCGTTCGGGGTCTCTCGCGTAGTAGTCGCGCTTGTTCGCACGATCTTGCTCCCGATGCGCAGCGCGCCAACGGCTCATCGCTTCGCGGGCTTTCGCGGCGTTTCGCTTCATCCAATCGCGGCCGTACGCGCGACGAGCTTCGCGATCCGCATGTGGCATACGTGTTACGTAGCAGGGACTAGCCGTCGTGACAATTGGACCTTCAAAACGAAAGCGCGGCCCTTCGGCCGCGCCCACTGTTGCGGGGAGACGATTCGAACGTCTGACCTACGGGTTATGAGCCCGTCGAGCTACCGCTGCTCCACCCCGCGAACTCATTCTACCTCTAACGCTTCCCAAAGAAGAACGCGAACCATCGCGCGATCCTCGACGGACCCTCGCTCACGGTGCGAGCCAATGCGTCGCTCGTCTGCCCGTCACGCTGCACGGTGATCAGCGACTCGTTCGCTCCGATATACCCGTAGTCACGCGCCTTCTGCTGGACGTAATCAGCCGTCTTCTGGTTCGCGATCTGCGCCGTCAGCGCGTCGTGCTCGGCTTGGTCCGCGACGAGATCGCTGCGGTACCCGGCGATCTCGCGCGCGATCGCATTCCCCTGCACGGTGAGGCCGACGAACGCCGCGGCGAGGACCAGCCCGGCCAGCGCGAGCGAGACCGCAACGAGGCTTCGACCAAACCGAACTCGTCGCGACCGGCGGCGATGTCGCGAGCTCACCCGTGCATCATGCAGTACGAGTGAGCTCCGGGGGAAGAGCATCGCCTGGATTCCCCGCGGCGCGATAGGCGCACCACCCGACGACCCCGAGCCACGAGACGGCCGCTCCCGTGTCGCTCAGCTTGCGCGTGAAGGCCGCGACGATCACCGGCCGCTCACCAGGAACGATGGCCGCGTCGTTGCGCGATTCGTCGAGCGTCCCGGTCTTGTGCGGCACCTTCGCGCCGTACGGCAGGTATCGGAGCAACATCGTGCGGTCTTGGCACTGCTCGAGGACCCCGAGGACCGCGTCGCTCGTGGCCCGGTCCTCGCACTCACCGCGCTGGAGGCGCACCAGAAGTGAGACCGTCTCGCGCGCCGTCATGACGTTCTCGTGCCCACGCTTCGCGGCCTCGAAGTCGTACATCTTCCGCGAGAGCCGTGTCCTCGGGCAGCCCCACTCGCTCAGCCGCTCCCCCACGCGGTCGACGCCGATCCGTTCGATGAGCCGGTTGGTCGCGGTGTTGTCCGACACGATGATCGCGAGCATCGCCAGATCGCGCAGCGAAAGCCGCTCCACGTCGCGCATATGTCGCAGTACTCCGCTCCCGTCGACCCGATCCCCGACCGCGACCCGCTCGTCGAGATCGATAAGGCCGCGCGCGGCGTCGGCGTAGAGCGTCATGACGAGTGGCAGCTTGATGACCGAGGCCGAGGGAAATAGCTCGTCCTCGCGCTCGCAGAAGAAGCCGTGACCATCCGCGTCGGACGCGAACGCGGCCGCCTCGCCGGGCAGGGCCGCGAGCGCGGCGCGCGCGGGGCCGAAGACATCCACGCGGCGAGCGTACGCGACCACGTCGAAACCGACGACCGGTACGCTCCGCTCGTGAGCGCTTCGCGAATCGCCGCGCTGGCCGCGATCGTCCTCGCTCTCGTCGCCTGCCTGCCTCAAGCGTCGCCCGAGCCGAGCCCGACCCCATCGTCCTCGCCAACTCCGACGCGGCCGCGCTTCGAGCTCGCCACGTACATGTACGCGCTCCAGACGAAGGGCAAGATCCGGATCGGGGTGCTCGACAAAGCGGCTCCATTCTCGAGCCGCGATGGGAGCGGCCGGTACGCCGGCTTCGAGCCGGACCTCGGGCGCGAGCTCGCCAAGGCGATCTTCGGACCGCGGCAGGACATCGACACCGTCATCGAGTGGGTCTCGGTCGATCGCAGCACGGCGGTGGCGGCGCTCACGAGCTCGCAGGCCGACGTCGTCATCGCTCGGCTTCCGATAACCACGGAGAGCGCGGCGACGGTCGACCTGAGCGACACGTACTTCGTCACCGGTGAACGCATCCTCGTCCGCTCGACCGACGACCAGATCAAGGACCTCGAGGACCTTGATACCAAGACCGTCTGCGTCCAGAACGGCTCTGGCACGGACGCGCACATCGAGGCCGCGAACGATTCCGCGAGGACCCTCGCGCTCGATACGTACGCCTCGTGCATCGGCGCGCTTCAGCAAGGTCAGGTTGACGCGATCGGCGCTGACGAGCTGACCCTCTGGGGGCTCCTCGTTCAGGACCCGAACACCAAGATCGTCGGGCATCCCCTCGTTGAAGAGCGGTACGCGATCGGCGCGAAGAAGAACACCTCCGATCGCGAGGGGTTCCTCCCTTTCCTGGACACCTGGCTCGCCGGGCTGATCCGCGACGGCACGTGGGGTCGGCTCTACACGCAGCACATCGCCCCTCTTTCGAAGGAGACCAAGGCCGTCCCGTAGCGGCAAGCGCATTCCGATGTACCAGGAGCGATGGAAGAAAGCTGGCGTCAAATGCTCGACGACCAGTGGCTTCACGACTGCATGGAGGAGTGGCGGGACTACGGGCATCTCATCATGCGCGCCAAGTGGACGATGGACGGGGCGACGACCCTCGCCGAGGCTGCCGCGAGATTCCGTGAGCGCGCCGACGAGCTCGACCGCCTCGCACGCGCCGGATTCGAGCTGGATCAGCCGGTGAACGACGACTACGCCTTCATCGTCCGGCCCGGTGAGGATTCGCCGATGCGCCTCGTGGAGGAGGACGAGTGACTGAGGATGACGTTGAAGACATCGAGGTCTGTGAGCCTATCCACGAGTGCCCCGACTGCGGAAGCGTGACGATCCGGGGGAAGTGGTCCATCGAGGGCGCGCGCACGCTCACCCATGCCGCCCGCATGCTCCGCGACTACGCGCACGAGCTCGAGCACATGCGAGCCTCCGGCCTCGAGCTGGCGAGCCCGGTCGAGGCCGACTACGGCGTCGTGCGACCCGGCGGGGTGCCGCCGGACGATGCGCTCGAAGTCTTGGACGACGAGTGACCGCTCATCCGCGCCTGCACCTGCTCCCGCGACGCGAGGGCGGCCGTGCCGACACCCTCGACGGCGAACGACGCAACGGCGTTCGCGAACCGGGTGGCCGCTTCGAGATCGTCCCCGTCCGCGAGCCCGAGCGCGAGGCCGGCGCAGAAGGCGTCGCCCGCGCCGGTCTGATCTACCACTTCGTTCGCCGGGAAGCCCCCGACCTCGACCTCCCGCCCGCCGCGTAGCACGATCGCGCCGCGCTCCGCGATGGTCACGATGACCGGCGCCGTCCGTGCCCAGCCGCGCGCGAGATCGAGGTCTCCTTCGACGTCCTCTTCGCTCACCACCGTAACGCTCACGCGCCCGAGTACATGCTGCGCGTCGTCCCACTCGCGCCGCCTGATCGTGCCGTCCGCGTCCCACGAGCGCAGATATCCCTGAGCCGCGAGGACTCGAGGGACGCCCGAGTACACCGAGAACACAGACGGCTCGATCTCGTGTGCGATCGAGGCGAGGACCACCGCGCGCGTCTCGCGGAGCGCCGGCGGGATCGCCTCCGCGCCGATTCCTTTCGCACGCGCCTTGAGGCGCAGGTGGCGACGGCCGTCGACATACCGGAAGGAGAAGGTCGTGGTGACCGCGCTCTCGAGGGCGTGCAGGTCGATGCCGAGCTCACGGCACCGCGCCTCGAGCCGCTCGCGCTCGTTCGGTCCGACGCGCGTGAGCAGAGCAACGCGGTCGCCGAGACATGCGGCCGCCGCGGCCGCATAGGTCGCGGTGCCGCCGATGCGCCAATCGGGCTCGCCCTCGAACTCGTCGCGCGCGGTGTGGCCGATCGTGACCAAGTCGAACATCAGACATTGAAGAGGACGTGGAGTATTTCGCCGTCCTTCACCGGGTAGGTTTTTCCTTCCGTCCGCATCACGCCGAGCTTCTTCGCGTTCGCCTCGCTTCCCGCCTTGAGAAGCTCCTGCCAGCCGATCACTTCGGCACGGATGAAGCCGCGCTCGAGATCGGTATGAATCGCGCCGGCCGCCTGCTGAGCCGGCGCGCCGCGGGGGACCGTCCACGCCCGAACCTCGTCCTCGCCGACCGTGAAGAACGAGCACAGCCCGAGCAGCTCGTACGTCGCGCGGATCAGGCGGTCGAGAGCCGGCTCGGCGAGACCGAGCTCCTTGCGGAATGACGCGGCCTCCTCAGGCGGCAGCTCGGCGATCTCCGCTTCGAGCTTCGCCGACACCGGGACGACCGCGCTGGCGCGATGGGCCTTCGCCGCTTCGCGCACGGGCGCGATGATCCGCTCGGGGTCGGCGACGTCGTCTTCGTCGAGGTTCACGGCGACGAGGACCGGCATGCGCGTCAGGAATCGGAACCCGCGAATGGCTTTTTCCTCGTCGGCATCCAGGTCCAGGTCGCGAAGGGGGCGCTCCTCGGCGAGCGCGGCGAACGCGCGCTGGAGCACGGCCTTCTCGCGCTCTTTCATCTCGCGCTCAGGACCTTTCGAGCTGCGCAGCTCCGGCTCGATACGCTCGAGGCGCCGCTCGACCACGGCGTGGTCTGCGAAGAGAAGCTCGAGCTCGACCGTCGAGAGATCGCGGACCGGATCGACCGAACCGTCGACGTGTGGCACCGACGGCGCGCTGAAGGCGCGGACGACGTGGACGATCGCGTCGGCGGTGCGAAGATCGCCAAGCTTCTGCGGCGAGATCGCCTGACCCGGCTTCTCCGCGCGCGCGAGGCCGATGTCGCGGTACATGACCTCGGCGTGCGTGATCTTCTTCGGTTTGTAGAGCGCGGCGAGCTCCTCGACGCGCGGATCCGGCACCTTGGCGACGCCGACGTTCGTCTCCGCCTCGGCGCCGGCGAAAGCCCCGGTCGACGCGTGCGCGCCGGTCAGGAGATTGAACAGCGTGGTCTTCCCGACGTAGGGCAGCCCCGTGATCGCGGAGACGACGTTCATGTCGCGAGTCGAGTTTCGCGAACGTCCGGCGGATCCTCGTGGAAGATCGCGCGCGCGATCGTCCGGAACCGCTCGACCGACCCCGTACAGAAGAGCGCGTGCTCCGCTCGACCGCCGTCGCGCGTGAGCCGGTGGGAGGCGAGGACTTCGCGGACTGCGAGCGCGGTCGTCGTCGCCGAATCGACGACCCGGACGTCGCGCCCGGCCACCTTCTCGATCGCGGCGCGCAGGAGTGGGTAGTGGGTGCAGCCGAGAAGGAGCGTGTCGACGACCGGGCGGACGACGCCGCCTTCCGTGAGGAGCGGCTCGACGTACTCGCGCAACGCGGCGAGCGCCTCGGGGCTCTCCGCTTTGCCATCCTCGACGAGCGGCACGAGCTTGGGGCAGGCCTGCTGGGCGACATCGACGAGTGGATCAAGATCGCGGAGCGCGCGCACATATGCGCCGCTCCGGACGGTCAGCACCGTCGCGAGGACCCCGACCGCGCGGCGAGCGGTCGCGGTGAGTGCTGCGGCCGCACCGGGTCGAATGACGCCGATCGTCGGCACTGGGAACTCGTCGCGAACCGTTTCCAGCGCGACCGAGGTCGCGGTGTTGCAGGCGATCACGACGAGCTTGCAGTCGGCCTGCGCGAACCAGCGCATGGCCTCGCGGGTGAACCCCACGACTTCTGCCGGCTCGCGCGGGCCGTACGGCATGCGGGCTTCATCGCCGAGGTAGATGGTCGACTCGTTCGGCAATTGGCGACGGAGCTCGCGCAGCACGGTGAGCCCACCGACGCCCGAGTCGAACACGCCGATCGGCCGGTCGGCGGCCCCGTTCACCGGAGCTCCCTCTAGCGGCGCTGCTGCTGGACGAGCGCGTTCGCGAGGGCGTCGATCGCCTTCGAGACGGCGGCGTTCGGCGACGAGAGCACGAACGGCTGCTGCTTGTTGAGGGACTCGGCCACGAGCTTCCAGTCTGTCGGGATCTCTCCCACGACGGGAAGGTTGAGGGTGTTCTCGATGCCGCCCTTGGACATGCCGGCCGCGTTGTCGGCCTGATTCACCACGAGGAGGATCGGGATCCGGCCCTTGTAGCCGAGCGCCTCGAAGGTGTCGACGGCCGCGCGCGTGTTCGCGATCGACGCCTGCATGTACGTGACGACGAGCAGGATCACGTCGGCGACGTCGAGCATCGCGAGGGTCTCCTCGCCGAGCTTCGACGGCGCGTCGACGATGACGTAGTCGTGATCCTCCGCGAGGAGCTGCATGGCCATCGCGACGTCGGGCGCGGCCATGAGCTCAGCCTCTTCGGGGCGCGGCGGACCGAGCAGCACCGCGACGCCACTCGGACCTTCCCACAGCACCTCGGACAGCGACGTTCGCATGCCCTGACCCGTCGGGAGATCGACGATCGAGCGCGTAGCGGGTGGCACCTGAAGCGAATGGCGGACCGAGCCGAACTGCATGACGCCATCCATGAGAGCGACGGAGTGGCCGCGGCGCCGCAAGATCGTCGCGAGGTTGATGGCGATCGTGGTCTTTCCGGATCCGCCCTTCGGGGAGAAGCACACGATCATCCGACCTTTGAGCCGGACGTCGCGCTTGCCGATCGCGAGCGCGGTCGCGAGCTCGTTCGCACCGCCCGGAAGCACAAAGACGGCGTCGATGCCCTGATCCGGCTTCGGCTCGATCGGGCGCTGGGGGACCGTGACCATCACGATCCTCGTCCCCGGCGACGCGGCTCGGACACGCTTGGCGATGTCGAACCCGGTGCTCTTGCCGGAGAGAAGCGCGTCGATGAGGACGGCGTCCGGCTTCTCGGTGGTCACGCGCACGAGAGCGGCGTCGCCCTCGCTCTCGACGGCGACGAGCTCAGCTTCTTTCTCGCGGGAGAGCATCTGCTGGAGGTGCTGAGCGACCTGGGGCAGGTCCTCGATGAGCAGGACTCGTTTCATGCGGCGCGAGTGTATGTGTTCGAGCGGCGATGGAGCGCACTGTGGGATATCAGGGCGGCAAGGAGCGCGAGCGCGACGAACGAGGCTCCCACGCCTGCCGTTATGCCCTGCCAGTACCACTCCGGATACAGCCGGAGCAAGTTACTCGTCGCCGGGTCGAACAGAAAGTTCCCTTGGGGAAAGAAGACCTCGTGGAAAAGAAGGAACAGCGGATCGAAGGCTAGGGCCGCGGCGACGCCGATGACCGCGACGATCCCGGCCGCGACGAGCGAGCCGGCGCGCACCAGACGGAGGGCGGTGCCGCGCCGGCGAGCGCGCGAGATGCGATAACCGCCGATGAATAGGGCAAGCACGGCCGCGATCTCGGCGCCGCGAAAGACCGCGCGCACGTCAGCCATGTGCGCGTATTCGTCAGAAGCGAAGACGGAGCATCCCGGCCCGACGGGGACACTGGAGATCCCCACGACGTACGTGGCCCAAGCGCGATGCAGCCCGCGCAGCCTCGCTAGGTCCATGACCATCCCCGGTCCGCACGTCTCGCGGCGATCAGGTGGGATGACAAACGTCGCGCTCGTGTTGCCGGTCGCGCTCGCGAGCGCCGCATAAGCCCAGTCGCCGCTCCACACGAGCGCAAGCGCGACGAGGCCGAACACCGTGAGCGCGATCGCGAAAACGATTACCTCGACTCGGTGCGACCTCATGCCGCCGGGATCGCGCCCAGCCCCGGCCGATTTGGAAACACGAACCTGCCATTTTCCACCGCGACGGCGCGGAAGGGATCATCGGTGATGAGCAAGTTGCCGTCGAGATCAGCCCACTCCACCGCCGGGGCGAGATGCGCCGCCGCCGCGATCGCGACGCTTGTCTCCGCCGCCCTGCACCCGAGCATCACCTTGAGCCCGCGGTCGTGCGCCGCAGCGATCATCGCGCGGGCCGCGGCCACGCCGCCGCACTTCTGAAGCTTCACGTTGATGCCGTCGCAGGCGCCCACGAGACGCGGAACGTCGCTCGCGCGAATGGCCGCTTCGTCGGCGACGATCGGTAGCGGCGAGGCTTCGCGCACGCGACGGAGCCCATCGATGTCCTCCGGATCGATCGGCTGCTCGACGAACTCGAGGTTGAACCGGACCAGGCTGGCGATGCGCGCCGGCGCTTCGTCGGCGGTCCATGCAGCGTTCGGATCGACGCGGATGGTGCCGGAGAACCGCTCGCGTATCGCCGCGAGCGCAGCGACATCGTCGCCGTGCCCCAGCTTCACCTTGAGGACCGAGAAGCCCTTGTCTGCGGCCTGTGCAGCGCGATCGGCCATGACCGACGGGGCCGCGATCCCGATGGTGAAGGACGTCGGAGGCGGCTCGCCGCCGGCCAGGCCGAGGAAATCGCGGAGCGTGACACCCGCTGCCTGCGATGCGCGGTCATGCGCGAGCACGTCGATCGCACAGGACGCCGCGCCACCATGCGGGAAACGCTCCTCGAGGCGCGCCCCGATTCCTTCCAGATCGAGTGGATCCTCCGAGAGGATCTCGATGGCGCTCCGCACGTGCCGCTCGACGGACTCGGGTGTCTCCCCGAAGAACGCGTCCGGCACGCCTTCACCCCGCGAAACCCGATCGCCCTCGCGCAGCTCGACGAGAACGACCTTCTTCGTCGTGTGCGTGGCGCGGCTGATGGCGAAGGGCACGGCCAGATGAAGCTCGACCGTGCGGACCGTGACGTTCACGCTGGAACCGCCTCGCGGAGCGCACGCGCGAGCCGATCCGCGCCCGCCGGTCCTTCGCGGACCGGATCCGCAGCAGGAAGCCCCGTTTCCGTCGCGGCGTTCCGGATCATCGCCTCGGCGAGCTCGGAGCTCAGGTCCGCGGTGTTGAGCGCGACCGCAACGACCCGCGCCGGCGGGTACCCGGAAGGCCGGCGCCATGACGCGGCGTCCTCGTAGAGGCGGACGTACTCGCGGAGCGTTCGCAGGGGCTGGCGATCGTCGTAGCCCTTGACGCTGCGCCGCATCGCCTCGTGGCACAGCACCATCACGTCGGGTGCGGTCCCATGGAGCAGGCCGAGCGTCACGCCGGAGAAACCAGGATGCGTGAGCGAGCCCTGGCCCTCGACGACCACCCAGTCGGCGCGCTCGGCCGCGTCGCAGACCATGAGCTCTGCGGCTCCGGCGATGAAGTCGGCCACGACCGCGTCGACCGCGATCCCGCCTCCCGCGATCGCGATCCCCGTCTGCCCGGTCGCGACGAACTCGGCACGCTCGCCCATGCGCCGCAGTGCCGCGACGATCTCGAGGGACGCCGTCATCTTCCCCACCGCCGCATCCGAACCAACCGTGAGAACGACGCGGGCGCCTTCGCGACGAGCGCGATGGCCCCCGATCGGCAGATCCGTAGGCGGCTCGCGCAGCTCGCGCACTTTCGCACCGCCGCGCTCCGCGGCGGCTGCGAGATCGGGATCGGCGAAGACCCGCTCGTGCAATCCGTTCCAGACCTCGACACCGCGCTCGAGCGCCCGCGCGAGCTTCGGTCGATAGCCGTCGGGAATGCGGCCGCCGGCCGCGGCGGTGCCGATGAGCAGGACGGTCGCGCCGCGCGCGATGGCCTCATCCACCCCGCCGACGACGGGCACACCCCTGCCTACGCCGACGCACTCGGCCGCGTCCTTCCCCGCCTTCGTCGAGTCGACGACGGCGACCACCTCGAACGGCGCGTACCGCAAGACCCCGATGGCGGTCTTGGCGGTGGCGCGCGCGAACTGTCCCTCGGCGAGGATCGCGACCTTCATCGGCCGCCGACATCCCGCCCCTGACGCAGGAAGCGTCCACGCCGCTCGGGTGTCGTCTCGCCCTGTTCCAGCGCCACGCCGCCGTTGACGATCACGTAGTCGAGCCCAATGGGATATCGGTGCGGATCGTCGTAGGTCGCAGCGTCGATCACGCGGGCAGGATCGAACACCACGAGGTCGGCCCACGCTCCCTCCCGCACGACACCGCGGTCGTGCACGCGGGGACGCGAGGCGGTGAGCGACGTCATCTTGCGCACGGCGTCCTCGAGACGGAGCACCTTCTCGTCGCGCGCGTAGCGGCCAAGCACACGCGGGAATGTCCCGTACGAGCGGGGGTGCGGCTTACCGAACGAGAGCGGGCCGTACGGTGCATTCGCCCGTGAATCGCTGCCGATGCAGATCCATTCCTTCGCCATCACGAGGCGCACATCGTCCTCGCTCATGGAGTGATGCACGATGTCGACGGCACCGTCGTGCTCGATCAGCGCGTCGCACGACCATTCGAGCGGGTCGCGCCCAGCCGCGTCGGCGAGCTGCTGGACGCTCTTCCCGGCCCACTCGGGATGAAGGCGGGCTCTTGCAATGACGATGCGGTCGAAGGCGCGCCCGGTCTCGACCTCTTCGCTCCGGATCCGCGCCCGGACGGCGGGATCGCGGAGGCGCTCGCACATCTTCGCCGTGCCGCCCTCGTGCACCCAGTTCGGAATCGTCACCGCGAGGCCCGTTGAGGACGCGGTGTAGGGGTACTGGTCGGCGGTGACGTCGACGCCCTCGGCACGCGCGCGCTCGATCAAGGCCGTGGAGTCCTTGACCTTGCCCCAGTTCTTCTGTCCCGACGCCTTGTGGTGCGACAGCTCCACACGGACGCGAGCCCTCCGTCCGATCTCGAGGTTCTCCTCGACCGCGTCCAGGAGCTTCGTCGACTCGTTGCGGATGTGGCTCGCGTAGAGGCCTCCCTTATCCCGCACGACCTCGCAGAGCGCGGCGAGCTCGTCGGTCGTTCCGAAGGCGCTCGGCGGGTAGATGAGCCCCGACGCGAGCCCGATCGCGCCCTCGTCCATCGACTTCGCGAGGAGTGCGCGCATCCGCGCGAGCTCGTCCTTCGTGGGCGCGCGATCGTCCGCCCCCATGACGCACGACCGAAGCGTGCCGTGCCCCACGAACGAGCACACGTTGATCGCCGGCTTGACCTGGTCCACCGCGTCGGCGTACTCGCCGAACGACGACCAGGTCCGCTGGACGTTGAGACGCGAAAGCTCGCGGTCGAGCTCGGCCTCGGCGAGACCGCTCACCGGCGCCGACGATCCGCCGCAGTTGCCGCACACGACGAGCGTCACGCCCATGTGCAGCGCGCTCTCGAGCGCGTCGTTGACGAACATCGCCTCGTCGGAGTGCGAGTGAATGTCGATGAACCCCGGCGCGATGACGCGGTCGGTCGCGTCGATGACGCGCGCCCCGTCCTTGGCGAGATCCGCGCCGACCGCCGCGATGCGTCCGCGGTCGATCGCAACGTCGGCGCGTCTGCCGGGCGCGCCCGTCCCGTCGATCACGGTCGCGCCGCGGATCAAGAGATCCGTCACGAGCGGCGCCGCTCGCGTCCCTGGCCGCGCTCGCGGCGCTTCGCGACGACGAGAAGCTTGGGGGAGCTCGCGTCCGCGGGGTTCCCGTCGTAGTCGCCGTGGAGCGTCTCGATGATGAACCCGGCCTCGGAGAACAGGAGCTCGGTCTCGCGGCGATAGAGATAGTGAAGCGCCATCGTCCCGCCGATCCGATGAACGGCTCCGTCGTCGGCTGTCTCGTCGTACCAGAACCGCTGGGTCACGCCGTCGACGTTGGCATGACTGGACGAGAACTTGCGGACCGCGCGCCCAGTCTCGGGATCCACGCGCTCCCACTCGTCCACGACCGCTCCATCCAGCCCGGCGATGGTCTGAGGGTCTGGCTGGAACACGTCGATCGCCACTCGGCCCCGCGGCGCCATGTGCTCGCGCACCCGTGCGAGGCACGCCCAGCGATCGTCCGGGTCGAGCATGAGGAACGAATTGAGCGCGACGAAGACCAGCGCGAACGCCTCGTTGAACGAGAACGCCCGCATGTCGCCCTCGACCCAGCGCACCTCGACATCTGCACGCCGGGCACGCCGCTCGGCGCGCTCGAGCATCGCGGCCGAGCGATCGAGGCCGACGATGTGGTGGCCCTCCTGAGCGATCGGCACCGTGATCCGGCCCGTCCCGCAACCGAGCTCGAGGATCGGGCCGCCGGTGCGGCGCGCGAGAGCGCTGAACCATTCGACGTCGGGCCCGCCCTCGAGCGGCGAGACCCCGAGGTCGTACATGGCGGCGAGGCGCGCCGCCTCCGACGGATCGCGCTCGGCGCCGAGCCAGTCACGCGGTTCGGCCGTCACGGCCAATCTCCGGCTCCGCCGGAGACACGCTCAGGGCTGACCACGCCTCGCTTCGCTCGGCTAACGGGGGCCCGTCCCCCCTCACTCCTCACGGCACAGCCGCTCGTCGCTCGTTTCCGTGGGCCTCCTTCGCGCGCTTGAGGAGCGCCGCGTCGCTGAACACGTCGAGCGCGGTCATCGCGAGGGCTTTGGCAGCAAGGTGCATGGTCTCGAGGGCGCGAGGTGTTCGCGCCGCCTCGGTGAACGCGATGGAATGCCCTGGGACCGGTCCCTCGGTGATCGAGAGGAATGGATGGATCCCGGGGACCTTGGTCGTGACGTTCCCCATGTCCGTCGAGCCGTGTGTATCCGACGGACGTCTCGCCAGCATCGTGCGGCCAAGTGCGCGAGCGTTCTCGGCGAACGCCTCCGCGAGCGGACGGTTGGTGTTGACCACCTCGCAGACCTCGCTCCACAGCGGGCGCAGCTCCGCGCCAGTCGCAAGGGCCGCGCCCTCGAAACACGCGAGAACTCGGCGCCGAAGGTCGGCAAGGTACGTGTTGTCGGGAGAGCGGACCATCAGCCGCGCGGCCGCGCGATCGGGAATGATGTTCGCGGCCTTTCCGCCGTCGGTGATGATCCCGTGGATCCGCGAATCGCTGCGAACGAGGAGACGCAGGGCCGACATCGCATTCCAACCGAGCACGAGGCCGTCGAGCGCGTTCACCCCGTCGTGCGGCTCGGCGGCGGCATGCGCGGCCTTCCCCAGAAGCTCCACGTCGAGGTTGACCATCGCGAGCATGAGCGGGTCGATCTCGTCTCGGTCGCCGGGGTGATACATGAGCGCCGCGTCCACGTCCTCGAACGCACCGCCGTTAATGAGGTGGACCTTGCCGTTCCCGCGCTCCTCGGCGGGGCAGCCGATGAGGCGCACGCGGCCGCGGACCCCGTCGAGCGTGTCGCGCAGCGCGAGGAAGGCGCCGACCGCCGCCGTTCCCATGAGGTTGTGACCGCAGCCGTGCCCGATCCCGGGTAGGGCGTCGTACTCGCCGAGGATCGCGACGACCGGCCCACCGGAGCCGGCTTCCGCGACGAACGCCGTTTCGAGACCTCCTGCCCCACGCTGCACCGTGACCTTCTCCGATTCGAGGTAGTCCGCAAGCGATCCGGAGGCGAACCGCTCCTCGAACGCGAGCTCCGGCCGCGCGTGGATCTCGAGCGCCAGCCGGTCGAGCACTTTGGCGCGCGCGTCGACGCGCTCGCCGATCCGCTTCTTGCGCGCCGCGGTGTCCAAGTCGGTCTGAGGCTAACCCGAACGCGCCGTTGTCGATGACGCGCTGAGGACGAGCTCGGCCAGCGCGAACCCCGCAACGACGAACCCACCGGTGATGACGGTGAGGCCGTCGATCGCACGGAGGAGGCCGAGCGCCGCGAGGAGAGCTCCGATCTCGAGGCCCCGGCGAACCGCCCGGAACCGGCGTGGGCTGCGCGGGCGCGGGCGCGCGAGCGTGGCGTCCCGCTCTTCTACGGCCACACCTATCAGCGCCACAGCGCAGGCGATCGCGATGGACGAGCCCCCGATCACCGCCGCGACCGCGAGCGGCTCGGTGGGATCGCGTGTCAGCACGAGGAAGATCACGGCCGCGCTTGCCGCCAACGTCCCGAGAGCGAGGACCTGCCTGATCAGCTCTCCTCGGTCTCCCGTCGCGGCTCCATTCGCAGTGGAAGCGCGACCTGCTCGCCGCCCGCCGCCATGGGAGCCTGCGCGAGCGTCTCGATCGCGCTCGATGCGCGCGACAGCGCGCGGTCGGTTTCGTCGAATTTCTTCGTCGCGTTCTCGAGGTGACGACCGAGCTGGTCATGGAGCTCGACGAACCGCTCGAACTCACGACGCACCGCCGCGACGCCCTGCTGCAGCTCGCGTGTTCGCTCCTGCATCGCGAGCCCCCGCACGCCGAGCGCAACGACCTGCAGGTACGCGAGGAGCGTGTTCGGCGACGCCGGAATCACCTTGCGGTCGGCGCAGTACGCCCGCAGGTCGGGCTCCCCCTCTTCTTCGCGCAGGACGAGGTCGTAATAGACCGACTCCGACGGGATATACATCACGGCAAAGTCGATCGTCCCGTCCGCCGGCGACACGTACCGCCCAACCGCATCGATGTGCCGCCGGACCTGTTGGAGGAATGCGCGCTTCTTCGCGCGCCTGTCGGCCGGGTCCTCGGCCTTCGCGAGAGCGTTCCAGGTCTCGTTGGGGAACTTCGCGTCGATCGGCACGATCCGTCCCGCGTAGCGGACGATCGCGTCGACGCGCGAGCCGTCCCGGTACGTGTACTGGACTTCGTATGCCGTCGCGGGCAGCGCGTCGTGCAGGAGACGCTCGAGGAGCAGCTCGCCGAAACCACCGCGGGCTTTTGGCGCCCGAAGAAGGTCTTGCAGCGACCCGATGTCCTTCGCGAGCTCTCCGATCCGCTGGCTCTGCTCGCTGAGGCCGCCGAGCTGGCGAGAAAGATCGTTCAGCGTCCGGTGCGTCGTGCCGGCTTGCGTCGCGAGCTGCTGCTCCGTCGCGCCGAGGGAACGTCCGAGCTCGGCCCGGAGCTCGGCCACGGAGTGCGCAAGGAGCTCGACCTGACCCTGAGTCCCCTGCTGGGCGACGCGCAGCTGCGTGGAGAGCGCCTCCCGAAGGGCGGCGCCGCCATCGCCGGTAGGCCGGCGGAGAACGAGGCCCAGCCCGATCAGCGCCGCGACGGCCGCCAGCAAGGCGAGCAGCGTGGTGGCATCCATGGCGACGGATTGTCAGCGCCGACGGTCGTTAGCACAAGCGTTCGACCGATGTTTCTCGTGTGCTGGAGCACCTTCCCTCCGACATGCGCAGGACACCGCCGCCGCGCGAGTGCGTTAGAACGACGGGCGTGGAACCAACCGGGCCGACTCGGCCGCTCACCCTCGGCGAATCCGTGATCTACGGCTTCGGCAACCTCGGGGCGAACGCCGTCTACAACTTCCTGAACGGCGCCGCCGGCCTTTACCTGAACCGCTACCCCGAAGTCCCGATCTGGGCGGTGGGCCTCCTCTCGCAAGAGCGTTCGCTCGCCGGTGCCTTCGCGCAACCAATTGTGGGTGCAATGTCCGACCGGACGCGCACGCGCATCGGACGACGCAAGCCTTTCTTCATCGCCGGAGTCGCACTGACCGCGGCGTCGCTCCTTTATCTGTCGGGGTTCCCGCCCATCGCGCCGATGCTGATCGTCCTCTCGGTGAACGCGTTCTTCCTCAACGTCGCGGTCGACCCGTACACAGCGCTCATGGCCGACCTCGTCCCGCCGGGGCAACGGGGCCGAGTCGGGACCGTGCTCGCCGTCTTCAACATGCTCGGTCAGATCGGCGCCGCTCTCCTCGCGCTCTTCCTCTGGGACCGCTCGCCGCAGCTCGTCTTCGTTCTCGTCGCCGCGATCCTGGTGGTCGCATTCGCCGTGACGACCATCGGGGTCCGAGAGCCGGAAGCCCCGCCAGCCCCCAAGGAGCGAGTGCGGATCGACGTCGGGCGCTATGTGCGCGGTCTGCTCGCCCAGCGCGAGCTCACGAAGTACGTGCTCGCCGCCGCGGTCTTCTGGCTCGGCACGGGCGGTGTCCTGCCGTACCTCACGCGCTTCGCCGTCAACGAGCTCGGAACAACTGAGGGCGATTCCTTCCAGCTCTTTCTTCCCGCCCTTCTCGGGACGATCGTCGGTGCGATCCCCGCCGGCTACGTCGCCGATCGCGTCGGGAAGAAGCCCGTTCTCGCGGTCGGCCTCGTCGCGTTCGCACTCTTCGCGCTCGTCGGCTCGCAGGTCGCATCCGTTCCGCAGGCCCTCATCGTCATGGCCCTCATCGGTCTCGCCAACGGCGTGTGGACGGCGCTCAACGTTCCGCTCCTCGTGGACCTGGTCATACCCGAGCGCGCCGCTGAAATGACCGGCCTCGGGTCCGGCGTGTGGTCGCTCGCCCAGCCGATCGGGGCCGTCATCGCCGGCATCCTGATCGGGAACTTCTCGAGCTACCGGGCCTCGTTCATCGGCGCGTCGGTTCTCGTCTTCGTCGCGTTCCTCCTCCTGCTCACGGTCAGAGCGCCGAGGGTCGCCCGACCCAGCTAGCGCGTCCTTGCACAGGGACGGGAACCGCATCGCCGCGGCACTTGTATGGGAAGCGAGTGGCGCAAGGGCCATGCAGCCACCGCTCGGAGGGAACGCATGCGACGCTTCAAGATCCTGGCGATCGGAACGCTCCTCACGCTCGGCGCGCTCGCCGGCACCGCCCTCGGAAAAGAGGGGGCCGTCACCAAGCTGGACGCGCTCCCGCCGGGAGGCCTTCACGCCGGTCAGATCATTCCGGTCGGCTTCATGATCCTCATGGACGGAGTCGAGCCTTACAAGGCCGACGTCGCCGAGATTGTCATTCGCAATGGCACCGGCAAAGTCCTCTCGTACCCAGCCACGCCGCAAGGTCCCGCCGGCCACTACGTCGCGAACGTCTACTTCCCCGCTGCGGGCACCTATACCTGGCAGGCTACGCAGGGCACGTACTTCGCGCCCTTCGATCTAGGCACGATCGCGGTGCTCGGCCCGGTCACGTCAACGGCCACCGAGGCGACACCGGCCTCGGCTCCCGCGACAAACGATCCACTCTCCCAGGCGATCCCGATCTTCGCGGGCCTGGTCGCCATTGGTGGAACGATTCGCCTCGCGCAGCTTCTCCGAAGCCACAGGCGAATCTCCGCCGCCGCTTAGCCAATCGTCGACGAGCAACAAAAGGGAGCGGGGCTTTTGCCCTGCTCCCTTTTTTGATTGCAGCGCCCGTCTGTGCGCAGTGACGCTCAGCCGACGGGCACGGCCGCCGTCGTGGCCGCTCGCGCGGTGAGCGAGCTCGGGCAGATCTGGTGGTAGGGACACTGCTGGCAGGTGCGGAGACCTTTGGGATTGGGTGCAAACTCCCGCGCGCGAATCCGCGAGGCCGTGCCGGTGACGAGACCGCGAACCGCACCGATGCTGTCTTCGGTCGGCGCCACGGTCCCTCGTTCGCCACTCTCCAGAAAGTGCAGGACCGTCTGCACCGGTCGCTCTCCATAGACGCGCTCGTGCGCCAACGCATAGAGCCGTAGCTGCAGGCTCTCGTTCGCGGATCGTTGGGCGCGTCCGCTTCCCTCTTCATCCGCGCCCGCCTTGTAGTCAACGACGACGGCGCCATTCGGAGTCCGATCCACACGATCCCATCGCCCCAC
>Ga0209807_1000091_pt1 | contig 36646 bp, 39 predicted proteins | sample GraSoiAngelo_154_FD_186168 | JGI IMG/M metagenome (GOLD analysis project Ga0209807, IMG submission 186168) | Grasslands soil microbial communities from the Angelo Coastal Reserve, California, USA - 14_1009_13_20cm (SPAdes) (version 2) | ecosystem: Environmental > Terrestrial > Soil > Grasslands ... | reverse complement strand
CCACAACGGTCCCTACGTCGTCCTCTATCAGCCGAAGGAGCTTTTCGGTCTTCGCTCGAACGTGAAGGGCTTCAACTGGAGCTCGATCGGCTGGGCGGAACTCGCGTCAGTGACGAAGTAGCCACAAGGGCGCCATGCGGTTCCTCGGGTTCCTGACCCGGAGGATCGTCGGGATCGCGGCGGTGATGGTCGGCGTTTCGATCATCACCTTCGCGATCTCACACGTCATCCCGGCCGATCCCACCGCCGCGGCGCTCGGCGACCACGCGACGGATCAGCAGATCGCAGCGTTTCGATCCGAGTATCACCTGGACCGGCCACTCCCTGAGCAGTACCTCACCTATGTCGTCGGTCTGGTGCACGGCGACCTCGGTCGGAGCATCCGAACGCGCCGCCCGGTCGCCGACGATCTCTTCGACTCGTTTCCCGCCACGATCGAGCTCTCGCTAGCCGCACTCATCGTCGCGATCGTCGTAGGGATTCCCGCGGGCGTCTGGTCGGCCATCTCGCGCGGCCGTCTTCCCGACCACCTGGTGCGGCTGGTCTCGCTCGTCGGCGGTTCCATCCCCGTCTTCTGGCTCGGTCTCATCGTGATCGGGCTCTTCTACTACAAGCTGGGCTGGTTCCCGGGTGGCGGTCGAATCGACAACTTCGTCACGCCGCCAACCACGCGCACCGGCCTCTACGTCCTCGACAGCCTGCTCGCCGGCGACCTCGAGGCGCTGCGCAGCAGCGTTCTCCATCTGGTCCTGCCGGCGCTCACGCTCGGCTACTTCTCGACCGCGGTGATCGCGCGGATGACGCGTTCGAGCATGCTGGAGGTCCTCGGCCAGGACTACATGCGGACCGCTCGCGCGAAAGGATTGCAGGAGCGGCTCGTCGTACTGCGCCACGGACTCCGCAACGCGCTCATCCCAACGGTGACCATCCTCGGTCTGACCTTCGGCAGTCTTCTTTCGGGCGCGGTGCTGACCGAGACCATCTTCAGCTGGCCGGGCCTCGGGCGTTATGCGACCGCTGCCGCCATCGCCCTGGATTTCCCGGCGGTCCTGGGCGTGACCCTCCTGGCTGCGATCGTGTATCCGCTCGCCAACCTCGTGGTGGACGTCGCGTATTTCTGGCTCGACCCTCGGACGCAGCATGGCTAGCACGGCGGCGCTCGCACGGGGCGGTCTGCGGCTCGCCGCGCGTGCGCCCATCCTCGCCAACCCGCTGAACCTCGTGGCGCTCGCGCTGATCGCCGTGTTCGCGTTCTGCGCGCTCTTCGCACCGCTGATCGCGCCGTACGACCCGCTCCTGCAGGACCTCGGCTCCCGCCTGATGCCCCCGTCCCCGGCGCATTGGCTCGGGACCGACTCGCTCGGCCGCGACATCGCCAGTCGGATCCTCTACGGAGCGCGCATCTCACTGATCATCGGAGTGGTCGTCGTGGCATCGGCCGGGGTCTTCGGCACCGTTGTCGGATTGGTCGCGGGATACGCCGGTGGCCTCGTTGACGAAGCGCTCATGCGTCTGACCGAAGTATTCCTGGCCTTCCCTGCGCTCATCCTGGCGATGGCGATCGCCGGGGCGCTCGGGCCAAGCCTCTCCAACGCCATCATCGCCATCGCGGCGGTGACCTGGGCGGTGTACGCGCGCCTGACGCGTGGACAGATCCTGTCTGTTCGACGTCGAGAGTTCGTGGAGGCCGCGAGAGCGATCGGCGCGTCGTGGGTCCGGATCCTCTGGCAGCACCTCCTTCCGAACGTGCTCGCTCCGCTGATGATCCAGGCGAGCTTCGACCTGGGCTCGGCGATCATCGCAGCGGCCGGACTCAGCTTCATCGGCTTTGGCGCGCAGCCGCCGACTCCGGAGTGGGGCGTGATGATCAGCGAAGGACGGAACTACATCAACACGCAGCCCTGGCTGTCGCTTTTTCCAGGGCTGGCGATCCTGCTCGCCGTCGGATCGTTCAATCTTCTCGGTGACGGTCTTCGCGACGCTTTTGATCCTCGTCTCAGCCGAGCAGAACGGTAGCCGCGGCAGGGACCAGAGCAGTGGCGCGCTTGCCTGGTAAGCGAGCAAGATGACGCAACGCCTATTGCTTACTCACGTTCGGCGATGGGAAGATGCAGGGGTTGCTTCGTCGGTCGGTTCTCGTACTCGTGATTTTTCTCATCAGCGCGACCGGACAGAGTGACCTCGCGCCCCAAGGCACCCCGCTGGCCGACGCGACGGTCGTGCCCCTCCTCGATCTGGCAGCGATGCCCGAATCCGCGATCCCGGTGGCCCGAGCGGCGGTGACATCGCGCTCGGGGACGGCGATGCGGTTCCCATTCGATCCCCAGCCGGAATACATCACGAGTCCGACGAACTATTGGGCCGGCCGGGACGGCGCTTCGATCGATTACATCGTCATTCACTACACCGATATCAGCTACGCACGCACGTTGCGCGCCTTCAACAGACTCGCGTCGGATGTCAGCGCGCATTACGTCATCCGCGGCGATGGGCACATCGCGCAGATCGTCGCCGAGGGTGACACGGCGTGGCATTCCGGCAACGTTTGGTACAACCGCCACTCGATCGGGATCGAGTTCGAGCTCGACCAAGTGACCAATCCTGCGTTCACCACCGAGCAGTACTACGCCGGAGCCGCGCTGGCGTGCGCGATCTCCGGCCGCCAAGGCATCCCGCTCGATCGCGAGCACGTCATCGGGCACAACGAGGTACCCGGTACCACCCACACCGATCCGGGGCCCACCTGGGATTGGCCGCACTTCATGTGGCTGGTAAGCCTCTGCGCACCACCGACGGACGCGACGGTCCACGCGAGCTTCGTCTCGGAGTCGCCCTATCCGGAGATCAGCACCGACGATAAGGCGCTCGTGTCGGTGGTCCTTCGCAACACCGGGTCCACCGCCTGGCGCAAGGGCACCGATCAGGAAGCGCGCCTTGGGATTCCCGATAATTCGCCGGCTCTCGCGTTCCTCGCCGATGGCTGGCCGGCGCCTGAGCGCCCGGCCGTTCAGGAGGAGGAGATCGTCCCGCCCGGCGGGACCGCCACGTTCTCGTTCCGAGTAAAGGGAGCGCTGCCGGGCACCTTCGTTGTCCCGCTTCGCGGTGTCGTCGACGGTGGCGCGTGGATGGACGATCTTGGGATGTTCACGGTCGTGACCGTCCGCTAGTTAGGACTTGCTCCCGGTAGAGATCGCGGAGCGCTCCGATCTCGCCGCCGTGGTGGAGGTCGTGGCTGAGCATCGTCCAGAAGATCTGCCGTGCGGGCCAACGCTCGCCCCAGTTGGTGAGGACCTCGCGGGCAAGGCCCGCGTCGTCGAGGCCATCGAGGTCGCTCATGAGCATCTCGTGGCCCGACTCGAGCTGAGCGATCGCCATCGCGGCGGTATGCGCCGAATCGATCTCCGGGAAAGTGAGCTTCGCGTCGCCGAACGCGTACTCGTGATACATGACCTTGCACTCCGCCACGTGCACGAGACGCCACCCGATCGTCGTAAGCGGCGCAGGATCCGGATGCGGTGGCTCGGGGTAGTCGACCGCCCAGCGGCCATCATCACGGCGGCGTACGGTCCAGCAGCCCGGAACCGGCTCCCAGAAGAACTCGGCGTCTGAAAGACCGTCGACGCGCTGGCGGAGAGCCTCGTACGCCTCCTGCAGCTCGAAGCGGAAGAGCGCCACAGCGGCGTGCGCCACGCCCGAACGATAGGGCGGCGCCGAAGTTTCTTAGCGAACTGTTAGCGGACCCTTGCCGCGCGCTCAGGTGTCCCCTCTAGAGTCGACGGACAAACCCGGAGGAGCAGAGTTGTGACCATGCCCGCGCGTGCTCGTTACATGGTGGCGGTGATCGGTGCGCTGATGGTCGCCGCGTGCGGTGGCTCGGCGACGATCTCGATCGCGAGCGCGACGCCGACCGCCACCGATTCGGCGACGGCCGCGGCCGCATCGAGTCCGGCGTGGACGGTCACCGACAAGTCAAAGGCGACGATCCGCGTCCGCGAGCAGCTCGTGGGCGTGAGCCTCCCGTCCGACGCGGTCCTGACCGCGACCGGAGCGAAGGGCTCGTTCACCCTCAACGCCGACGCAACGTTCGCCTCGGGCTCCAAGATCACCTTCGATCTCACGACCCTCGCGAGCGACGAGCGAGACCGCGATAACTTCATCAAGAACGACACGCTTCGGGTCCGCCAGTTCCCCACTGCCGAGTTCGTTCCCACGAAAACCAGCGGACTCACTGTGCCCCTCGCGACGAGCGGGACATTCACGTTCACCCTGACCGGGAACATGACGATCAAAGGACAGACGAAAGAAGTCACCTTCGACGTGACCGCGAAGCGCGACGGCAGTGATCTCACGGCGACCGCAACGGCGAGTCCCAGCTGGAAGTTCGGTGACTTCGGAATGACCGCGCCGTCCGTCCCGTTCCGCGTGCTCAGCGTGACCGATGAGATCCGGGCCGCCATCGATATCGTCGCAACGGGACCAAAGGGGTAAGACCCGCCCGCGAACCTAGCCCGATTGCCGATGTCTGGGTATCAACTTGGCGTACCGCACGGTACCGAAAAGTGTCGTCCCCCGCGCGGCGGTATTGCCGGAGCCATTCGCCCCGTTAGGTTCGACAGGTGGGATCGCGCATTTTCTCGCTGCTCTTCGTGGCGGCGATCGTTTTCAGCTCGCTGGCCGTATGGCCGGCGACCGGCGCGGTCGCGGCGCCGACATCGACCGCGCCCGCCGCGGCGACGTGCGTGAGCAGCGTCGGTCCCGGGATTCCGCATCCCGCGGGTCTTCCCGCCGGCGTGTCGGGGTTCCACGCGCAGTGGTACGGACAGAGCGGATATCCCACGCTTTGCCCCGGCGAGCGCTCGACCGCGACCGTCGCGTACTACAACTCCGGCTCGCTCGGCTGGGTACGAGGGCGCATGGGCGAGGTCGCCTACCTCGGCACGTGGGGGCCTGAGCCCGGCCAAGATCGCGTCACGCCGCTCGGTGGCGACGGCACGGCGGGCTCGCCGGCGACGGGATGGCCCCGCTACAACCGCATCGCGATGCAGCCGGCCGATTACGTCGGGCCAGGCATGGTCTCGTGGTTCCAGTTCACCATCCAGGCGCCGGCAACCGCCGGGTACTACCGCCTCTATCTCCGCCCGCTCATCGAAGGCGCGACGTGGCTCGAGGACTTCGGGGTCTTCTGGCTCGTCACGGTCCTCAATCCCGACGGCACGCGGCCCGCGCCACCGGAGACCGGTCTTGGCTACAACTACCAGAGCGTCTCGACCATTCGTGGGACCTTCAACGTGCACCTCATCAAGGAGCGGCTCTCGGCCGTCACGGTGAAGACCCTCACCGCGAACGTGACGGATTGCTCGAACAACTGTCCGGCAAAGCCGCTTGACCAGTACGCGAGCGAGAACGGCGCGTATGCCGGAATGAACGGGACGTATCTCTGCCCGCCTGACTATGCCCAGTGCGCCGGCAAGGTGAACTCGTACGACTACGCCGTCTACAACAGCAATCTGCGGCGCTGGATCAACTACAACGCGCTCAATGCCCAGAACGGCGGGCTGTTCTTCAACGGCGCGGGCACGAGCGTGTACCGACGGACGTACGTGTACTACCAGAACCAAACCCCGATCACCGCAGCGATCACGAACTTCCCGCTGCTCGTCCAGAACGGGTCGGTGATCGACTCCACCTCCGAGCAGAACGGGTCGCAGCTGCTGAAAGGCACGAAGGGCGCGATCGGCGTCGACGGCACCTACATCTATCTCGCGATCGTCACCAACGCGACGGTGACCGACTCCGCGTACGTGATGCAGGCGCTGGGCGCCCGCGATGCGCTGAACCTCGATGGCGGCGGCACCGCGGCGATGTGGATCGGCGGCTCCTACAAGGTCGGTCCTGGCCGGCTTCTTCCGAATGCGATCGTCCTTACCAAGCCCTAGCGGCTAATTCGCCGCGCGGAGCTCGAAGTTCAGACGGCGAACGAGCGAGCCGTCGATCTCGAAATTCCAGGTCGTGTAGTTCGCGAAGATTCCCGGCGCGCGGGTGAGCGTGGTGATCTTTACGTTCTTTCCGTCGACCAGCTCATCTCGCGGTGTCTGCACCAGCTCGAGCGGCGCCATGCGAATCATCTGACGGACCCCCTCCTTGCCCTGGAAGGGCTCGGGCAAGCCGGGCAGGGTCACCTGGACATCCTCGGCGCAAAGGGCCGCCGCGGCATCGGCGTTGCGATCCTGCACCGCCTGCACGAACGACCGCGCGACGTCGAGAGTAGAGTCCATGCCTGACGAGAGCGTAGACAAAGGGGAGGCGGTCGTGGCATATCCGGTCACACACTTCGAGATCAACGCGCAGGACGCTGCGGCGACGCAGAAGTTCTACAAGGACCTTTTCGGGTGGGGTATCGATACCAACAATCCCCAGAGCTACGGAATGATCGACACCAAGGCCAAGGGAACAGGCATCAATGGCGGCATCGGCGCGAGCCAGGACGGGCGGAGCTTCGTGACGATCTATGTCGAGACCGATGATCCAGGTTCCCTGCTCGACAAAGCCGAGCGCCTCGGGGGCCGCAGGGTGATGGAGCCGATGGACGCGGGCCAAGGGCTCATCTACGCGCTCTTTGCCGATCCTGAAGGCAACGTCATCGGTCTCGCGAAGATGGCCCAGGCGCAGCGACAGCAGGAGCAGCGGCAGCAAGAACAAAAGACCCGCTCGCGCTCGAACGGAAACGGGAGCGCGCCAAAGGCGCGTGCGAAGGCCGCCTCCGCTAAGGCTTCCCCGAAGCGCGCGCCGACACGCAAACGGACGACCGCAAAGAAGAAGAGCACGGCCTCACGGAGTCGGCGCTCGAGAGGTTGACCGACCCACAAGGGGAGAACTAGCCTTACGCCGCCTTTCGGGGCGGGGAGTTTGTCGCGGCGTCGTCCGCGTATGGCGCCGGGATATGGGGAGGCGCGCCAATGCTCGGTGCCCATACGGTCACGCTCAGTGTCAACGGGGCGAGCTACACCCGCGAGATCGAACCGACCTTGCTGCTCGTCGAGTTCCTGCGCGAAACCCTCAGCCTCACCGGCACACATGTCGGTTGCGACACAAGCCAGTGCGGCGCCTGTACCGTTCTCGTCGACGGTCGTGCGACGAAGTCCTGCACCATGCTCGCCGTCCAGACCGATGGCGCGCAGGTCATCACGGTCGAGGGTCTCGCCAAGAATGGTGAGCTTCACCCGATCCAGCGGGCCTTTGCGAAAGAGCACGGACTCCAATGTGGGTTCTGCACGCCGGGTCTCATGATCACCGCCGTCGATTTCCTCGAGCGGAACGCGTCACCGACCGACGCTGAGATCCGTCATGCGATCGAAGGCAACCTCTGCCGCTGCACCGGCTATCACAACATCGTGAACGCGATCCGTTCCGCATCCGCGGAGATGCGGCAAACGGCTGGCGCCCGACCCAAGGTCGCCGCGGAGGTGACTCGATGACCGCCACAGCGAATCCCACCTACATCGGCTCGCGTCTTGCGCGCAAAGAGGACCCTCGCCTCATCACGGGCGAGGGGACCTTCACCGACGACGTGATGCTCCAGGGCATGGCGTACCTCACCCTTGTTCGGAGCCCGCACGCCCACGCCCGGATCCGCCGGATCGACACGGGGGCCGCGAAGAAAGAGCCAGGCGTGGTCGCCGTTCTGACGGGGAAAGACCTCGAGGCGACCGGCATGCTGCCAGTGTTCATCAGCGTTCCGAGCATGAATGGATCGAAGCACATGCCGATCGCGACCGACAAGGCACGCTATGCAGGCGATGCCGTCGCTGCGGTCGTCGCCAACTCGCGCGATGCGGCGAAACGCGCGGCAGACTTGATCGCGGTCGACTACGAGCCCCTTCCGGTCGTGGTCGATGCGACGAAAGCCCTCGAACCCGGCGCTCCGATCGTTCATGAGGAGCTCGGCTCAAACCTGGTCTTCACGTATCCGGTCAAAGGCGGCGATATCGAGAAGGCCTTCAAGGATGCCGAAGTCAGAGTCAGCCAGCGGATCGTCAACCAGCGCCTCATCCCGAATGCGATGGAGCCGCGTGCGGTCACTGCGAAGTTCGAGGCCGGCGAGCTCACGCTCTGGAGCACCACGCAGATCCCGCACTTCGTGCAGCTCATCGCCGCGCTCAACCTGGGCCTGGGACAGAACAAAGTCCGCGTGATCGCCCCGGAGGTCGGCGGCGGCTTCGGCAGCAAGCTGCAGGTGTACGCCGAGGAGCTCCTCGTCGGTCATCTCGCGAAAACGCTCGGGCGACCGGTCAAGTGGACGGAGGAGCGGCGCGAGGGGTATCTCGCGACGATCCATGGCCGCGACCACGTGTCAGATGTCGAGCTCGCGGCGAAGAAGGACGGCACGATACTTGGTCTCCGCGTGCGGACCGTCGCCAACGTCGGCGCGTATCTGCAGGCGTTCGCGCCAGGTATCCCGACCATCCTCCACGTCTTCATCGTGCCGGGCCCATACCGCGTACCGGCCTTCGATTACGAGATGCGCGGCGCCTACACCAACACGACGCCGGTCGACGCCTACCGCGGAGCCGGACGACCGGAGGCCGCGTTCCTGATCGAGCGGATCATGGACCGCCTTGCGGACGAGATCGGTATGGACCCCGCCGAGGTCCGGCGCAAGAACTTCATCCCGAAGGATGCGTTCCCGTTCAACACCATCAGCGGCATCACATACGACAGCGGGGACTACGCGCCGGCGCTCGATCGCGCCCTCGCGATGGCCGACTACAAGGGCTTCGAGAAGCGTCGCGCCGAAGCGAAAGCGCGTGGCAACTATCGCGGCATCGGCATCTCGAGCTACGTCGAGATCTGCGGGCTCGCGCCGTCAAAGGCCAACGCAGCGCTGGGTGTGGGCTGGGGCGGCTACGAAAGCGCGCGTATCCGCGTGCACGCAACGGGCGCGGTGCAGGTGTTCACCGGCACCTCACCGCACGGTCAGGGTCACGAGACGTCATGGGCACAGATCGCCGCCGACGCGCTCGGCGTCAGCCCGAACGACATCGAGGTGCGTCACGGAGATACGTTCGAATCACCGGGCATGGGCGTGGGAACGTTCGGCAGCCGAAGCCTGGCGGTGGGCGGCATCGCCGTCCATAAGGCCGCAGAGAAGGTCCGCGAGAAGGTCGTGCAGATCGGCGCGCACCTTCTCGAAGCATCGCCTGCTGACGTCGTCGTCGAGGGCGGCAAGGTCTTCGTGAAAGGGGTCCCTGAGAAGGCCAAGAACTTCGGCGATGTCTCGATGGCGGCCTATCTCGCCAACAATCTGCCCGATGGGATGGAGCCGGGGCTCGAGGCGACGGTCTACTACGACCCGCCGAACTTCACGTTCCCGTTCGGTACACACATCGCCGAGGTGGAGATCGATGGCGAGACGGGCTCAGTCCAGATCGTCAAGTACTCGGCGTGCGACGACTGCGGCCGGCAGATCAACCCGATGATCGTCGAAGGACAGCTGCATGGCGGCATCACCCAGGGCATCGGACAGGCGCTGTACGAGACTGCCGTCTACGACAACGACGGTCAGCTGCTGTCCGGCAGCATGATGGAGTACCACGTTCCGTCCGCCGAGGACGTGCCCTCGTTCGAGCTGGACAGCACGGTGACGCTGACGAACACCAACGCGCTCGGCGTTAAGGGCATCGGCGAGGCCGGGACCATCGGGTCGACGCCCGCCGCGGCCAACGCCGTGATGGACGCGCTCTCACCTCTCGGGATCAAGCACATCGACATGCCGCTCACGTCAGAGAAGATCTGGCGGGCGATCCGCGCCGCCGGGGAGGGACGGCGATGATCACCCATCCATTCACCTATCAGGCACCGTCGACGATCGAGGAGGCCGTTCGAGAGCTCGGCCGGAATGGCGAGTCGAAGGTCATCGCCGGCGGCCACAGCCTCCTCCCACTCATGAAGCTCGGGCTTGCGCAGCCCGAAGCGCTCATCGATCTGCGTCGCATTGCCTCCCTCCGGGAGATCCGCACCGAGGACGGCGTCATCGCGATCGGAGCGCTCACGACGCACCGCGACATCGCGCATGATCCGACGGTGCGCGCGAAGCTCGCGGCCCTCGCCGAGGCGGCAAGCGCTGTAGGCGACCTGCAGGTCCGCGCACGCGGCACGATCGGCGGCAGCCTCGCGCACGCCGACCCGGCAGCCGACGAGCCCGCGCCCGCGCTGGCTTTCGGCGCGACCATCCGGGCCATCGGGCCGAAGGGCCGCCGCGACATCAAAGCGACCGAGTACTTCAAGGGAACGTTTGAGACGGCGCTCGCCGAGAACGAGATCATCGCCGAGGTCCGGTTTCCGGCGTCGGCCGGCCGGACCGGTAGCGCGTACGCGAAATTCGCCCATCCCGCCTCGGGATTCGCTATCACCGGCGTTGCGGCTGTTGTCACGGTGAAGGCCGACGGCAGCGTCGAACGCGCCGCGATCGGAGTGACCGGAGCGGCCGCGGCGGCGTATCGCGCGACCGCCGCGGAGAAGGTCCTCGCCGGCACGAACGGCGACGCCAAGGCCATCGCGGCGGCGGCAGCCAAGGCAACGGAGGGGATCACCGCCCTCTCCGACCTCGCCGCCTCGTCCGACTATCGCAAGCATCTCGTCACCGTTTACGCAAAGAGGGCGATCGAGCGCGCACTGAGCCGCGCGAAGGCCTGACCCAAGCGATCGTGCACCTGCGCCGGCGCCTGAAGGCGCCGGCGCACCCTTGTCTGCGGCACTCGTAGCATCGGAGGCGTATGGCTCCTCTTCTCATCGCGACCGTCGAAGATGTCGCCGGCGCGCTCGAGCGCGAGCGATACGTCGCCGATCGCTCGCTCGCCGTGACCCTCTTTCTCGCGCTGCGTTTGGGAAAGCCACTCTTCGTCGAGGGCGAAGCCGGTGTCGGGAAGACCGAAATCGCGAAAGCGCTCGCGTCAGCGCTCGGCCGGAAGCTGATCCGGCTCCAGTGCTATGAGGGCCTCGATGTCGCGACCGCCGTCTACGACTGGGACTACCCGCGGCAAATCCTCGAGATCCGCCTGGCCGAGGGCGAAGGACGCCCGAACGACGCCCGCGAACGGATCTACAGCGAGCGCTTTCTCATAAAGCGCCCGCTCCTCCAGGCGATCGCGGGCGACGGTCCACCACCGGTCTTGCTCATCGACGAGATCGATAGGGCCGATGAGGAATTCGAGGCGTACCTGCTCGAGCTCCTCTCAGACTTTCAGATCACCGTCCCCGAGCTCGGCACGTTCCGCGCCGCCATCCCGCCGCCGGTGATCATCACGTCGAATCGCACGCGCGAGATCCACGACGCGCTCAAGCGCCGCTGTCTTTATCAGTGGATCGACTATCCGACCGTCGAGCGCGAGCTCGCGATCGTCGCCCGGCGCCTGCCCGAGGTGCCCGAGAAGCTCGCGCGGAGCGTCGTCGCGGTCGTCCAGGCGCTGCGTCGCGACGACCTGTTCAAGCGACCCGGCGTCGCTGAGACGCTCGACTGGGCGATGGCGCTTTCGGCGCTCGGCACCGGTGAGCTCGACGAAGCGGCCATCGAGGGAACACTTGGCGTCGTCTTGAAATACGAAGAGGACGTAGCGCGTGTCCGCGCAGATCTGCTCCCGCAGCTTGCGGCGGAGGCCGCGCGCGCGGGCTGACTCCTTAGCGCTACCGAATCGGATATCACCGGCGTCGCAGCTTCCCTGGCACACGCCCTGCGTTCGCCGCACGCGTGGAACGAAACGTATCCGACACAGCACTACGCGCGTTGCGGCGTGAGTGTTGCGCCGTGAGCCCGAGGAGCTTCATGTAGCCATGGATGCAAACGCCGCTCTCGACGCGATCCTCGCGCTCCGCGCGATCTGGGACCAGAAGCGCGGACGCGTGACGCTTGCTGACCTCGAAATCTTGGTGCACCGCTGCGTCCGGAGCCGCGGGGCTGCTGCCCTTCCGCCCGAGCGCTGGCGCGGTCGGCCCTGGCGCGCGACGACCCGGCACGAGGTCGTGTTCGAAGCCTGAGCTTTCCCGCGGGCGATTTCGGCCCGCACGGTGGAACAATGGTTAGGTGATCCGAGTCGCTCTAAAGGCCGCGGTCCTCGTGGCGCTCGTAGCCGAATGCTCTGCGCCGACTGCGATCTCCTCGCCCGCACCTTCGGCTTCCGCCACAGCGGCGACCGCTCCGGCGCCGTCGGGTCCGACCCCAAAGGTCGTGCTGCCGACCGCAGCGCCCGCGGTCCCGAAGCATCTCTTCGTGATCGTGATGGAGAACACGTCGCTGGCGACGGCGCTGCGGGCACCCTCGATCTCGTCCCTCGCGACTACGTACACGCTCGCGACGAACTACCACGCGGTCTCGTCGCCGAGTCTCCCGAACTACCTCGCTCTCACGTCCGGAAGCACGTGGGGGATCACCGACGATGGTTACCACGCGCTGCCGGCCGGTGGTCTCGGAGCGCAGCTCACCGCAGCAGGTGTCAGCTGGCGCGCGTACATGGAGGGCCTGACATCTGCGGGTTGCATGCACAGCCCTTACCCCTATGCGCTGAAGCACAACCCGTTCGCGTACTACGGCGGCTCCTGTCCGGACAACGTCGTTTCGTTGGATGCCCTCGACGCCGATCTCGCGCAGGACACGCCGCGATTTGTTTGGATCACGCCGGGGCTCTGCCACGATGGCCACGACTGCGCGCTCGCCGAGTCTGGGCCCTGGCTTGAAGGCCTCGTCGCCAAGATCGTCGCGTCCGCCGCGTGGCGGGATGGCGGTGCGCTCTTCATCGTGTGGGATGAAGGTGACGGTCGATCCAGCATCGTGCCACTGATCGTGGCGACGCGCGATCTCGCGGGCCGCCGTGTAGATGCGTCCTACGATCACTACTCGCTGCTCGCCGCGATCGAAGACGCATTCGGTCTGCCCCGGCTCGGGGCGGCGCGGGACGCGCGCCCTCTTTCCGATCTGCTGCCGGCCGCCACCCGCTAGCGACCTTTAGCGCTTACCGCCGCCGCCGACCATCCAGCTCAGCCAGAACAAGGCGGCCGCACCTGCGACCAGCGCCGCTCCGATGACCGCCCACTCGCTGCGTCCGGTCATGAACGAACCCGGAATGATCCCGATGCCTTGGAAGAAGAACACCACTCCCATAAGCAGAGCGAGCACCGCGACGATCCGGACCGCGAGGCGCATTGGGCGAGTGTGCGGACTATCATTTTTCATGTCCATGTACCCCGATCCAGCCCTTCTCGTTCTCCGTGTGGTGATCGGTGGCGTCCTGATTCCGCACGGACTTCTGAAGCTCGGCATTGTCGGGAAAGGCGGCTCCATCGCCGGCGTCGCCGGCTGGTTCAACTCGATGGGCCTTCGCCCCGGAGTCTTTTGGGCATACGTGGCGACGCTCGCTGAGATCGGCGGCGGTCTGCTCACGGTGCTCGGGCTCGGCGGACCGATTGGACCCGGGCTCCTCTTCGGGGACCTCGTCGTCGTGACGATCGTCGCTCACTGGCCGCAGGGCTTCTGGGCCGGCGGGGGGAAGGTCGGCTGGGAGTTTCCGCTTCCGCTCGCGGCCGGCGCTCTCGCGATCGCCCTCGCGGGAAATGGCGCGTGGTCGCTCGATCGGCTTCTTGGCTTGACGTATCCGGACTGGCTCTTGCCTGCGTGGCTCGTGCTCATGGCCATCGGTGCGGGGTTGGCACTGGGAGTGCGTTCGACGCAGGCTCCGAAGGCCGCCTAGCTCCCTGGCTGCCGGGGAATTGGGCGCAAATACCGATTCATATGGTGATTTCAGGGCGCTCTTAGGCCGCGCTTAGGTGCGGGAGAGAGGCTATAGGCATGTTCGAGGGTGATCCGACCGCCACCACGCCGATGAGTCCCATCTCACCGCCGTCGCCCCCCGCCCGTAAGAGCGGCGTTCCGGCGGGGCGCCTGGTCGCGGTTGGGCTTCTCGCCTTCGCGCTCGCGGCGTTCAGCGGGCGGATCGATCTCGGCGCCCTCATCACGACCGCGCGGTCGTACGTCGATCAGGGCTCACCCGCGGCGCAGACGACCACGAACTCGAGCGACACCGCGGCCACCGCCGCCGTGAAGGACGTGATCACGCGCGCAAACCAAGCCCAGGTGCAGGCCTACGCGCGCAACGACCCAACGCTCATGCGCGCGACCGCGACCATCTCTTATTACCAGGAGCTCGTCCAGACCAACCAAGCGATCCAGAGCAGCGGCGCGCGCTCGATCGAGCTCGTGAGCCTCGACTGGGTCGACGTAACGGTGAGCGGCACGACGGCGCAGGCCTCGACGAACGAGACCTGGCGCACGACGTACAGCGACGGGTCCGTCGCGGAGAGCACGGATCGGAACGATTACACGCTCGTGCTTCAGTCCGGCACGTGGAAGATCTCGGCGGACGTCCAGCCGACGACGCAGATCATCAATCCGAGCACCGGCACTTCGCCGACGGTGACGCAGCCGGGCACCCCAGCCTCGGTGACGAGCAGCTCGAGCAACTGGTCCGGTTATGCGGCGAGCGGCGGGACGTTCACCTCGGTCACCGCGACGTGGACCGTGCCGACCGTCTCCGAGAACTCGAGCGGAGCCGACGCTACGTGGGTGGGAATCGGTGGGCTCTCGAGCCGCGATCTCATCCAGGCCGGAACCCAGGCGATGGTCGATGGGAGCGGGGTCGTGTACACGTCGTGGATCGAGATGCTGCCCCAGTCATCGCGCGAGGTACCGCTCTCCATCAGCGCCGGTGACTCCGTGACTGTATCCATCACCCAGCAAAGCGGAAACGACTGGCTCATCGCGATGAAGAACAACACGACGGGTGGCACCTACAACGTCACGGTTCAGTACGGCTCCTCGAACTCATCCGCCGAGTGGGTGCAGGAGGCGCCGAGCGTCGGCCGGGGTCTCGTCTCGCTCGATCAGTTCGGCACCGTGCCGTTCAGTGGAGCGAGCGCGGTCCGGGATGGCAAGACGATGTCGCTATCGGCCCTCGGTGCCAAGGCGATCACGATGATCAACGGACAGGGCCAGGTGATCGCTCAACCATCGACTCTGTCGAACGATGGATCGAGCTTCACGATCGCGCGGACCGACGCCACGAGCACGCCGCAGACCGGTGGCCGGCGCCGCCGGCCTTAGGAGAAGAGCCCTAGCTCGCGGAGCGCGCTTGGCGCCGCAAGAGCATCGCGATGGTCTCGGGGTCCCCGTCTTCTACCGCTGACACGAGCTGATCGGCGTACTCCCCGAGGCGCTCGTGGTCCGCGGGCACTGCTTCGTCCTTCTCCGTTGGGTCTATCGGGAGTCGCGCGGTCTCGCGGATTGCCATCGCCATCATGCGGACGGCGTTCCAGGTCTCACGGTCCACGCCGGCCCGGTCCCAAGGTCCGCCCGCCACATGCTTCACGCTCCGCACTTTGCGCCGCGCGAGGCCAGTTGAGAACACCGTACGGGGTGGGAGATTTCGGCTACCCCGACCGGGGGAGCGTCCAGGATTCGGCTATTTTTGTTCTGGTGCGGAACGAGGGAAAGATGCTCGATCCGGTCTGCGACATGATCGTGGACCTCGCGGAGCAGCGCGAGCAGGGGCTCACGATCGAGCGACCCGAGCGCGAATACGCGTTCTGTGGCCCGGGATGTCTCGAAAGATTCGCAAAGGACCCGAAACGCTACATACCCAAAGTCGAGCGCTGGCTCGCCACCGGAGAGTCTGCCCCGCCGCGGATGTGACGGCTTCATCGCCGGGGGCCTCGGCCGAGCTGGCGCTCGCGCTCGGGGAATGAACGCATGAGAGCAGTTGTCTACGACCGGTACGGGCCCCCGGAGGTTCTGCGACTCGAGGACGTCCCACAGCCCGTCCCCACGGAAGACGAGGTCCTCATCAAGATTCACGCGACGACGGTCACTCGGTCTGACTGCGGAGTTCGCGGAGCCAACGCGAGCTCCGGTCTCGTCGTCTCGTTTCTCAGCCGGCTCTACTCGGGCCTCCGTCGGCCGAAGCGACGGATCCTCGGCAGCGAGCTCGCAGGCGAGGTCGCTGCGGTCGGGGCGGGGGTCAGCGAGTTCGCCGTCGGTGACCGGGTCTTCGGGACCAGTGCGGGCCGGTTCGGCGCTCATGCCGAGTTCATCTGCATGCGCGCGAGCGCAGCGCTGGCACACAAGCCCGCCACTATGACGTTCGAGGAGGCTGCGGCAGTCTGCGACGGAGCGATGCTGGCCCTCGGGTGCCTGAGACTGGCCGATCTTCGAAAGGGACACAGGATCCTCGTCTATGGCGCATCCGGATCCATCGGCACCGCTGGCGTGCAGCTCGCCAAACACTTCGGAGCGGATATCACCGCGGTGTGTGGCACCAAGAATGTCGAGCTCGTGCGATCGCTTGGAGCCGACGCGGTGATCGACTACACGCAGGAAGACTTCACCAAGAACGGTGAGACGTACGACGCGATTTTCGACGCGGTCGGCAAGCTGTCGTTCGGGCGATGCAGAAATTCGCTGAAGCCCGGCGGCATCTACCTTCCGACCGACGGTCTCTGGAATCTGATCCTGGTGCCGTTGACTTCACTCGTCGGAGACAAGAGAGTCCGGTTTGCGATTCCACCCCGATTCACGAAGAAGGACGTTCTCTTCCTCAAGGAGCTGATCGAGGCCGGAAAGTATCGAGCGGTCATCGATCGGACGTACCCATTAGAGAGCGTGATCGAGGCGACGCGCTACGTCGAAACGGAGCGCAAGACGGGAAACCTAGTCCTCACAGTTAGCTCCTGATCCCCAACCGAGCGCTGGTTGCATCGGACCGGCGAGCCGACGTGGGCGTCCCTCGAGCGAGCGGCCCCCTAGCAGGCGTGCATCGCGATCCCACCGGGGCCGAGCGAGAGGGACGCCCGCGGCGGATCGCACGCTTCGCCGGCCTCTCTACCTGATGTCGGTCGGGTCTCCGGCGTCTGCCTTTCGCAGCTTGATCGTGAATACTCCACTCTCGGTCTGAGCGCTCACGGTGTATCCGCCTCGAGGACGAGTCGCCGCGATTCCGTCGAAGTTCGAACCGAACGGCGAGATCACCATAGGCGAGCTCTCGCTCCCGCGTGGGCCACTCACCGTGAGCGTGATCGTCGAAGCGGGCGGGAACCCGTAGACGAGGTAGCTCGTCGAGCCGACTGGGATGAGGCCTTGTCCCGCCGGGACTGCGGCGCGCATGCGATCGGGAAGTCCCGCCACGAAATCGTTAAAGGATCGATCGGTAAGCGCAGCGTACGCCTGTGCCAGGTTCTGGCCGCTTCGGAGCCGCTCGTACACCCGCGCGATCGGCGCAGTGCCGCCGACGTCCTCACGAAGCAATTCGACCGCGCGCGCGGACTCCTGATATTTGAAGTACCCGGCCCAATCCGTGAGGGCGTTCCATGAAAGCTGCGAGACGAGCGTGTTGAGCGGAATGAGAGTTCCTGTCGCGGCCATGGACGCCGCCTCGTATCGGACGCGCACGAGACGCCAATCTCCACCTGGCACCTGCGCCTCCGCGAGCCGCGCCTGTCCCTCGTTGAGCCACGCGGGGACCAGGTCGCATCGTGGCGAGCACGCATCGAGCGTCAGCAGATGCGTGAGCTCGTGCCGGATCGCAGCGACTGGGCGGCGGTCGCCCACCGCGGCCCAGTTCACGGCAATAAGTCGAAGCGATGGCTCGAAGAAGGAGACGGAGTTCTCCGCGACAAACGTGGCCGTTGCGCGGGAGTAGCCGAAGATACCCACGAATCCTTCGGTGTAGCTCTCCGTGCTGGCGAAGACGTAGATAGTGGGCCGCACGGTGAAGTTCCTTTGAAACTCGGCCTCGACCGCTGCCATGTCGGTTGCGACGGTCGTGTAAACGACCCCGGTGTCGTCGCGCGAAAGGCTCGCATCGATGCGTAGGTCGCTGCGTCCGCGAATGAAGGCGAATTGCATTCCCGCGATTTCGCCGGCGTCGAGCGGCGGTGCGGCCGACGGAGCGAAGGTTGGGTTTGCCATCCCGGGAGGGCCGCCGATGCTCGAGGTTGGGACGGGCGTGGGAAGGCCTGGCTCGGGCCGCGATGGTTGAACCGGGACTGGAACCGATGGCGGTGTGTCACGCGACGCAGCCCCAGGGCCACAAGCGGTTACCGAAATCAGAAGCGCCGCGAGAAAGCGGGTCCTCACGACCCAAGCGTACCGACGAAGCGGCCATGTGGTCCGGATTTTGCGGTCGTGCCGACGAAGAGATACGAAATTCGTGGAGGTGCGCGCATGCCACCACGCGGTGTGAAAAGCGCAAAGCGCAAGCGGCAGTACGAGCACATCAAGCGGAGCGAGACAGCGCGCGGGCGCTCGAACAAGGTCGCGGAGCGGATCGCGGCGGCGACGACCAACAAGACGCGTCGCAAGAAGGGCGAGACCAAGGGCTAGCGCAAGAAGGCGAGTACCCGGCGGCGCTCGTAGCTCGGCTCTGCGCCGTGGCGTCGGACGGTGCACGCGTGCTCGCTGTCTAGAGTGAACCGAGCACCCAGGGGAGGACCAGCCGTGGCCGTTGCGACCAGCCGTCAGCCGCGCATACCGCTCGAGGAGCTTTGCCGCCTGCCGTCGTTCTTCTTCCCGCAGGTTTCGTGGAAGGGCGACAAGGTCGCCTTCTACTGGGATAAGTCGGGGCGGATGGAGCTCTATGTGATGGACCTGGCGATAAAGGCCGTGCGCCAGGTCAGCCACGGCGAGGTGCCGCGCGCCATGCGCACCGGATTCGCGTGGAGCCGCGACGACCGCTTCATCGCGTTCGGAAAGGACGCGGGGGGCAACGAGCAGCACGATCTTTACAAGATCGAGGTCGAGACGGGGAAGGTCACCCAGCTGACGAATGACCCTGCCGCAGAAGAGCACGCCGTCCAGTTCAGCCCTGACAACGAATGGCTCACGGTAGACACCAACAAGCGTCTTCCCGAAAGCCCCGATCGCCCCGGGCAGCTCAATATCTGGAAGATCCGGCCGGACGGCTCCGACTACACGCCCCTAACGCGCTACGCGTTCCCGGTCTTTGGCGGGCTCTGGTCCGATGACGGCAAATGGGTCAGCTACGTCACCAACGAGGACATGACGAACCTCAAGAATCGCGACGGCTACATCGTCGCTCCGGACGGGTCGGGCGCGCGCAAGGTTTTCAGCGTCCGAGCGGGCGCTCAAGACGTGCTCGGCGACTGGCACCCGGACAACCGTCGCATCGCTGTGACGAGCGACGCCTCGGGTCAGAACCGTGCCGGGATCGTGGACATCGAGACCGGCGACGTTCGCTGGTATTCGCCGGAAGGGATCGAGGAGCACGCGCTCCGTTTCTCGAAAAACGGCAAATGGCTGGTGACGATCCGGAACGAGGAATCCCAGGTTCGGCCGATCCTCTACGACGTCGAGACGGGCCAGGCGCGCGACCTTGAGTTGCCGGCTGGATTCGCGCAGGGCGCTCAGTTCTTCGTGAACGACACGAAGCTTCTCCTCAACTACTCCACTGATGTCACGCGCACGGCGCTCGTTGCCTACGACCTCGCGACGGACACCTCCGAGACGCTCATCGAGCCCGAGTACGGTTCGATCGACCAAAAGGTCTTCGTGAATGCCGAGCACGTCTGGTACGAGACCTTCGACGGCAAGAAGGTGCCAGCTCTTCTGTACCGGCCAAAAGACATCGCCCCGGGCGAGAAGCTGCCGGCGCTGGTGCACGTCCACGGCGGACCGACCGCGCAATGGTTCCGCGGATTCGATCCGTTCGCGCAGTTCCTCGTCGACCGCGGGCTCGTCGTGCTCGAGCCGAACATCCGTGGCTCGACCGGCTACGGCGTCGACTTCCGGGATGCGGCGCTCAGGGACTGGGGCGGCGCCGATCTCGAGGACGTCGCGGCGGGCGCGGAGTATCTCGCCTCGTTGCCATACGTTGACGGCGACCGGCTCGTGGTGTTCGGAGGAAGCTATGGCGGGTTCATGACTTTCATCGCGGCGACGAAGAAGCCGGATCTCTGGCGTGCCGCCGTCTCGTGGGTCGGCATCAGCGACTTGCACCGGATGTGGGACGAGAGCAAGGAGCATTTCCGGTATTTCCTTCGCGAGCAGATGGGCGATCCGGAGAAGGACCGGGACCTGTGGCGCGACCGCAGCGCGATCGAGTTCGCCGATCGCCTGGAGGCAAAGCTCCTCATGGTCCATGGGGTGAACGACCCGCGCTGCCCGGTTTCGCAGTCGCGCATCTTCCGCGACAAGCTCCTGGCGCTCGGTAAGAGAGAAGGCGACGACTTCGAGTACGTCGAGCTCGCCGACGAGGGTCACGGGAGCGCCGACATCCAGCAGAAGATCCGCACGTTCACGATCCTCGCCGACTACCTGGAGCGGGTCCTCTAGAGATCCAGGGCGAGCTCGTTCAGCGAGCGGGTCCGCTTGTAACTGGCAGCGGCTTTGCTCTGCATACCGCCAGCACTCTTTTTTAGGAGGCGGTTATGGACGCACTGACATTGCTCGAGCAGGACCATCAGAAGGTCAAGAAGCTCATGGGCGAGATCGAGAAGACCACCGAGCGCGGCGTGAAGACTCGCGAGCAGCTCTTCGACAAGCTCGTTACCGAGCTAACGATCCACGAGAAGATCGAAGAGCAGATCTTCTACCCTGCGGTGAAGGAGCGCGCGACCTCCAAGCAGCTCGAGGAGCTCGTGGCCGAGTCGTACGAGGAGCACCACTTCGTCGACATCGTCAAGGCCGAGATCGAGAACACGCCATTCGACTCTGAGGAGTGGGCGGCGAAGTTCAAGGTGATGATGGAGAACATCGAGCACCACGCCTTCGAGGAAGAAGAGGGAAACATGTTCCCCAAGGTCCGCCGGGCGTTCAAGAAGGACGAGCTCGAGGACATGGGGACGCGCATGGAAGAGCTGAAAGTGCAGCTAATGGACGTCCTGGCGGCCGAGCAGCCGACGGGAGCCTGATTCGCGTCGCTATGCGGCTTCGGGTGCTGGCCGGCGCGCGCGGCGGACGAGCTGCGACGCGCCGGCCAAACCGAATAGCGCGAGACCGGCGACGTCAGCGGTGATGCCCGGCGCGAGCAGCAGCAAACCGCCGGCGATCAGAAGCGCCCGTTCGAGGAGATCGGTCGGGCCGAGGAGGAATCCGCCGACGCCCGCGACCAAAGCGATGATGCCGACCGCGGCCGAGACCGATGCGAGGATCGCGTCCGGGATGGTCGACCCGGTCCAGAGGATCGCTAGGCCGTCGGGCTGCGTGAACATGAAGGGCACGAGGAAACAGGGCAGGGCGTACTTCCAGGTGAGCATCATCGTTTTGTAGGGATTGCCTCCGGTGATCGCGGCGGCCGCGAAGGGCGAGAGCGCGACGGGCGGCGAGACCTCGGACAACACGGCGTAGTAGAAGACGAACATGTGCGCCGCGGGCGGCGCCACTCCGAGCGTGATCAATGCCGGAACGACCGTCGGCACCGCGACGAGGTACGTGGCGGTTATCGGCAGCGAAAGGCCGAGCACCCAGAGGACGATCGCGGAGACGACGAGCGTCAGGACGAGGTTGCCAAGCCCAAGATCGAGGATCAGACGGGAGATCTTCAAGCCGAGCCCCGTCTGGAGCAGGATGCCGACCGCGATCCCCGCCACAGCGGTGGTCGCGCCGACGGGCAGGACCTGTTTCGTGCCGGCTGCGAGCGCTTTCACGAGCTTCCGCGGGGAGAGCGATGTCTCGCGCCTGATGTACGAGACGAGTATCGCCACGATGATCGACCAGAAGACCGCGGTGATCGTGGAGAAGCCGGCGACGAGGAAGACGATGATCGCGAAGAGCGACGTGTACTGGTACCAGTAGCGCTTCGTGAGGTCCCAGAAGCCCGGCGCGTCGAGCGCGATGGCGCGCGCACCGAGCCGACGGGCGTCGATCTCGATCGTCAGCAGGATGCCCAAGTAGTAGAGGATCGTCGGCATCATCGCCATGACCACGACCTGCAAGTAGCTGATCCCGAGGATCTCGGCCATGAGGAACGCGGCCGGTCCGAGTACCGGCGGTGAGATGACCGCGCCGATCCCGCCGGCCGAGAGGATCGCGCCGCTCGACTCCCGGTCGTGCCCCGCCTTCTTCAGCATCGGATAGGCGATGGACCCGAGCGTCACCGTCGTGGCGACGCCTGATCCCGAGACCGTGCCGAGGAGGAACGACGCCACCGTGACGGTGCGGGCCGCCCCCGTCGGGCGTTTCCCGGTCAAGGCGAACGCCAGATCGACGTAGAACTTCCCCGCGCCGGTGTAATCGAGGATCGCGCCGTAGATGGTGAACAGGATGATGAACGTCGCCGCGACCTGGAGCGGTGTGCCGAGCATTCCATCGAGGCCGAGGTACTGGTTCGAAACGATGTAGTCGAGATCCTTCGGCGGTCCACGGAAGGGACCCGGCATAAAGTCGGCGAAGTACGCGTACGCGATCGCGGCGACGCCAATCGCGGGCAGATGCCAGCCGATGGTGCGACGCCCGGCCTCGAGTACCGTGACGATCGCGATGACCCCGAAGGTGAAGTCCAACGCGTTCGGGTTGTTGACCCGGTAGATGACGGTCTCGAAGTTCAGAAAGACGTACCCGGTTATCGCGATCGAAGCACCGACGAGCGCAAGATCCACGACGTTGACGCGCTTGATGAACCGCGGATGCATCGGGTAGAGGAGGAACGTCAGGACGAGGATCGCCGTCAGAAAGATCATTTCGTAAATCTGCGGAGTGGTGATGGTCTGACCGAGGATCCGGAATGAGGGAACAAGCACGACACCCGTGAACGGGATCTCCGCGCCAGCCGCGGCGTAGTACAGGGCGAAGAGCGTCGTCGCCACGGCGAGCCCCGTGACGAGGCGGTCCCAGAAGCCGGTGAATGTGCGCGTCCTCGCCTCGGCTTCGTATTCCTCGATGAGCTCTTTGGTCCTGTCGTCGGCGAGGACTGCCTCGAGATCGGGACGCGCGATGACCTCCGGCTCGATCGTGGGCCCGGTCATCGGGCGCCCGCGAGCACGGCGAGGAGCCAGGGACGGTCCTGCGCGCGGACGCGGATCACGGTCTCACCGAACTCAGGCTTCAGGACCACCCGCCAGCGCGACGTCGAAAGTGCCTGCTCACCGGCGGGTGTGATCCGGATGACGAGCTCGGTGTCGGCAGCGACCGACCGCGGGGAGTCCTCCGTCCAGAGTCCGTCCGCCCGGACGGGCTCGCCCTTCCAGCCGAAGTATTCGATCGACCGAATGTCGCTTGATCGGACCCGCTGGATCCGGAGCGCGTTCCCCTCGCGTGAAAGCTCCTCGACGACGGTCACCTCGTAGATCGACTGGCGGTACGAGTACTGAAGTGGCTCGGCGTGATCGAGCGCACGCACGAACTCCGTCGTCCCGGCGCTCACGGTCAGGACGGGCACGGGAGTGGCGAGTGCCACTCCCGCGGTCGTTACGACCGCCGCGACGAGCGCGACGAGAGCGTTATTTCTTCCAGACACCCTTCGACTTATAGAAATCGATCGCGCCCTGGTGGTAGTCGATCGGCGAACCGACGACCGCCGACTCCAGCGTGAGGTCGTTCGCGGCGGCGTGGACCTTCACCAGATCGGCCTTGTTGTCGAACATCGTCGCGAGGATCGCCTGGGCCAGCGCCGGATCGAAGCTCGACGGCACGACCAGAAGATTGGCGACTCCCGATACGGTCACGTCGGCCGCCGTGTTGTATGTGGTCTTCGGGATCTTGATGGGGAAGTAGAAGTTTCCATATTTTGTCGACATCTTTTGAATGCTGTCCGCCAGATCCAGCATCTTGATCTTCGTACCGGTTGCGAGGTCCAGCACCGCCGGGACCGGCAGACCTCCGGAGAAGAAGAAGGCGTCGATCTTCCCGTCACGCAGCGCGTTCGCCGAATCCTGCGCACCCAGTCTCTCGCGAGAGATGTCGCTCGCGGGGTCCATCCCGTAGGCCTCGAGGGTGCGGTTCGCGATGATCTCCGTACCGCTGCCCGCTGATCCCATCGACACGCGCTTTCCTTTGAGGTCGGTCACCGTGTTGATGCCACCCGACTCCTTCACGACAAGGTGCGTCAGGTTCGAGTACAGAACTGCCAACACTTTGGCATCGGCGGGCTTCTCAGGCGAAGCGAACGAACCCTTGCCGTTCACCGCGTCGAACGCCGTGTCGGCGAGTGTGAACGCGACGTCGGCCTTGCCGTCACGGATCAGCTTCATGTTGTCGACCGATGCGGTGGTGGACTGAGCGCTCGCGGCGGTCCCCAGCTTCCGATTCAAGAGGTCGGCGAGCCCCGCGCCGTACACGATGTAGACCGCGCCGGTGCCGCCGGTGACGATGTTGAGCGTCTTTCCCGTGAAGCTCGGCGTCCCGGTCGCCGATGGGGTCGGCGTCGCCGCGGCGCGGGGCGCGCTGCACGCGACGGCGACGATCAAAGCCGCGACGAGCGGGGTCACGAAGCGAATGGCGTTTCGCATGTGCACCTCCCCAGCGGTAGGAGCGGCAGTCTAGGACGTTCGGGGTCGCTGCAGCCGTGATGACCGCCGCGCCTCGGCAGCCTTCATGCGGCGACGCTCCTCGTCGGTCTCGGCGAGGAGCGGGGGCAGGGAGACCGGCCGGCCGTGCTCGTCGGTCGCCACGAACACGAGGTACGCCGAGGCGACGTGGACGACGTTTCCGGTGAGCATGTCCTCCGCCTCGACGCGAACGCCGACCTCCATGCTGCTCCGGCCGACGTGATTCACCGATGCCTTCGCGGTGACGAGATGTCCCACGTAGACCGGAGCGAGGAAGGAGAGCTGATCGATGCGCGCCGTGACCACGCGCGCTCGAGCGTGCCTGGTCGCTGCGGCTCCGGCGACCGCGTCGATGAGCTTCATGACCTCACCACCGTGGACGTTGCCGTATGGGTTGGCGTCCGACGGAAGCATCGTCCGCGACATCACGGTCTTCGAGCCGGCGACGGTCTTCTCGTGCGGGGGCACCGCGCGATTCTGTCATCCGCGCCCCATTAGCATCGCCCGGTGACCGTTCTCTCTCGCGAGGAGCTCCGTGCCGCGCTGGCCGCGACGCCTCCGCTCATCGAGGATGCCGACATCCACATCCAGCTCCAGCCGAACGGGGTGGATCTTCGCGTCGAGCGCGTGCAGCGGCTCACCTCTCCGGGCCTGCTCGGCGCGGCCGACAACGTCCGCGAACCGGCGGCGCGTGAGGACGTCCAAGCCGACAAGGACGGCTGGTGGGATCTCCACCGCGGCGCGTACGTGATCACGTACCGCGAGAAGGTGAACCTTCCGACCGACCTCATGGCGCTCTCACGCCCGCGATCGAGCCTGCTCCGCTCCGGCGTCGCGATCCACGGCGCGGTCTGGGATGCGGGCTACTCCGGGCGCGGCGAGGGTCTCATGGCGGTGCTGAATTCACGCGGCTACCGCCTTCAGCGCGGCGCGCGCGTGGCGCAGCTCGTGTTCTTCCGACTATCGGCCGCCACCGGGGAGGGCTACAAGGGTAGGTACCACGGCGAGAACGCCTGATGGCATTTGACCCTCGGGCGCGACCTGAAATGTTCGCGAGCCGCCGTAGCCTGTAGCCCGATGAGTCAGCCGACGCCGAATCAGCCGTGATGCGTGAGCGCGTCATCTGGTCCGCGGGAGTCGTCATCGCGGTCCTCGCGCTCGGCGCTGCGGTCGTCGTCGCGAGCGCGCTCCCGGCGGGGTATGACTTCCGCGCGTACTGGCTCGCCGGGCAGCATCTATTGAACGGCGCGAAGCTTTACCCAGGGCCCGACACGATCCTCGGCTTGCCCGACGAGTTCCGCTATCTGCCGATCGTCGCGGTCCTCTTTGTGCCTTTCGCGGTTCTGCCCTACTCGGTCGCGCTCGCGATCTGGCTCGTCCTGCAGGTCGCGACCGCCGTCGCGCTGGGGATCGCGCTCATCCGCCAGCTTCCGCCGCTCTGGCGGCCGTGGGCCGCTGCGGGCTACGTCTTCTTTCTCGGCCTCGTGCTCGAGGTGACCCTCGGCAACGTGAATCTCCTCTCGCTCGGTCTCGTCCTCGCCGCGTGGCGCTTCCGCGACCGTGCGGTTCCGGCGGGGCTGCTCCTCGCAGCGGCCGTCGGCCTCAAGTTCCTGCCGCTCACCCTTCTCCTCTTCTATGTCGCGTCTGGCCGGTGGCGTCCGGTCCTGACGGGTGGTTTGATCGGAACCGCGGTACTCGCCGTCGGCGCCCTCGTGATGCCCGACCGCACCGCGGAGTACGTCCGCTTCGCGCCGAGGCTCCTCGAGCAGGACTGGGTCTACGCGCACATCGCGCGGCCGGGACCGGCGGAGCTCGCTGGCTTGTTCTGGTCGGATTGGTTCCCGCTCGCGCTCGCAATCGGCGCCGTGCTTTTCGCGATCGCGGCTGGCATCGCTGCACGACGCGACCGCTCGAACGAGAACGCGTGGCACGCGCTCACGCTGGCGACCGCGGGATACCTCGCGCCGTTCGGGTATTTCTGGACGACGTTCCTCATCCTGTCGCTGCCGCTCGCGGCGGAGACGCTGCGTCGCGCCGCAACGCGACCCGCGGGCGAGCGCCTGCCAATCGTCGCGCTCGTTGTCTGCTCATGGATCCTCATGGAGCCGCAACAGACTGGAACGCTCGTGCCGATCCTCTTGCATCTGCTTGGGGTCGCGGTCCTCTTCGTGGTCGCGATCGTGATGGTGCTGCGTCCTGCGCCGTCGATCGTCGGACTCAGGCTACCCAGTACCACAGCGCGTACATCGCAGTGAAGATCACGCTGATCGTGGCACCGACCGCAACGTAAGCGAGGCCGGTCCAGCCTCGGGCGACGAGCGCGAGCACCATGAAGGCCGGGAAGACCGAGAGGTAGTACCGCGGCGACGAGGTGAGCGAGCCAGTCGCGACCGAGATCACAAAGACGGCCGTCGCGTACGCCGCGAGGCTTGGCCGGAGGAAACGCCAGGACAGAATCACCAGCGCCCCGATGAACAGGGTGAAGCCGAGAACGAAGTAGGGGAAGCCATACACCTTCGGGTCGAAGAGGTCGGTGAACGCTTCGAACGGCACCGACGGCCCCACACCCCAGTTCGCCTCGGCCGTAAGGATCGCCTTCGGGTCTCCGGTGATGCGCCAGAGCACGACGAGCCAGCCAACGAGCGCGACCGCAGCGGGCGTCGCGGCCGCGAGCGCGGCTCGCACTCCCGACCGGCGGTAGGCCTCGATCGCAAGGGGAAGCGCGACGGCGGCGCCTATGAACGGCCTCGTCAAAGCGGCGAGCGCACCCAGAACCGCGGCCGCCAGCCACTGGCCGCGACGCGCGTAATAAACCGCGCCGATCGAGAGCGCGATCAGGAGCGACTCGGGGTAGACGACCGCAAGGAACACGCTCGTCGGGAAGACGAGTAGGTACAGCGCCGCGCGCGTCCCGGCCGCGGTGTCGTGATCGATCGCGACGAGGCTCGCGAGATAGATGAGCGCGACGAGGAGGGCGACGTTGGAAATCAGCACGCCGGCGGCGAGGTAGGCATCGCCGCTGCCCCCGAAGACCGTCGCCAGAACACGAATCAGGAACGGATAGAGCGGGAAGTACGCGTTGTTCGCGGGCACGGCTCCGTAGCCATCGTGCGCGATGTCGACGTAGGCCTTCGCATCCCATCGCGTCGCCGCGTCGAGGAGGGGGTTCGACGATGGGTGGCACACGTCGGGGCAGGTCGTCGGCGATGAGAAGATCGTGACCGAGGCGAGCGCGACGATCGCCGTCAGGACTCGCGTCAGCAGGAATGGCGCGAGCACGCTGCGCGCGGCGAACACCGCCGCGATGCTAGGTGCTGGGAAGGTCGATCCGGTTCCGTCGCGCGAATTCGATCGCGTCCGGATACCCCGCGTCGGCGTGTCGCATCACGCCGGTCCCCGGGTCCGCCGTCAGGACGCGCTGGAGCTTCTCGCGCCCGAGCGGCGTCCCATCCGCGACGACGACCATCCCGGCGTGGATCGAGTTCCCGATGCCCACACCGCCGCCGTGGTGCACCGAGACCCACGTCGCGCCGGACGACGTGTTCACGAGCGCGTTCAGGATCGGCCAGTCCGCGATGGCGTCGCTTCCGTCGCGCATGTCCTCGGTCTCGCGGAACGGTGAAGCGACCGAACCCGAATCGAGGTGATCGCGACCGATGACGATCGGCGCTTTGAGAGCGCCTTTTGCGACGAGGTCGTCGATCCGCTCGCCGAACGCCGCGCGCTCGCCGTACCCGAGCCAGCAGACCCGCGCCGGGAGTCCCTGAAAGGGCACCCGGTCTCGTGCGAGCCGGATCCACCGCGCGAGCGTCCGGTCCTCGGGGAAGAGCTCGAGCACGAGGTCGTCGGTGCGATGGATGTCCGCGGCCTCGCCGGAGAGCGCCACCCAACGGAACGGGCCTCGTCCCTCGGAGAAGAGCGGGCGGATGTACTCGGGCACGAAGCCGGGGTAGCTGAACGCGTCCGTGAACCCCGCGGCCTGTGCTTCGCCGCGCAGGTTGTTGCCGTAGTCGAACGCGACCGCGCCGCGCGCGGCCAGCGCGACGATCGCCTCAACGTGGCGCACGATCGACGCTCGCGAGCGCCGGACATACTCCTCGGGATCGTCTCGTCGGAGCGCGGCGGGGTCGGCGACGCCGGCGGGGACGTAGCCATCGAGGGGATCGTGCGCGCTCGTCTGGTCGGTGACGACGTCGACGTGAATGCCGCGCCGAACGAGCTCCGGGAGCACGTCGGCGGCGTTCGCCACCAGTCCGACCGACCGCGCCGCGCGCTCGCGCCGGTAGCGCTCGACGCGAGCGAGCGCGTCGTCCAGTGACGGTGCGATCTCGTCGAGAAAGCCTTGCGACTTGCGGCGCTCGGCGCGCGCGGGGTCGACCTCGACCACGAGCGCCGTGCCCTCGTTCATCGCGACGGCCATCGGCTGCGCTCCACCCATGCCGCCGAGGCCCGCCGTAACGACGAGCCGGCCCGCGAGCGACCCGTCGAAGTGCGTTCGCGCGACCGCCGCGAAGGTCTCGTAGGTGCCCTGGAGGATGCCCTGCGTGCCGATGTAGATCCACGACCCGGCGGTCATCTGCCCGTACATCGTCAGGCCGGCATCCTCGAGCCGGCGGAATTCGTCCCAGGTCGCCCAGCGCGGGACGATGAGCGCGTTCGCGATGAGCACGCGCGGCGCCCACTCGTGCGTGCGGAAAACACCGACGGGTTTGCCGGACTGGACGAGCAAGGTCTCGTCGCTCTTCAGCCGCGCGAGCGTTTGAAGGATGCGGTCGAACGCCGCCCACGAGCGTGCCGCGCGGCCCGTGCCTCCGTAGACGATGAGGTCCTCGGGACGCTCGGCGACGTCTGGGTCGAGGTTGTTCTGGATCATGCGGAACGCGGCCTCCTGCGGCCAGCCGAGACAGTGCAGCGATGTGCCGCGCGGGGCCCGGACGACGCGGGCTGTGACGGTCACGCCGCCAATTGTCCGTCAGCGTCGATAGACGCGATACGGCCCAACACGCGTGACCAAGGTTGCGTGCTCCGTCAGCGCGGCGACCAGACTCTGCTCGAGCGGCGGCTCCTCGACGAGCTGCAGCCGGTCCTTTACGAAGACCCACCGCAGACCGACCTCATCCGCGAACCGCGCGATCTCGCCGGGAGAGTACGGATTCGCGACGTCGTAGAAGTACACGCTGGGGAGCCGAGGCGGCCGACCGAGTGCGAAGAACGCCGGATCCTCGCCCGGCAAGAACACGAACGGCTCATCCGGCGGGACGTTGTCGCGCGTCCAGACGAGGATCGCGTCGAGGTCGGCGATGTATGGGCCGCGTGCGGACAGACCGGCGAGCGCCGGAAAGTCCGACCGAGCCACCGGCCCCGGCGCGTTTACGTCGGCGAAGAGAAGCCGAGCATTTGTGACTGTGTACACGAAGCCTGACGCGGCAAGAGTCAGCGCCAGCACCGCCCCGGTCAGCGGCGCGATCTGGGTAGGTCGCTCGACGAAGCGACCGAGGTCACGAACGAGCGCCGCGAGGGCGAGTACCAGCAGAGGAAAGATCCCGTATGTCGAGCCGTAGAGGTCGTGCGAAAGGATGGCCGCGCCAGCCGCCCCCGCCACGACAAGCGGAATGAGCGTCTCAAAGCGGACGCCGCTCCGCACGAGCTGGATGACCGAGAGGACCGACGCGGCGATGAGCAATGGCGGGAAGAGGGCCGGGGCGACCGGTAGCACCGTTGGCACGAAGACGGTCGCGAATAGTGGGAGGCAGAGTCCCGCAACGAATATCGGGCCGCGCGCGCGCGCGGGGAGCGAACGCGCGAGCGCAGCCAGCCCGAGGATGAGCACGCCAGGCCAGATCACGATGGGATCCACGAACGTGCGCATCCGATCGAGCGAGACGCCGCGGCCGGCGATAGCGAAGTTCCAGGTCCACATGAGGTAGTGGTCGATGCCCACGACAAGCTGCAGCGCGGCAATCTCGAGGCCGAGACAGACGACGAGGCCGGCCATGATCCATCGGAAACTCGGGCGCCCGGCGGGCCGCGCCACGGCATCGGCGAGAAGCGCCGCGACCATCAGAACGAGGAAGGCGCCGCCGATCGTTTGCTTGACGAAGATCGGCACGGCGAGGAGCGCACCTGCCATCAAGCCACGTGCCGGTGTTGGCCGGTCACGCGCCGCGAGGACCGCGGCCAGCGTCGCCAGGACGAAAAAGCAGGCGTCGGGGTCGTAGAAAGGGTGGGGGAAGATCGCGTAGATCCCAAGGGGCACGAGCGGGATGCTGAGGATCACGGCGACCACGGTTGGCCGTCCGAGTGGGGTGTCCACAAGGCGCCGCACGATCACATAACCGAGCGCAGTCCCGACACCACCGACGAGCGTCGCATATGCGATCTGAACGAAGAAGTGTGAACCGAACGCCTTTATCAGCAGCGCCTGGGTGAGGAACACGAACGGGGCGAGAACGAGGGGAAACTGCAAGTACGGGACCTCGCCGGCAGCGATCCTCGTGGCCGTGTTCAAGATGTACGAGAGGTCGACGAGGACGGCCACCTGCGTGTTCCGCCACAGGGTGAAGGCCGCACTCGCTGCGAAGAGTAAGAAGGGGATCAGAAACGACTGCCTAGCGCGCGCCGCGGGGCCGGCGCCGAACACTGAGGGCCGAGTATATGTGGGCGGAAGACGCGGGATCGCCGCATTGACGCCATTTGGCGGCGTTCAGAGGCGCGAAGCGCACTACCCTTCGCGGTGATGTCGTCCGCGCACGCGATCGACGGAGATCCAGTGCTCTCCGAGATGACCCGTGCGCTCGAGGCCGGCCCGGAGATCTACCGACCTTCCAACTTTTGGACGGATCTCGGTCGCGTTCATCGTGCGCAACTGGAGCGGCTCGGCTTCGACAACTTCAAGCGGACCGTCAACACGAGGTACTTCAACTGGCGGATCCTCGGGATCGTCCGACATCAGCTCGGCGTGATCGGTGATTGGCTCCGTAGGCCGGATCTCGAGGTTTTCCGTGCTCGCTTCCCGCAACCAACGTTCGGCCCAGGCGGGACTATCGCTTCGTTTAACGCGCCTTCTGCCTGGATCTACAAGACCTTTGTGGCCATGTATGCGGACTCGCTCGCGCGCCACGACCCGCTCGGTATCGTCGGAAAGCTCGAAGAACCCTCGGTCGGAAATCCATTCACTGTCGTTCATCGAGGCCGCTCAATCTCGCAGGACCTCTGCAATTCCATCCATGAGCTGTACAGCATCTTCCTTCAAGATGCGGGGCCGATCGCCACCGGCGGCCCGCTTGAAGTCGCCGAGCTCGGAGCAGGCTACGGGAGGCTTGCCTACGTGATCGTGTCCGCGAGTCCTGGTGTCCGCTACACGATCATCGATGTCCCTCCGGCGCTCTATCTCTCGCAGCGCTATCTCACCACGGTCTTCCCGGAAATGCCGGCGTTCCAGTTCCGATCGTGGGACAACTTCGAGTTGATCCGTGACGAGTTCTCGACCGCCCGGCTTCGTTTCCTGCTGCCCCATCAGGCCGAGCTTCTCCCGGAAAGATCGGTCGACTACTTCATCAACGTCAGTCAGCTCCACGAGATGTCCGGACCGCAGGTGGCGCGCTACTTCGCCGTGATGGACCGGCTGTGCCGCGGTCGCGTCTACACGAAGCAATGGCTTGTGTCACGCGCTCGCGCGAACGACGTTACCTTCCGAGAGCACGACTATCCCGTGCCGACGCGGTGGCGGACGCTGTATCACCGTAGGCACCCTATCCAGCGGATGTTCTTCGAAGCGCTGTACGAGGTGGAATAAGGGGCTTGCCTATGCGAGGAAGAGGCGACCGGCGTTGGCTTCTCCTTGGGGCTGGCGGGCTGGTCGGGGGCCATCTTCGACTCGCGCTCGCGGGACGAGATGTCGTCGAGACGTCGCACCGCGCGCAGCTGCCGGGCACAGTCACGGTCGACCTCACCGACCCCGCGGCCACGACGCGCCTCATTCGTGAGGCCCGACCGGACGTGATCGTCGTCGCGGCGGCGAATGCATTCGTCGAGCAGTGCGAACGGGAGCCGATCGCAACCCGTGCCATCAACGTCGACGCGGTGCAGCGGGTCGCCGACGCGGCTCCGGACGCGCTCCTCGTGGTGTTTTCGAGCGAGTACGTCTTTGATGGAAGCGCCGGGTCGTACGCGGAGGATGACGCCGTCGCGCCACTCAACGAGTACGGCCGGCAGAAGGTCGCGGTGGAAGCGATCGCTCGAGGACGCCCCGACCATCTCGTGTGCCGGGTGTCGGGCGTGTACGGCTGGTCCGCGGCGCGGACGAGCTTCGTGTCCCAACTTGTCGACCGCCTTCGTGCGGGCGAGCGCATACGGGTTCCGTCAGACCAGCTCATCACACCGACGCCGGCGGCTGATCTGGCCGGTGCGGTCGTCGAGCTTGTCGACCGCGGGGCGAGCGGGACTTTCCACACGGCAGGCCCGGAGATCCTTCCACGGCCCGAATTCGCCCGACGCGCGGCAGAAACGTTCGGTCTCGACGCGGCACTCCTCGAGATACGGGCGACGGCGGAGCTCGGGCTCGCCGCGCCGCGGCCGCTCCGCGCCGGTCTGGTCACGGACAAGCTTCGCGCGTTCCTTGGGCACGGCCTGTCGCCTTCCCGCGACGCGCTCGCCGCCATGCGCGACACGGAGTCTCGCGGCTGAGCGAGCCCGTCTGCGTTATCTGCGGCGCGATCGGGCAACCCCGGATCTTGGGTGGTGTGCGCGATTACGTCACCGGCGAGCGGTTTCAGATCGTGCAGTGCCCGCGCTGCGGTTTCGGTCTCACCGATCCCGTTCCGCTCTCGATGGACCGGTACTACCCGCCGCGGTATCGCCGCTTCAACGCGCTCGCCGCGTTTGTCCTGCGCCGGTTGTACCTCCGGCGCGTCGACCGCTGGCACGCGCGCCTCCCGAGGGCGGGTCGGGCGCTCGAGCTCGGAAGCGGCACGGGCTGGATGCTTCGCGCGCTACGCGAGCGGGGCTGGCTCGCTGTGGGGAGCGAGCGCACGGTCACCGCGGCCGCGGCGGCGCGCGACGCGGCCGGCGCGCCAATGTTCGTGGGTGACCTGAGCGCGATCCGTGACGAGCCGCTACTCGACCTCGTGATCATGTTCCACGTTCTCGAGCACTTGGCCGATCCGCAGGCTGTCCTTGCCGCGGTCGCGCGACGCGTGAAGCCGGGCGGGACACTGATCCTCGGGATACCCAATATCGCGAGCTGGCAGTCACGATTCGCCGGGCGTTCGTGGATGCATCTCGAGGTGCCGCGACACCTCTGTCATTTCTCGCCGGACGCCATCGAGCGCGCGCTTGGCGCATCCGGCTTTCGGATGACCCGCATCGACTTCCAGTCGTTCGAGCACGATCCCTTCGGCTGGGTGCAGAGCACGCTCGACCGGCTCGGCTTCGAGCAGTCGTTGCTGGTGAAGCTCCTCGCCCGAATGCAAGACCGGCACTCGGACGTTCTCACGACTCTGGTCGCCGCTCTTCTCGCGATCCCCCTCGGCGTCGTCGGTTTGGTGCTCGCCCTCGCAAGCTGGCGCGCCGGCGCAGGCGCAGTCATGGAGGTCTGGGCCACGCGGCAGGAGCGTTCGGCCGGCTAGAGGTAGGTCCTGTTCTTGTCAACGACGAAGACTGGCCGGGCCACGCCGTTCTTGTACGCCCGCGCAAGGTAGAGCGCGATCGTCGAGAGCGCGATGAGCGCGAAGTAGAACGTTGCGACCGATGCGAGGCTCGCGATTCCTGCGGCACCGAGCCCGGCGACGATCGCGACGAGCGGGAACAGGAAGCCGATGACGACCGCGAGATAAAGGATCAGGCGCAGCGGGAACGTCGAGCTCGCAAGAAAACCGGCCACCGCGAACCGCGTCATGTTCAGGAAGTTGTAGTGGCTCTTGCCGGACGTCCGCACGCCGCGGATATAGGGGACTCCGACGCGGACGAAGCCGACATAGCCGATCTCCGCGCGCAGGAAAACGTACGTGGTCTGAGGCGTGATGATCGCATCGCGGACCTGGCGCGTGATCATCGCGAACTCGGCCATCCAGAGGACGATGTCGCTGTCCGCGATCCTCTTGTTGAGGTAATAGAAGATCCGGCGAAAGAACGTGACGATCGCGGGCTCAACGCGGTTCGAACGGATGCCGTAGGCGACGTCGGCGCCGCCGTCGAGCGCGGCGTGGAAGTCTCCAAGCAGTTCCGGAGGGTCTTCGCAGTCGACGTCGATCATCGCGTAGCGGTCGGCCGAAATGAGCGAGAGCCCGGCGAGAACGACCGCCTGATATCCGAAGTCGCGCGAGAGCGAGATCACCTTCACACGCTCGTCCTTCGAGCGGACCTCGCAGATCCGCTCGAGCGTGCCGTCGTCACTTCCATTGTTCACGAAGACCATCTGCCAGGAGATTCCGGCGAGCGACTCGAGAACCGGACGCGTCCGCTCGTAGAACGGCGCGACGTTGCCGAGCTCGTTGCGGACGGGAACGATGATCGCAAGCGCGCGGTCGCTCATCGGCGACACACAGTACGTGACCTTCGGTCGCACCTACGTTGCGGGCGAGGATCATGGCGAGCGTCGGGCGTCCCTCGGCGAGGATCGCGATAATCAAGCCCCGTGGATCCCCTCACGCTGGCCATCGCAGCCACGCCTTCGTTCATCGCGAGCGCGGTCGAATTCGTCGAGGCAACCACAATCGTCCTGGCCGTCGGTGTCACCCGCGGGTGGCGCGCGCCCCTCCTCGGTACCGCAGCTGCGACCGTGACCCTTGCGGTCATCATCGGCACACTCGGCGTGGCCATCGTCACGGTCGTCCCCGAGCACCTCCTCAAAGGAGTCGTGGGCACGTTACTGCTTCTTTTTGGCCTGCGTTGGCTGCGCAAAGCGATCCTTCGATTCGCCGGGATCGTCGCGATCCACGATGAGGAGCTCATCTACCTGCGCGAGCTCGCCGAGCTTCGGGAGCAGGGCCTTCGAAAGAATGAGTTCGACTGGGTTGGCTTTCTCGTCGCGTACAAGGCTGTCCTTCTCGAAGGGACCGAGGTGGCGTTCATCGTCATCGCCTTCGGGGCGGCGGGTGGAGCGGCCCTTAGCTCGGCGGTCGCCGGAGCGATCGTGGCCGGCATTCTCGTGATCGCACTCGGTGTCGCACTTCAGAAACCGCTGACCATGGTCCCCGAGAACTGGCTCAAGTTTGGCGTGGGGGCGATGCTCTGCAGCTTCGGCGTGTTCTGGTTCGCCGAGTCGCTCGGGATGCAGTGGCCCGGCGATGCGCTCTCGATCCCTCTGATCGTCGTCACGTTCCTGGCCGCGAGTTGGCTCGCGGTGAGGATGCTGAAAACGCTTCTTCCGGAAGGCGCCCAGATTGAAGCGCGAAATGTTTAAAGGTGTTTGGTCGACACTGGTCGGTCTGCTGATCGAGGACGGTCAGCTCGCGATCGGCGCGCTCGTCGCGCTAGCGATCACGTGGCTCCTCGCGGCGGAGGGCGGAGACCAGACTCAGCAAGTCGTCGGGTGGGCGCTCCTGGCGATGGTCCTTGTCCTCGTCGTCGCGAACCTCTACCGAGCGGGCCTCGTCGCGCGCGCCCGGTTGAGCTCAGCGCGCCGATAGCACCCGCGCTCGTGGTCGTTGCGGATGCCGACCGCCTGCATGAACGACTCGACGATGGTCGGCCCGACGAATCGGAAGCCACGCCTCTTCAGATCTTTCGAGAGGGCATCCTTGTCGTCGAATCCCCAGACGTAGCGATCGAACGACGCGAATTCCTTCTGCACGACGGCCAACGCCTTCGCGTTGCCGATCGCTGCGTCGATCTTGGCGCGATTGCGAATGATCCCCACATCTTTCATCAGCCGAGTTACGTCCTTTGACGTGAAGCGAGCGACTTTCCCCGGATTGAAGTTGACGAACGCCCGCCGAAATGCATCGCGTTTGCGGAGTACCGTCTCCCAGCTGAGGCCGGCTTGCATGCCCTCCAAGACAAGGAACTCAAACAGGAGTCGATCATCGTGCAGAGGCTGACCCCACTCCGAATCGTGATAGCTCAGAAGAGGCTCGCGCGAAGCCCACGCGCAGCGGTGGCGCCGGGCCGC
>Ga0209807_1000090_pt1 | contig 36950 bp, 41 predicted proteins | sample GraSoiAngelo_154_FD_186168 | JGI IMG/M metagenome (GOLD analysis project Ga0209807, IMG submission 186168) | Grasslands soil microbial communities from the Angelo Coastal Reserve, California, USA - 14_1009_13_20cm (SPAdes) (version 2) | ecosystem: Environmental > Terrestrial > Soil > Grasslands ... | reverse complement strand
GCGCTCCTTTATGCGTTGGGCAGCGGCGCCATCTCCATCGGCTTCGGCATGCTGCTCTTCGCGCCCTGGCCGGCGATCGTAGCCATCGGCGGGATCTATGCGGCGCTCGTCGCCGCCGACTCCGCGGTGTACTCGACCGCCGTGACGGAGCTCGCGCCTGCGGCGCGGATCGGCTCCGCGCAGGCGCTCCAAGCCGTGGCCGGATTCGGGATTGGGTCGCTCGGGCCGATCGTCGCGGGTGCCACGCTCGATCTCGGCTCTGGCTGGGTCGGACCGTTCCTCGCCGCGGGCGTTGTTGGCATCGCCACGGCGCTCCCCCTCGCGCTTTCGTTTCGCGAGCGGCCGCTCATCACCGCCGATCGCGCGTGATCATCGTTGTCGAGGGCCCGAGCGGTGCGGGCAAGACGACCTGGTGCCGAACGCATGGTGGCCCGAACGCGCTCCTGGAGGCATTACCCAATCACGCGACGGTTCCCACCGAGCCGCGTGCCGCCGCGCGCTTCTGGGTAGAGCGGAATGTCGTTCGGTGGCAGGAGGTGCTCGCACGTGAGGCCCGCGACGGCCTCGTGGTCGTCGACACCGATCCGTTCAAGCTTCACTACGTCTGGACGCTCGTTAAAACTGGACAGGTCGGTGAGGTCGAGTGGCTGATGCAGCGCGATGCCGCACGTGACGCGTTCGCGGCCGGACGCTACGCCCTCGCCGATCTCTTCCTCGTAGGGGATGTCGACGATGCGACGCTCCGCGCGCGACGCGATGCCGATCCGACGCGCACGCGGCGGAACTTCGAACGCCACGTCCAATTACGTGACGCGCTGCTGCGCTGGTACCGCGCCATCGATCGGCTCGAGCCGGGCCGTGTCGTCTTCGGTCTACCGGACGCCGGCATCACGCGAGATCTGCTTGCGAGAGGGAAGCGAAAGACGCGCTCCGGGCGCGAGCTCTTCGAACAGCTGATGAGCGAGCTCGCCGCCCTCTAGGCGCCCTGCGTCCGCTCCAGGCCGGCCACGAACGTGTCGAGACCGAACTCGAACGCGGCCGCGCAGTCCGCGCCCGAGATCTCGTCCCAGTTCTCGAGGATGTAGGGGTCTGCCCCAGCCGGGAGCGGTGGCGGCACGCTGCCGCGGATGCCGGCGGTGCCGGCTTCCCAATACGCGAAACCGATCACGTACGACTCCGCAGTGGCGAGAACGTGGAAGGCCGTGCGTGCATCAAACCCCCCATTGCGAAGGAGCGCCATCACCGCTCCGGCCGCGCCGAGCGCGCCGGGATTGCTGAGCTGGAGCGTCGCGAGCAACGGGATCGCGTTGGGATGGCGCAGCAGGAGCTGTCGGTAGTCGCGTGCGAGTGCGCGGAAGGCGTCCTGCCAGGGAGCGCTGCCCGGAACGGGCAGGAGCAGCTCCGCCAGCAGTCGTCCGACGACCGCTTCGAGGAGCACGGCCTTCGAAGGGAAGTGACGGTACAGCGACATGGCCTCAACGCCGAGCGCGGAGCCCAGACGGCGCATCGAGAGCGCCTCGAGGCCCTCGCGATCGACGAGCTCGATCGCTGCCTCGACGATCCGTTCCGCCGAGAGCGGCGTGCGCCTTGACGCGAGCACTTTTGCCACTTAGGTTTACAGCGTACGCTTACAGCGTAAGTCCGCGCAAGAGGTGCAATCCATGTTCGCGGCCTGGGGGCGGTTCGTCTACCGGCGGCGCTGGCCCGTCCTCGCGGTATCGGGCCTCTTGCTCGTGGCGTCGGCATTCATCGTCGCGCAGGGCGGGAAGCTGCAATCCGGCGGCTTCATCGAGACCTCTGAGTCCGGACGAGCCTCGCGGCTCATCGAGCGGGAGCTGCCGCGCGCGGGCGGCGGCACGTTCACTCTGATTTTCTCGAGCGACACCCTCTCCGGCACCAGCCCCGAGTTCCGCGCAGCCGTCGAGTCCGCGCTCGCGCCCCTCCGTAAAGACTCACGCATCGCGACGATCGTTACCCCTTACGACGGCACGGCGAGCGACCCGACACAGCTCAGGTCAAAGGACGGTCACGCCGTCGCCATCGACGTCGCCGTCAAGGACGACCTCGCGACAGCCCGTGACTACTACCCCGAGCTTCGCGCCCTCGTGCGGTCGGACACGCTGCGCGTCCAGGCCACGGGCGTCCTCGCGATCAACAGCGGGTTCAACGAGGTCTTGCAACAGGACCTTCGCCGCGCCGAGACCATTTCCCTCCCGCTCGCGCTCGTTCTGCTGCTCGTCGTCTTCGGCTCGATCGTCGCCGCTTTCGTACCGCTCGGCGTCGGTGTGCTCGCGGTCATCGGCGGCATCGCCGGGATGTTCCTCGTCGCGCGCGTGACCGACGTGTCCGTCTACGCCTTGAACGTGGTAACGCTCATCGGTCTCGGCGTGGCGATCGACTACTCGCTCTTCATCACGAACCGATTCCGCGAGGAGATGCGGCGCGGTCGGAGCGGCAACAACGCGCTGGCGATCGCGATGGCGACGTCCGGACGCGCGATCACGTTCTCCGGCCTCACCGTCGCCATCGGCCTCTCCGGGATGCTTTTCTACCAAGGGACGTTCCTCTCGTCGATGGGCATCTCGGGCGCGATCGTCGTCGCGAGCGCGGTGTTCTACGGCTTGACGTTCCTTCCCGCGCTTCTCGCGATACTCGGACGCAACCTCGGGCGCGGGCGCGTTCCGATCTTCCAGCCGGACTCTTCCGGCACCGGCTGGTGGCACACGATCGCGACCGCGGTGATGCGCCGGCCTCTTCTCGTGCTCGTACCGATCGTCGCGTTCATCCTTCTCCTGGGCTCGCCGTTCCTTCATCTGCGCCTCGCCAACAACGACGTGACGGCGCTCCCGACACATGAGGAGTCGCGGGCCGCGTTCGACCGGTTGGTGAATGAATTCCCCGGCGGCAATCAAACGCACATCACCGTGGTGGTCGAGTACCCGACGGCCGATCCTCTTACGCCGTCTCGCGTCCCCGGCCTCGTGGACTACGCGAAGAGGATCGCCGCGCTCCCGAACGTCGACATGATCACGAGTCCGGTCACGGTCGACCCGCACTTCGGCGCGGCGGAGTACGCCGCGCTTTACGCCCAGCCACGGGCGCAGCTCCCAGCGCAGCTCCAGGCACTCGTGCGCGGCACCGTGGGCGAGCACATCGTCGTGCTCGACGTCGTCACGCAGAAGGGCATCTACAGCGATGAGGCACGGCAGCTCCTCCGCTCCATCCGCGCGCTCGCCGGGCCGCCCGACGCCGCGGTCGCCGTGACCGGCTTCACCGCGATCGACCTCGATACGGTGGACTTTATCGCGAGCCACACGCCCGCGGCGCTTGCCTACATCGTTGCCGCGACGATGCTCGTGCTCTTCCTCCTGCTCGGGTCGGTGGTCCTTCCGCTCAAGGCGGTCGTCATGAATCTCCTCTCGATCTCCGCGTCATTCGGTGCGATCGTCTGGATCTTCCAGGACGGCCACCTCGCGGCGCAGCTCGGATTCACACCCGGTTCGATCGACCCGACCCTACCGGTGATCATGTTCTGCACCGTGTTCGGTCTCTCCATGGATTACGAGGTGCTGCTTCTCTCCCGAATGCAAGAGGAGTACATCCGCACCAAAGACAACACGAGCGCGGTCGCGATGGGCCTTGAGAAGAGCGGCCGGCTCATCACGGGCGCTGCCGCGATCATGGTCGGGGTCTTTGCCGCGTTCGCTCTTGCCGACATCGTTCTGATCAAGGCGATCGGCCTAGGGATGGCCCTTGCTGTGGCTATCGACGCGACGCTGGTCCGCGCGCTGGTCGTCCCAGCGACGATGCGTCTTCTCGGTGACCTCAACTGGTGGGCGCCGGGGCCGCTCGCGCGGTTCCAGAGGCGGATCGGTCTCTCGGAGTCGACGGCCTAGCACACAAGCCGTTTGCCCCTCGCCGGTAGGATGGGCGCTCGTGCAAGCAGTTCAGGCCCCAATGCTGCGACCCCTCGGTGTCGGCGACGTCCTCGACCGGACGTTCACGGTGTACCGATCCAAGCCGCTCATCTTCATCGGCATCTCGGCGATCTGGTACCTGCTGCTTTTCCTCGTCTTCATCGTGCTCGGCGCGATCATCTTCGCCGGGTCACTCTCGACATTCGCGAGACAGGCGACCACGCCGAGCCCCGAGTTTGTGGCCGGGGCGGTCGTCGGAATCATCGGCTTCGCTATCGTCGCCGTGGTCGTCGCGATCTTCCTCTTTTCGGCCCAGAGCGCGGGACTCGTGCACGCGGCGGCTCGACGTTATCTCGCGAAAGAAGTCACGATCGGAGAATCGTTTCGAGCGGGCCTCTCCGCAGCCGGACGATTGTTCTTTGCCGGGCTCCTCGTCTTCTTGGCGATCGCCGCGCTGTGGTTGCTCGTCTTTGTCATCGGTGGAATCGCCGCCGCGGTCGCGCGAGAGCCCGTGGTCGGCGCTCTCGTCATCGGCTTGGGCGTGATCGTCGCGATAGTGGGGACGTTCTATCTTGCCGCTTCGTGGCTGGTCGCTCCTGTCATCGTCGTGGTCGAGAAGATGGGACCCATCGCGGCGCTCGGCCGTTCATGGCGGCTCTCGAGCGGAAGTCGCTGGCGGATCCTTGGCATCCAGATTCTTCTCTTCATCCTCAACCTGGTCCTCTCGATCCTGATCGGCGGAATCTTCGGCGGGCTCGCCGCAGCGGGACAGACCCAGCAGCCCGGCCAGTTCGGCGTCAGTACGGTTGTCCAGACCCTCGTCAACCTCGCTTCAACGATCATCTGGGCCCCGGTCGAGTGGATCGCGTTCACGATCCTCTACTACGACCTGCGGGTCCGGAAAGAGGCGTTCGACTTGCAGCTCGCCGCGGAGGCTTTGCCGCAGTCCTGAGACGCGCTCTCGTCCTGGGCCTCGTTCTCTGGATCGCCGTCCCCTCTAGCGCTGCGGCGGACACGCTGACGCTCGACGCGTACCGCGCGCGGCTCGCGCAGGTCCGCACGCTCGTGGACCGGTCGCGAGCGGCGGGGACGCTCGATCGCGAGCGCATGCTCGCGCAATCGGTCGCCCTTTTGCGGCAGACGACCGCCGTACAGAACCGCGGGGAAACCGTATCGGTCGACGACGGCCCGGTCGCAGATCTGCTCGCGGGCGCCAACGGGGCGAACGCCACCCTCGCGATCCTCGATGCGTACATCGCGACCGCCGATCGCGCGACGCAGAGCGGCATCGACCCCTCTACCGCCGACGCCCGGCTCCGCGAGATCGTCGGGGCTCCCGAGAGCCCCGGAACCTCGCTCTCCGGCGTCGCCGCCTTGCTGGATTGGATCGGCTCGCGGATCGCCGCGTTTGTGAGCGGCATCCGTGGCATCCCCGATCTGCGGTTCATACCCTTGGTCGTCGCGGCTATTGGGATCGGTCTCGCGCTCTTCATCGTCGCGACGCTCGGACGCGGTGTCCGCGAGCGCGTTCGGCGCGAAGTCCTGCTGCCGGACCGCACGCTCGCGCGCACGGACGACCCCGCGGCCCACCGGCGGGCTGCGGAGGCGGCGCTCGCGGGCGGACGCGCGCGTGAGGCGATCCACGAGCTCTACCTCTACGTGCTGCGCACGCTTGCGGTACGCGAGCTGATTCGCTACGACCCCGCGCTGACCGATCGCGAGCTCCTCATGCGGGCGGCCGCCATCCCGAACGCGGATGCGCTCCGCGATCTCGTGGCGCTGTATGAGCGCGCGTGGTTCGGTCTACGCGAGCCCGACGCTGCCGAGGCCGAGCGGGCGCAGTCGCTCGCCTCGCGGGTCGCCGGATGAGGCGGCTGCGCCGGGTCCACCCTCTTTACTGGCTCGCGCTCGTCCTCTTCATTGCCGCGCTCGTCGCGAGCGCGCTCACCGCCGACACGTCGGGCGGCGTTTCGCGATCGGCGTCGATCTACGACGCAGGTCCCGGCGGGACCGCCGCTCTCCGCAAATACCTCGAAGCGATGGGCGCGTTCACCATGACCGTGCAGGGGGACACGTTCGCGGCCGATCCCTCACAGATCGGCGTTCTGTTCATGCTCGCCCCGAGCGAACAATTCACGCAGTTCGACGCGCTCGCCGTCCGGCGCTTCGTGACGGCCGGTGGCACCGCCGTGCTGGCGAGCGACACCGGCCTCGTCGAGACCGCGCTCCTGGACACGTTCGACGTTCACGTCGCCGGACCGCTCGGGCCAGGTCAGTATCCGATCGGCGGCGTGACCTTCGCCGACCCGCCGGCGCACGCGATCGCGATCGATCGTGGCATCACCTTTTCGCTCGGTACGGGCCGTGTACCGCTCGCCGCCGCGTCCGGCCGGGCGATCGTCGCGCTGGCGCGCGAGGGGACCGGCTCGCTCATCGTCGTCGGATCGGTCGGGCCTTTTCTCACAGCGGAGCTCGGCGAAGCCGACAACGGGCGGTTCGCGCTCGGCCTCGCTGCCTCTGCGATCGCGCGCGGTCGCGCAGTGGCGTTCGACGAGTACCACCACGGCGTGCACCCGACGACCGACGTGCTGGTCCTACTCACGCGGACCTGGCCCGGCCGGGCCATGCTGTTCGCCGGCATCGCATTCTTTTTCTATCTCGTCGCGACGGGGCGGCGGCTCGGGGCCGCGATCCCGCTCGACGCGCGCCCGCCGCGCTCGAGTCTTGAGTACATCCGCGGCTTCGCGGGTCTGGTGCGGCGGTCAGGACACGGCGAGATCGCGCGCCGCAGATTCCAGCGCGAGCTCAGGAGGGCTCTCGCGCGAGAGCTGGGGCTCGATCCGGAGACGCCGATCGGCGACATCGCCGCCGAGATCGCCACGACGGACCGCGAACGCGCCGCGCGGGTGCGCGCGCTCGATGAGGCGCTGTCGCGGCCATTGCGGGACGACGCGCTGCTCCGTACCGTCCGCGAGATCGGTCTCGTCACCGCCACCGCCGGCGAAACAGGAGGAAGAGCGTGACTACAAAAGACATCGCCGCCCGCTACGCCGACCAGATCCATCGCGTGGTCGTGGGCCAGGACGAGACCGTTCGCCTGTCGTTCATCGCGCTCCTGCTCCGCGGGCACCTGTTGATCGAGGGCGTGCCCGGCACGGCGAAGACGCTCCTCGCGCGAACGGTCGCGCGTCTCATCGGTGGAACGTTCAAGCGGATCCAGTTCACGCCCGACCTCATGCCGAGCGACGTCGTCGGCACGACGGTCTACGAAATATCCACGAGCTCATTCCGCACGCGCACCGGTCCCGTCTTCGCGAACGTTGTCCTCGCCGACGAGATCAACCGCGCGCCCGCGAAGACGCAGAGCGCGCTGCTCGAGGCGATGGAGGAGCGGCAGGTCACCCTCGAAGGCGAGTCGCTCGCGCTGCCCGACCCATTTCTCGTGCTCGCGACGCAGAACCCGGTCGAGTACGAAGGCACCTATCCACTGCCTGAGGCCGAGCTCGACCGCTTCGTCTTCAAAGCCATCGTCCGCTATCCGAGCGCCGACGACGAGCGCGCGATCCTGAGAGCTCACGACCGGGGCCAGCCTTCCGCGAAGATCGTCGAGATCGACCCGTTCCCGCACGGAACCCTCGAAGAGTGCCGTGGCGAGATCGAGAACGTGACCGTCGAGGACTCGGTGCTCGACTACGTGGTGCGCATCGCGGCCGAATCGCGGCGCTCGCCTGACCTCATCCTCGGGGCGAGCCCGCGCGCCGCGGTGCACCTGCTCCGTGCGGCCAAAGCCGCCGCGGCCATCGACGGCCGCGACTTCGTCACGCCGGACGACGTGAAGTCGCTTGCGACACCGACGCTTCGGCATCGACTCGTGTTGAAAGCCGAAGCCGAGATCGAGGGTCTTGATGCGGATGCCGTGTGCAAGCGCGTGCTCGCGCGTCTTGACGTGCCCCGCTGAACCGTCTCGCCGCTCTGCCGATCCCGCGCCCACGCCTTCTGGCGCTGATCCTCGTCGCGGCACTCCCGCTCGCGCTCGCCGAGGTCGCCCCAGTGTTCGTGACTCTCGCAATTGCCGTCCTCGTGGTCGCGATCGTCCTTGCCGTCGTCGACTTTCGGGCGACGCCGTCGCCGTCGAGCGTCCCGATCGAGCGCGTCGCCGAGCCGCAGCTCTCGATCGGCGTCGGCAACCGCGTGACGGTTCGGCTGCGAAATCCGTTCGCGCTTCCGCTGCGCGCGACGGTCCGCGACACGGTTCCAGACTCGTTCGACGTGGACCGGCGGACCGCCGACCTCGTCGTTGGCCCCGGGGCGGTCGCGGATGCCGCCTACGCCGCGCGCCCGCGCCATCGCGGCAGCTTCCGCTTCGGCGACGTCCATGTTCGCCTGCGCGGCCCCCTCGACCTGCTGCAGCGACAGGGGCGCGTGCCCGCGGATGCTCCGGCGAACGTCTACCCGGACCTGCAGGAGATCCGCCGCTACGAGGTGAGCCTCAGGCGCGGGCTCGCCTACGACGCAGGTCAGCGCCGCGCGCGCATCCCCGGCGCGGGGTCGCTCTTCGAACGACTGCGAGAGTACCAACCGGATGACGATCCGCGATGGATCTCGTGGACCGCGACGGCGCGGCGCGGCCGCCCGATCAGTGTCGAGTACGAGACCGAGCGGCAGCAGCGCGTCCTCATCCTGCTCGATGCCGGACGGATGATGTCGAGCACGCTCGGCAGGCTCACGAAGCTCGACCACGCCGTGAACACCGCGCTGATGCTGAGCTACGTCGCCATCGCGAAGGGCGATGAGGTGGGTCTCCTCGGATTCGCGGACGCGGTGCGCGCGTACGACCCGCCGCGCCGCGGACATCGGCAGTTCCTTCGCCTCACCGAAAGCCTCCGTCGCCTCGAGGTGACCACGACCGAGCCCGACTACCGTGCGGCATTCGAATTCCTGCGCTCGAAGACCGCGCGCCGCGCGTTCGCGATCCTGTTCACCGACCTCGTCGACGAGGAAGCGTCGCGTGGTCTCGTCGCGGCGCTCACCCAACTCGCCGGGAACAACCTCGTCCTCTGTTGCGTCCTTCAGGACCCGCAGCTCGCCGAGGCTGCGGCCCGCGAACCTGCATCGTCCGGCGAGGTCTACGAGCGGGTCGTGGCCTCAGAGGTGCTCGACGCGCGCCGCCGCGCGCTCGCGGTGCTCCGCCGCCACGGGGTGCACTCGATCGACGTGCCCGCGGAGCGCCTCTCGGTCTCGACGATCCAGCGCTACCTCGAGCTCAAGAAGCGCTTTTTCTAGACGGCCGGCCGACGAAAAAGATGTAGCTCCACAGCGCGAGTCCCACGACAATGCCGACGGTGATCTTCAGCGCGACCGGCGCGTCACTCGGCGAGAGGAACGCCTCGAGGATCCCCGCCACGCCGAGCGCGGGAATGATGAGGAGCATGATGCGGATCGCCTGCGCGCCCGCGAGGCGCAGCGCGTCACGGCGGCTCCGATCGCCGGGTCGCAGGAGCGCCCACGCGAGGCGGAGCCCCGCCCCACCCGAGAGGACGATGCACGAGATCTCGAGCGGCCCGTGCGCGGCGGTGAACGTGAGAAGACCACCGGAGAGGCCGTACCCGTGCACGACGGCGAGCACGGTGCCGAGGAGGGCTCCGTTCGCGACGAGGAGATACAGCGTGAGCGCGCCCGCCGTGAGGCCGCCCGCGAACGCGGCCACCGCGACGCGCACGTTGTTCACGATGATGAGCGGGCCTACCAGCGGACGGTAACCCTCGGGTATGTCCGTCCAGAGGCGCCGCTCGGCGAGATGCTGGCGCGTCTCCGGGGGCAGCGCGGTCGCCGCGATCTCCGGAAGGAGCAGGCCGATCGCGAAGGTCGCGAGAAGCGGGATCGCGAACGCGGCGAGCGAGACCGCGGTGAATCGAGAGTTCGCGCGGACGCTCGACGGAAGCTCGTGCAGGAAAAAGCGGCGCAGCCGCCGGCCGCTGGTCGGCGCCTCGCTGTACACGAGCGCGTGGGCAGTCGCGACGAGATCGTTCAGGCGTTCGGTCGCCGCGTCGAGAGCGAAGTCGCGGCGGGCCACCGCGAGGTCGCTGCTGGCGCTTCGATAGAGCCGGCCGAGCTCCAGTACGTCGTTCGGTGCGAGCCGCTCCACCCGCCCTTTGGCCTCGGAGATCAGGTTCTCGAGCCGCGCCCAGCGGGCACGCCGGTCCTCGACGAACCGGTCGACCGTCATCACCGCCGGAACGTACCACTCCGTAGTCCTCGGAGCTTCGCTCCTGCGGTCTGCTGCTGCGGCAGTAGCCTTGATTTATGACGGTCGCCGCCGGTCGACTCGAAGTCGAGACACCCGATCACATCGTCCTGCGCTACGACCTCGCCGGCGCGGGGAACCGTGGCTTTGCCGCGGTCCTGGATTTCGCGATCGCGTCGGTGATGGCTTTCGCGGCGCTCGTGATCCTCGCGTGGACCGGGAGTGTGCTCGGCCTGGAGAGCCTCTACCTTGTCGGTGGGCTTGCGCTGATCGTGGTGCTCGTCTTGATCTGGTCCTACTTCATTCTTCTTGAGTGGCTCTGGAACGGGCAGACCATCGGCAAGCGCGTGTACAAGCTGCGCGTCATCAACGAGGACGGCTCGCCCGCGCAATTCACCGCGGTGCTCATCCGCAACCTCATGCGGCTCGTTGATTTCCTCCCGGCCCTCTATGGCCTCGGGGTGCTCGTCATCGTGCTGAGCCCCAAGTCGCAGCGTCTTGGCGATCTCGCCGCCGGCACGTACGTGGTCCGCGCTCCGCGGCCGAAGGTCGACTGGTTCTCGCTTCGCACGGTGACTCCCCTCGGCGCGGGCACGACAGCGGAGACGCGCCGGATGCCGGGGGAAGCGCAGCGGCTCGTCCGGGAGTTCGTCGCGCGAGAGGCCGAGCTCGGGCCGACCGAACGCGCGCGGATCGCCGCGGTCATCGCCGCCAAGCTCAGGCCGTACACGGTCGAGGATCAGGCGCTGGACGACGTCGACCTCATCCACGCGATCGCGCGATCGCTGCGCGCGACGGCCGAAGCTCGCCGCTGATGGATCCCCTTCTGTTCGTGTTCATCGCCGCCGGCATCGCCGGCCTCGGGATGCTCGCCGGAGCCGGACGCTCGCGTGAAGACCGGAGTCGCGGTCGTTGGGAGTCGGCCTTCTACACGGAGTCTCACAAACAGGTCCAGACCGACGCGACCGGTGTCCTCATGTGCCGTAGATGCGGCGCCTCGGCGTCGGAGCGCTCCGGGCGCTGCCCGTCCTGCGGAGCTGCTCTGTAGGGGTGCGCCGATACCCCTCCCCCTGGGGGAGGGGTAGACTTGATCCTATGAAATGTGTGGGGTCGGCATCATGAAGCAGCAGCAAGCGCTGGGGGCACGCCTAGCGAGCATCGAAGGTCACGTGACGGCCATCAGGCGCATGGTCGACGAAGACGTTTATTGCATTGATGTCCTGAGGCAGACCTACGCCGTCGAGCGAGCGCTGAAGCGATTTGAGGCCGAGCTTCTCCGCGGCCATCTTGCGAGTTGTGTCCCCACCGCGCTCAAAGAGGGACGAAAGAGCGAGATTCTGGCTGAGCTCGGTGACGTGTTCGAGCTTGCCCGTCGCTGAAAAGGGGGAGACCGAAATGACCGACGGAAAGATCCTCGATCCGATCTGCGACATGATCGTGGAGCTGGCCTACGCACGAGAGCACGGCCTCACGATTGAGTACCCCGAACGCGAGTACGGCTTTTGCTCGGCGGGCTGTCTGGAGACGTTCGCGAAAAACCGATCGCCGTACGTCGCGAAAGTGGACGCCTGGTTCGCCGACGAGGCGGGTGCGCACGCGTCGGGGCCGGATGCGCACACGCGCCCATCCGAAGGCGCCGTTCCGGAAATCGACGCCGGCATGCGAGCGTGGTACGCGTCGTGTCGCTGCTGCTTATCCGACGCACATCCGAGCATCGTCGAGGCGCTGGACAAAGAGCGCGCCGAGGCTCACCAAACTCCGACAACATGACCGCTGGCGTTGATGCCAAGCGAACTGCGCGGCCCGCCAAGGCGGAGCCGGGAACGGCCGACGTAGCGCAGCGCGACCTCGTCGTCACGGGAATGACGTGCGCGTCGTGCGTCGCGAGCGTCGAGGACGCGCTCCGCGGTGTGGCCGGCGTGCGCGGCGCGGACGTGAACCTCGCGACCGAGCGCGCCCGAGTCGAGGTGGATCCGGCTCGCACCGATGATGCGGCGCTCGTTCGCGCGATCGAGCGCGCGGGCTACGGGGCGCTGGTGCTCGCGTCCGATCGCGCCGAGCGCGCCGCAATGGAGCAGCGGGAGCGCGCTCTCCGGGTAACGTATCTGCGGGCGCTTCGCCGCCGGCTCATCGTCGCGGCCGCGCTCGCCGTCCCGACTGTGCTCCTCTCGATGGCCGATCTTCTCTATCGGCCGGTCGCTGAGGCCGCGTGGCGCCCCCTCGTTCTCTTCGCGCTCGCGACACCGGTGCAGATCTGGTCCGCGCTGCCCTTTTACCGCGGCGCGCTCTCCGCCGCGCGTCACCGGCGTACGGACATGAACACGCTCGTCGTGGTGGGGACGACGACGGCGTACGGGGTCTCGGTGCTCGCGACACTCTTTCCCGCTGCGTTCATCGCCGTTGGCCTGAGCCCGGACCGGTTCCTCTACTACGACACCGCGACCGTGATCGTCACGCTGGTGCTGGCGGGCCGCTACCTCGAGGCACGTGCCCGGGCGCGCACCGCGGCCGAGGTTCGTGCGCTCGCCGCGCTTGGCGCGAAGAGCGCGCGGGTCCGGCGCCCCGGCGGTCTGGAGGAGGACGTACCGATCGATCGCCTCGCGGTCGGGGATGTCGTGATCGTGCGGCCCGGTGAGGTCATCGCTGCGGACGGTCGCGTCCTCGCGGGCTCGTCCGCGGTCGACGAGGCGATGATCACCGGCGAGTCGATCCCGGTGGAGAAGGGTCCAGGCGACGAGGTGACGGGAGGAACGCAGAACGGGACCGGAACGCTTCGCTTGCGCGTGACCCGCGTGGGCGGCGACACCCTTGTCGCGCAGATCGTGCGGTTGGTCGAGGAGGCGCAAGGCTCGAAAGCACCGATCCAGCGCCTGGTGGACCGGATCGCGTCGATCTTTGTGCCGATCGTGTTCGCGATCGCGATAGCAAGTGCGCTCGCCTGGCTTCTGTTCGGCCCCGAGCCGCGGCTTGGTTATGCGCTCAGCGCCTTCGTGGCCGTGCTCATCATCGCGTGCCCCTGCGCGCTCGGCCTGGCGACACCCACTGCGATCATCGTCGGAACTGGCCGCGGTGCGTCGCGCGGCATCCTGATCAAGAGCGCGCAGGCGCTCGAAGTCGCGCGCGCGATCCACGTCGTCGCCTTCGACAAGACCGGCACGCTCACGGTCGGCCGACCGCAGGTCGTCGAGTACATGAACTGTGCGGGTATCGGCGAGGACGAGGTCATCCGCATCCTTGCGAGCGCCGAATCGCGATCGGAGCATCCGCTCGCGGCCGCGGTCGTCGAGCTTGCCGCGACGAAGGGCCTCGCGCTCTCCGAGCCCACGGCGTTCGAGGCGTTGCCCGGACGGGGTATTCACGCGACCGTCGAGAGCCACGACGTGTGGATCGGGAACGCGGCGCTCGCGCGCGCCCACGGCTTCGCGGAGCTTGGCGACACGGCCCTCGCGCGTCATGAAGAGATGGGGCGGACGGTGCTCGTCGGGACGATCGACGGGGAGCCCGCCGGCATCCTTGCGCTCGCGGACACGCCGAAGGCGGCGGCACGCGACGCGATCGCGGAGCTGCGTCGCATGGACCTGCGCACCCTGCTCGTCTCCGGCGACGCGCGCCGCGTGGCTCAGGCGATCGCGCGCGAGCTCGGGATCGATGAGGTGCGCGCGGAAGTCCGTCCGGACGCCAAGGCGGATCTCGTGGCGGAGCTCCAAGCGACCGGGCACCGCGTCGCGATGGTCGGTGATGGCGTGAACGACGCCCCCGCGCTGGCACGATCGGATCTCGGGATCGCGATCGGTTCGGGCGCGGACGTTGCGGTCGCGACCGCGGATGTCGTGCTGGTCGGAGGCGACCCTCGTGGGGTGGCGCGGGCGTTGCGTCTCGCGCGGGCGACCGTCGCGACGATCCGCCAGAACCTGTTCTGGGCGTTCATCTACAACGTCGCTTTGATCCCGGTTGCCGCGGGTGTGCTCTACCCATTCACCGGATGGCTGCTCTCTCCGGTGCTTGCCGCGGCGGCGATGGCCCTGTCCTCAGTGACCGTCGTGTCGAACTCCCTTCGCCTCCGCGGTGTATCGCTGGAGTCATGAGGCTCGGCGCCCTCGGTCTCGTTTCAGCGTTCCTCATCGCTGGCTGCCGACCGATCGACGAGGTCGTGGCACGAACCAGCCCGCCGTCGAACAGCGCGACGCCGATCGCGACGGTCGCTCCGAGCGTTACGCGCCCCGCGGTCGACTTCGTGATGCAGGAGTACCCCGTCACGCGAGGCCAGGGGCCTCACGACGTCGCGCCCGCGCGCGACGGCGGCGTCTGGTACACCGCCCAGCTCTCGGGCGAGCTCGGCTGGCTCGATCCGAGGTTCGGCGTGCTCAAGGCGATCAAGCTCGGCGCAGGATCCGCGCCCCACGGCGTCATCGTCGGCCCCGACGGCGCGCCCTGGATCACCGACGGCGGCCTGAACGCGATCATCCGCGTGGATCCGATAACGAACGAAGTGAAGCGTTTTCCGCTTCCGGCCGAACGTCCGAACGCAAACCTCAACACGGCGGTCTTCGATCGCGATGGCACGCTCTGGTTCACCGGACAGAACGGCATCTACGGGAGACTCGATCCAACGAGCGGCGCGATGGCGGTCTTTGACGCGCCGCGGGGCGCGGGGCCCTACGGCATCGCGGTCTGCCCCGATGGAAGTCTGTACTACGCGTCTCTCGCCGGTAGTTACGTCGGTCGAATCGAGCGCGAGACCGGCGGCGCGGTCGTTCTCAACCCGCCGACACCAAGTCAGGGTGCCCGTCGCGTGTGGTGCGACTCGAAGAGCCGGGTATGGGTCAGCGAGTGGAACTCGGGTCAGATCGCGCGCTACGGCGGCGCGTCGTGGAAGGAATGGAAGCTGCCGGGCGACCGTCCGATGGCCTATGCGGTTTTCGTCGACGACGCGGATGTCGTGTGGATCAGTGAGTGGAACGCTAACGCGCTCGTGCGCTTTGACCCCGCGACGGAGACGTTCGTCGTGCGCCCGCATCCGGCGGCGAACGCGAACGTGCGCCAGCTCCTCGGCCGCCACGGCGAGGTCTGGGGCGCCATGTCAGGTCAGGACAAGCTCGTCGTCGCTCGTCCCGCCGGCTGAGCCTACGGGCCGAAGTACTGGAAGAAACCGAAAGCGGCGTAGCGGCCAGAGTGGTCGTATCGCACCTTATCGGCGTTGAATCTGAAACGCGTCGAGGCGACGAGTGCGCAGTCTTTCACGACCAACCCTTCAGGCAATGCAAGACGTGGGTGGATGGTCTCCTTCGTGACCGGGTTGCGGATGTACTCGGTCTCGATCTGCAGCGCGTCGCCGGCGCGGACGCGCGGAAGGCGCCCCTCGGCCTCTACCTGATACGGGACATAGTTCGGCCCCTGCAGCTCCGTGAAGGTCTTGCGGAAGATCGCCCACGGCCCACCCGACCTACCTTCCACGAGCGCGCGCAACGCATCGCGTTGTGCGGTGTCCGCCCGGTCGTCGATGAGCGTCGTCCCGACACCGTTGCCCTCATGGATAGCGGCAGGCCAGTCTGCATAGAGCCCGAGACTCAGCCCGTCGAGCTTCAGGTCGCCATAGACCCCTTTCTCGATCTGCCACGTCCATCCGCCTTCGCAGTTGCCAAGTGTTGGCCTGCCGTTGACGTTGCATGGGCAGCCGTAGTCGCAGTTGCAGGCAATCACCAGGGTTCCCTTCATGTTCCACGCAGGCGCTTTTGTCTCAGCCATCTTTCTGCTCCTTCACATCGGTCCGCCAAAAGACATCGCAAGATCAGGCTGGGCGAAAACGATCACCGCGGCGGCGATCAGCAACGCTCCAGCGATCCGTCCGAACGCGATCCCCTCTGGGCGCACCTTCTCGACGAGCACGACGAGCGCGATTCCCACCGCCCACACGAGGCTCATCGCGCCGGCGCCTACGAACAGAACCATCAGCGCCCAACAACACCCGAGGCAATAGAGGCCGTGCTCGACGCCGAGGCGCACCTGACCTGAGAGTCCGCGGTGCCAGTGCGTCAAAAGGAAGTCCGCCGGCGTGCGGCACGTGCGAAGGCACGTCGACTTGAGGGGCGTGAACTGGTAGACGCCTGCAATGAGCAGGATCGCCGCGACGCCAAGCGCGCGCTCCTCCGGCATCACGATCGCGTTCGCCGCGATCGCGGCGCCCCACACGATGATGCCCACCGACGCCCACACGACGAGGTATCCGGCCACGAACGTCGCCGACCAAAGCTGCGTACGAACGCGACCGTTCGCGCCGAGGCGGTGCAACAGGATCATCGGCGTCGCCGACGGCAGCATCATCGCCGCCATCATTACGGTCCATGTCCCGAGGAATGGTCCCAGCGGCTGGTACATCTGCCTCCCCGGGCGGGGAGTCTATCCATGTGCTGGCTAGGCCTCTCGTTCGGCGAACGTACGGGGGGACGCATACCGACTGACGTTTAGGCGACTGAACGCGTTAAGCGCCGTGGACGACTTTCGGGAGTGGAGTGAACCAAATGCGGTTACTGAAAGTGCTCACGCGTTCGCTTGGCGTTCTCGCGGTGCTCTCCGCAGCGATCCTGCTCGGTAACGCCGGACCTGCGGCGGCAGCCAACGGCGGCAATCCGCTCCTGTGCTTCGACGGCACGACGGATACCGCGAACCAACAGACGGGCGGCGCCGTGTTCGGCGGCGTGTGCACGCGCACCCCGAACGGCGCGGTCCTCGACAACTCGGTTCCGGTCGGATCCGGCGATTACTCGGGCGTCTTCTACAAGACCTCGAGCCTCAGCGGCAAGCTCCTCGGCGATGTCACGCAGCTCTCCTTCAACTACACCGGCGTGCCGACCGCCGGCTCGCCGCGCATCAGTTTGCCGATCGACGTCACCGGCGATGGAACGACCGACTTCTACGCGTTCATCGGCGCGTTCTACTGCAACGACGGCGCGGGCCTCGTTGACCCGATCCACGATTCGACGTGCACGATCTTCTACACAGGCGGCCCGGTGAGCGGCGACCCGAACTGGGCGGCGTTCGTCGCCGCGCATCCCACATGGCACGTCGGCGCGACCCCATTCGTCATCGCGGATGACGCCGGTCTCTGGACCGTAAGCAACGTCCACCTCGGCGAGCAGCAGGCCGCCAGAGGGAACAAGAACGACTGCAAGAAGGGCGGCTGGATGGACCTTGAGCGCAACGACGGTAGCTCCTTCAAGAATCAGGGCGACTGCATCCAGTTCATGAACACCGGCAAGTAGCCCAAGCTCGACATACAGGCGCAAGGCCATGAGGAGCTCCCGAAAGGGAGCTCCTCCATTTCGTCCGAGGTTTCGGCTCTGTCGCAGACGCTAGGTTTGCGAAATGACCGTCCTTGAGGCTGCACTTCGGGTGCTTCTCTGGTTTGCGATCGCCTCGCTGGCGATGGTTCCGTATTTCAGAGCGCTCTCTCGATACCGGGCGAAGTCGGCAAGAGCGGGCAGCGCACGAGCCTCGAGGAGGCAACTCCTCGACGCTCCTCAATCGGACCCCGATTTGGAGCGCGCACGCTGGTCGTGCATACGCTCGGCGCTGTTCGGTGTGGTCATGTTCCTAGTCTTGAGTCCCTTGATGTTCTTCTTCTTGAACCGATGACCGCCGACCACCGCCGGCTTGGCATAGCGATGATGCTGGGCGCTGGCGGTCTGCTCGTTTTCGCGTACCTCGTCTCCGGCTATGTCGGCTGGTTCTCCTGGGTGCTCGTCGCGATCGCGATATTCAACTTTGGCCAAGGTCTGTTCTGGTTCACCAGACGAGGCCGCTGACGGCGTTTGACAGGCCCATTCCTGCACGATGGAATGGACTCGCATGGCCACCCTTGAGCGGACCTTTCCGTTCCCTCGTGCGCGTTACACAGGCATCCTCGAGTGGATCACGACGACCGACCACAAAAAGATCGGCGTCCTGTACCTCGTCACCACGTTCTTCTTCTTTCTCACCGGCGGCCTGCTCGCGCTAGGGATCCGCACGCAGCTCGCGACACCGGACACCGGCTTCCTCACCGCGCAGCAGTACAACTCCTTCTTCACGATGCATGGGACGACGATGGTCTTCCTGTTCGTCGTCCCGGTCTGGACCGGCTTCGCGAACTTCATCATTCCGCTGCAGCTCGGCGCACGGGACATGGCATTCCCCCGTCTCAACGCGCTCTCGTACTGGCTGCTGCTCGCGGGCGGCATCGTCCTGTATTCCGCGTTCATTGCGGGACCGCCGGCGACCGGGTGGACGATCTACGTGCCGCTCTCGACGAAGGAGTTCTCGCCGACGCAGGGCGTCGACCTCCTGATCCTCGGGCTCACCGTGCTCGGCTTCTCGTCGATCTTCGGCGCGCTGAACATGATCGTGACGATCTTCTCGCTGCGGGCGCCGGGCATGACGTTCATGCGCATCACGCTCTTCACCTGGAGCGTGCTCGTGACGAGCTTCCTGCTCGTGCTCGCGATGCCGTTCCTCACGGTCGCCGGCATCCTCTTGCTCTTCGACCGCATGGCCGGCACGAACTTCTTCGCCGTGGGCCAGGGCGCCGATCCGCTGCTCTGGCAGTACCTCTTCTGGTTCTTCGGGCACCCCGAGGTCTACATCATGATTCTGCCGGGCTTCGGCGTGATCAGCGAAGTCCTCCCGGTGTTCTCGCGCAAGCCGATCTTCGGGTACCGCATGATCGCGTACTCATCCGCGGCGATCGGTTTCCTCTCGTTCGGCGTCTTCGTGCACCACATGTTCGTCGCGGGCATCGACCCAGCACTGCAGATCTTCTTCATGGCCTCGACGATGCTCATCGCGGTGCCCACGGGCGTGAAGATCTTCTCGTGGCTCGGCACGCTTTGGGGTGGCGCGCTTCGCTTCCGCACGGCGATGCTGTTCGCGATGGCGTTCATCGTCGTGTTTACGATCGGCGGGATCTCGGGCGTGTTCCTCGGCTCGGTGCCGGTCGACGTGCAGCTGTCGGATACCTACTTCGTGGTGGCGCACATCCATTACGTGCTCGTGCAGGGAGCTCTCTTCTGCGCGTTCGCCGCGTTCTATTACTGGATGCCGAAGATCAGCGGCCGGATGTTGAGCGAGCAGCTCGGCCGGATCCACTTCTTCCTCTTCTTCATCGGCGTGAACATGGCGTTCTTCCCGATGCACCAGCTCGGCCTAGAAGGAATGCCGCGGCGCACGTTCCATTACCCGCAGTCGCCGGAATGGGCGAGCCTCAACCTGGTCTCGACCATCGGCGCCTACATCATCGGGATCTCGGTCGCCGTGTTCCTCTTCAACTTCTTCCACAGCATCGTTCTGGGCAACGGCCGGCCGGCGGGCGACGACCCGTGGGAGGCCGACACGCTCGAGTGGGCGACGACCTCGCCGCCGCAGCCCTATAACTTCGCTCGCATCCCCGTCGTTCACAGCGCCCGTCCGCTGAAGGAAGACGTCGCGCATTAGCGCGGCGCGCGGCATGACCTTTTCTCCACGCTATCGCGCTCTCGTGTATGCGAGCCTCCTCGCGTCGTTCCTCGTTGTGGTGTGGGGCGGCATCGTGCGCGTCACCGGATCGGGCCTCGGCTGTCCCGATTGGCCGCTCTGCCACGGTCAGTTCCTGCCGTCGCTCGATCCCGCGACGCGGATCGAGTGGACGCATCGCTTTCTCGCCATCGTCTCGGGGCTGACGGTCGCGGCGATGGTCGCGTGGACGTTCGTCGCATACCGGTCCGATCGCCGCGCGCTCGTTCTCGCGGTCGCTGTGGCCGTGCTCTACCCGCTGCAGGCCGTGCTCGGCGCGATCACCGTCGTCCTCGAGCTCCCGCCGGAGTGGGTGACGGTTCATCTCGCGAATGCCGAGCTGCTTCTCGCGGCGCTCACGATCCTTGCCGTCGTCGTGCGCTGGCCGGCGTCGTTGCCGGCGCGGGCCTCTGGCTGGACATGGCTGGCGATCGCTGCCGTGGTCGGGACCTTCGTCCTGCTCGTGAGCGGCGCGTACGTGCGGGGCGCTGACGCGACGGCCGCGTGTCCTGGCTGGCCGCTGTGCGGCGCCATCCCCGACCTCCCAGTCGGATATCGCCCCGTGTTCGTCCCACGGATCGATCTTCCATCGACCGGCGCTCCGGCAATCGCGATGCTCCACCGCTACATCGCGGCGATCGTGGGGGTGATCGTAGTAGTCGCGTGCGTCGAAGCGTGGCGTCACCGCCGCGATGCGCCCGGGCTGGGTCCGCTTGCAATCGCTACGGTCGCGATCTTCACCGCGCAGGTGGCCATCGGAGCCGCGAACCCGCTGACTCAGTTCTCGCCCTGGGCGCTCGGTGCGCATCCCGCGGTCGCGAGCCTCTTGTGGTGCAGCGTCGTCGGCCTCGCCGCGGTCGCGTGGCGCCCTGCCTCACGCCAGAGGGCACTCGTCGGCGATCTCATCGCGCTGACCAAGCCCGCGATCATGTCGCTCCTGCTCCTGACAGCGCTCGGCGGGATGTTCCTCGCGGAGCGCGGCGTGCCCCCGTTCGGGTTGCTCGCCGCCACGCTGATTGGAGGAGCGGCCGCGAGTGGCGGGGCCGCGAGCCTGAATCACTATTTCGACCGCGACATCGACGAGCGCATGCGGCGTACGCGACACCGTCCGTTACCCTCTCACCGGGTCTCCACCGGCGTCGCGGTGTGGTGGGGGATCGCTCTAAACGTCATCGCCTTCGTCGTGCTCGCAGTGTTCGCGAATCTTCTCGCGGCGACGCTCGCGCTTGCCGGCACGGTCTTCTACATCCTCGTGTACACGATCTGGCTCAAGCGCTCGACAGCGCAGAACATCGTGATCGGCGGCGCCGCCGGAGCGATCCCGCCACTCGTTGGCTGGGCCGCTATCACCGGTTCGCTGGATCTTTCGGCGTGGCTGCTCTTCGCGATCGTCTTCTTCTGGACGCCGGCGCACTTCTGGGCGCTCGCGCTTCTCATCCGCGACGATTACGAGAGGGCCGGCGTGCCGATGCTGCCCGTCGTGCGCGGCGAGGAGGCCACCGCGTGGAACATCCTCGCCTACGCGGCGAGCCTGCTGCCGCTGACGCTTCTGCTCTTCATCATCGGCGGCCTCGGCTACGTCTACCTCGCCGTCGCGGTCATTCTCGGCGGCCTCTTCATCGCGTATGCGTTCCGGCTTCTCCGCAGCGGTGCGGCGGGTCGCCGCGCGATGGCGCGCGCGGTGTATCTCTACTCGCTCCTGTATCTCGCGCTGCTCTTCGTCGCGATCATGGTGGACAGCACATTGCGGCTTTAGTCACCACTGCAGTCAGCGTCCTCGCCGCGGTCCTCTACGCGATCGGCGTGCGGCGGATGCGGCGGTCGTGGCCCTTCTGGCGGACGGCGCTCTTCTTGCTCGGGCTCGGGGCCTTGATCGGGGCGCTCGCCCCACCGATCGACGGACAGGCGTCGATCTTCTTCTCCTGGCACATGGTCCAGCACATGCTTCTGACGGTCGTTGCAGCGCCGCTCCTCCTGCTGGGCGCGCCAGTCCGTCCGCTGCTTCGCGGGCTACCGAGCGTGGTGCGCACCGGGGTCATTCGTCCGCTCGCACGTGCCCACACGGTGCGTCTGCTCGTCCATGTGGTGCGTCACCCGCTCGTCGCCGCCGCGCTGTACGTCGGTGGGCTCTACGCGTGGCACCTTCCGGATCTATACGACGCGGCTCTTCTCGATGCGCGCATCCACCTGATCGAGCACGCGTGGTTTTTCCTCACCGCGCTCATCTTCTGGAGCGTCGTCATCGACCCCATGCCATTCCGCGGGACACTCGGCTACGGCGCACGGCTGCCATATCTGCTCGTTCTTGGTGCGGCGCAGAACACCGTGCTCGGGGGGATCCTCTCATTCTCATCTCGGCTGCTGTACACGGCGTACGAGCGGGTCCCGGTGTTCGACCTCGACCGGGTGAGCGATCAGCGCATCGGTGGCGCGATCATGTGGGTGCTCGGAGACTTCGTGTTCCTCGCGGCCGCTTCCGTCGCGTTCTTTCTCTGGCTCGCCGAGGAAGAGGAAATGCAGAAGCGTCGCGAGCGTATAGCCTCTAGATGATGATTCCCCGACTCGTCCCAGCTGTCGCGGCGCTTGCCCTTCTCGTTGTGGCCTGCGCCGGCCCTGCGGCCGAGGCGCCGTCGGGATCGCAGGTCGTCGCGGAGCTGGCCGATTACAAGATCACTGTGAATGTGCCGAGCGTGAAGGCTGGCTCGATCAAGATCGGCGTTCGCAACCTCGGCACCATGGAGCACAGCTTTCAGGTGATAAAGACCGACCTCGCGCCGGATAAGCTTCCGACCGACGGTGCGTCAGCGAAGGCGAAGGAGGACGGTAAGGTCGGAGAGATCGCAAGCATCCCCGCTGGAAAGTCCGCGGCCGTGACGCTCGATCTCGCACCGGGGAAATACGTGTTCATCTGCAATGTCGCGGGCCACTACCAGCTCGGCATGCACACCGGCTTCACCGTAGACGCGCCTTAGCTCCTCTTCCGCGCGCGCCACATCTCCTCTGAGGGCCACTTCCGCGCCCACTCCACCGACATGTACTCGCCGTAGAACGGATGGTTGACGGCCTCGGCCGACGCGAAGATCTCGACCATGTCGACGATCTCGAGCCCAGATGTGATCAGCAGCCGGATGAGATCGCCGTGACCCAGATGGAACTCGGTCTCTTTGGTGTCGGGCCAATCCAGGCGATTCATGCCGAGCTGCGGACGCTGCAACTTCTCCTGGACCTTCCCCGTGTCGGGCGCGCACAGCATCGAGAGCGTCGAGTTTCGAAGGAAGACTAGTTCGCCGTTCGGTCGAAGAAGCCGCGCGGCTTCGGGGATCCACTTGTACGGATCGCACCAGATCGAGGCGCCGTATTCGGAGATCGCGAGATCGAACGAACCCTCGGGAAGGCCGGTCGCTTCCGCGTTCGCTTCAACGAGCTCGAGGCCGATCCCGTACTTTGCGTTCATCCGCCGCGCGGTTTCGAGCTGCGCCGGCGTGATATCGACGCCGACGACTCGACGCGCGCCGGCCCGTTTCAGCCAGGCCGAAACGTATGCGGTGCCGCAGCCGAGCTCGACGACGTCCTTGCCGCGCACGTCGGGAAGGACGTTGACCTCGGACTCGGGCGTGTTCCACACGCCCCACGAGATGTCGTGCTCGTTCCACGCGTGCTCGGCCCGGGCATCGGTGTAGGCGGCATTGTTCTTCGTCCAGTGATCGCGGTTCGCCTTGACGTAATCGGGGAGATCGGAGCCGCTCACGCCGGTCGTGCTACTTCAGTGTCAGCAGCCACTGGACGATGTCGTCGATGGTCTTGTCCGGGAGCTGACCCTCGAACTTGGGCATGACGATGCCCGGCTTGATCGAGGGCGCGTTGCGGACCCATTTGGTGAGGTTCTCCTGATTGACCGGGGATAGGACGCCAGCGATGTTCGGCTTGCTCGCGATATGCGTGAGCTCGGGGCCGACCTTCCCTGCCGCGGTCGTTCCCTTCACCGTGTGGCAACCTGCGCACGCGCCGGTCAGGAAGGCATCGCGGCCCGCCTTCGTTTCGGGGGAGGTCGCGCGTGCGGCGTCCTCGACGGCCGTCTTTGCCCAGGCCGCGTATTCGCTCTGCGGATGCGCGACGATCGTGATGAGCATGTCGGCATGGCCATCGCCGCAGAACTCGAAGCACTGTCCCTTGTACGTCCCGGGTTGGTCCGCCTGGATCCACAGGGATGTGACGTGCCCCGGCACCGCGTCCTTCTTGCCGCCGAGGTTGGGTACCCAGAACGAATGAATGACGTCCTTCGCGGTGAGCTCGAGCTTTATCTTCTGACCGACCGGGATGTCGAGCTGCTCGCCTGATTGGAGCAGGGTTCCGTCAGGCAGCTTGAACATCGGCGAGTCTGGATAGGTGAACCCCCACGCCCACTGCCGGCCCTCGACCTTCACGGTCATCGCCACATTTGAGTTGACGTCGTTGATGAAGTTCAGCCGGTTCCACGAGAGCGCCGTGAACGAGATGACCATCAGCGTCGGCACCACGGTCCAGACGAGCTCGAGAGTGTTCGACCCGTGGATCTGCTGCGCCACGCGGCCGGGCCGGTCGCGGAACTTGATGCCCGAATAGGTGAGGGCGCCGACCACGATCGCGAGCACGACGACCGCGCAGGCGAACAGGATCCAGTAGACGAAGGCGATCGATTCGGCCTGCGGCCCGCGCGGGTCGAGCGGCCAGGGACCCATCGGCATCGCGATGAAGACTAGGGCGAGATTTCGACACGCGCCAATCGCGGCGCTAGTCTGCGTGCGATGTCAGCGCATCACGGCGACGAGCACCCGGTCCATCTTCCGCAGCCGAGCTTCTCGCCGCCGCTCCTCGCGTTCGGTGTGATGCTCATCGCGTTCGGCGTGCTGCTCGGCCCGGTCTTTCTGGTCGTCGGCGGCGTGATATTTGTGATCGGGATCGCGACGTGGCTCATCGACGACGCTCGCGCGTACGCGAACGCGCCCGAGCCCACCGACGGAGCGCACCACTAACCGATGAGGTCCACGCTCGAGGACCGGACGGTCGTGCGTGGCCGCCGGCCGGACCCCGCCGACCGCCTCCCGCCGAACGAAACCGGCCTCGAGGCGCAGCCGTCGCGCTTCTCGGCGGGCATGTGGGCGGTCATCCTGTTCGTTTCGAGCGAAGCGTTCTTCTTCGGCGCGCTCTTCACGACGTACTTCTTCCTCCGCGCGAAAGTCCTCCAGTGGGAGCCGGTCTTCGGCGAGAAGCCGACCTGGCAAGTCGACCCGATATTCGGTATCGGGCTACCCACCCTCAACACCATCGAGCTTCTCGTGTCCAGCGTGACCATGCAGATCGCCGTGAACGCCATCAAACGTGGCGACCGCCGAAGCCTTCGAAATTGGCTGATTCCGACGATCATCCTCGGCGTCATGTTCCTCGTCGGCCAGGGGTTCGAGTACACACGGCTCGGGTTCTTACCTCGCGACGGGATCTTCGCTGGTGTGTTCTTTACTCTCACCGGATTCCACGGCGCGCATGTCACCGGCGGCGTGGTCTTCAACACGATCGTCTTCTACCGGACACTCCGCGGTCAGTTCACCGCGCGACGCCATCTGGCCGTCGAGGCCGCGTCGATCTATTGGCACTTCGTCGACGTGGTCTGGATCGGCCTCTTCACGACGATATACATCATTGGGTGAGCCGAAGGCGAGCCCAGTGCTGTACAGGAGTCCCGCGTAGCGGGACCGTCGTACATCATCGGTTAGCCCTTCAGTAGCGCGCGCAGGTCGTTGGTCAGATCCGTCGCGAGATCCTCCGAGTGCAGCAGCACTCGCTCACGACCGCTCTTATCGATGAGATACACCGCATCGTTATGCGTGACTGTTGTGCTGCCGCTCTGCACGCCGATCCCGTAGGACGCCCACACCGGAGAGAGCTGTGCGCGACCGCCGATGAGATAGAACCAATTCGACGCGAGGCCGTGCGCGGCGGAGAACGTCTGCACAGCCTGCGGTGTGTCGCGATCCGGATCCACCGAGACCGCGATGAACGTGACGCGGCCCGCATCACCCTGTAGCTCCGTCTGCGCGGCGCGGAACCGCGTCGCGGTGAGCGGACAGACATCGGGACAGTTCGTGTATAGGAACGTGAGCGCGACGACCTGACCGCGCTGCGCCGAGAACGTGATCGCGCGGCCGCTCAACCCGTCGGTCAGCGTAAAGTCGGGCGCGTCCGTCGCGCCGAGGTCGGTCCCAGCGAGAGTTGCCGGGGCGCACCCAGCGATGACCATGGCGATGAGCCAAACAAAGGGAACGACGCGTTTCATCGACATCACGATATGGGCCATCATCGCTCGCGCATGCCGCCGCTTCGCGTCGCCGCCGGGTACGTAACCGTTGCGCTCATCTGGGGCTCCACGTGGGGCGCGATAAAGATCGGCGTGAACGACGTGCCCCCATTCGTATTCGCGTTTGTTCGCGCAGTTGCGGTCGCCTCGCTCCTCACGATCGTGGCCGTCGCGCTGCGGCAGTCGTTCCCGCGCGGCAGGCGAACGATCGGCGTCGCGGTCGTTGTCGGCCTCATCAATCTCGGCTGGAGCTGGGCGATCATCTTCTGGGCGGAGCAGTTCGTGCCGAGCGGCCTCGTCTCCGTGTTCGGCGCCGCTGCCCCGGTGTGGACGGCCGTCCTCGCACACTTCCTGGTCAAGGGTGACCGCCTCTCAGCTCTCAAAGTGCTTGGCCTCGTCCTCGGGCTCGGCGGAACCGTCACCCTCATCGGTGCGCCCGAGACCGGCGACGGAATGGCCGGACTCGTTGCCACCGCCCTGCTGGCGCTCATGGCGATCAGCTGGGCGATCGCGGCGATCCTGCAGTCGCGCTTCCTCACTCGTGTCGCGCCGGTCCCGGCGGTCGCTCTGGGATCGTGGGCTTCGGTGTTACTACTGAGCCCGCTCGCGTTCGGGCAGCTCTCGGCGGGCTGGCACTGGACGACTCCGAGCATCCTGGCCTTGGCGTATCTCGTCGTCTTCGGCACTGGCTTTGCCATGGTCGTCTCGCTTTGGCTCTATCGAAAGCTCCGGCCGACGACGATCACGCTGATCCAGGTTGTCGTCCCAGCCGAGGCGATCCTCATTGGAACCCTCTGGCTGGGCGAGCCGGTCACCATCCGCATGCTTGTTGGTGCTGCACTCGTTGTCGCGGCTGTTGCCCTGAACGCGATTGCGGGCTCCGGGACACGACCGGCCGAGGAGCGGCTCGCAGCACCTTCATCTGCCGCTGAGTAGGGGCCGGGGGGACGGTTTGAGCAGCGTCGGGGTCTTCTGAGCGAGCGGCCCCTGGACGGCGGTCCATCGCGATCCCACCGGGGCCGAGCGAAGAGGACCCCGGCGCTGCTCAAGTCTCGACCTGGACATACGACACTGGCGTAGTATGTGCAGCAGAGCCTACGACGCGGCCGTCGTAGGCCGGGTTTGGGCGGTAGCGAAATGGCGATCGAAGACTGGGACCTAAACCTCTTCACGAGCGACCCCACGATGCTCGAACGCGCGAGCGACGAAGAGTACGAGCGCGCCGCGGCGGCGCTCGAGCGGATCGCCGATTCCCGCCGGCTCCGTCTCCTCCATGCCCTCTCCCTCGGCGAGGACACCGCGCAACGTGCGGCGATCTGGGCCGGCGTCGAGCAAAGTTACGCAGAGCGCGAGCTCGCCGCCCTCGCGCTTTCAGGTGTCGTCGAGCGGCGCGATAGCGCCGGCGTTCCGGTATATCAGCCCCGCGATGGACATCTCGTCGTCGAGCTTCACGTCGCGCTCGCGCATGGGCGGGAAGGCCTCACCGAGCGTCATCCGCGCCTGCTGCGGCGCCGGCGCGTTACCGTCCGCGGGCGGCGGGCGGGATAATCGGCGCGTGAGCCGACCCGACCTACGCCGGCTGCGCAGACCAGAGAAGGCCGAGGAGAAATTCCTCGGGCCGCTCGAGACCGAGGTCATGGCCCGCCTGTGGAAACGACGTTCCGCCACGGTCCGCGACATCGTTGAGGACCTTGCGCGGACACGCGAGCTCGCGTACACGACGGTGATGACGATCATGGTCCGCCTGCACGACAAGGGGCTTCTCGAGCGCACCCGCGAGGGCAAGACCTACGTCTACCGTCCCGCGCACACCCGCGACGAACACCGCGCGCGTCTGTCTCGCGACCTCGCCCGCGGACTCGTTGCCGAGTTCGGCGACGCCGCCCTCGCCGCGTTCAGCGCCGAGCTCGACACTGTCGACGCGACGCACCGCGCCGCACTCCGCCGTCTCGCGCAGAAGGACAGTCGTGAAGCGCGCTGACCGCGCCTTCACCATCCTGCTCGGGCTTGCGCTTGGGTCGAGCGCGATCCTCCTCGCGCTCCTTCTCACTCTTGCTCCCCGCGTGGAGCAGCTTCTGGCTCGAGGCGCGGAAGACACCGCGGATGTCGTGGCGGCGCTCGTCCTACTCCTCGCTTTGTGCGGCATCTCGCTCGGCCTTGTGACGCTCTTCCGCCAGCTCGCTGCCACGGCGCTCCTCATTCGCACGCTCGTCGCGCAAAAGGTCCCGCTACCGCCCTCGCTGCTCGGCGCCGCCGACGGTCTCGACCTTGAGGGCCGCATCGACCTAGTCGCCGACGAGCGGCCGTTCTCGTTCTGCTATTGGTTCGTCCGCCCGCGGATCTGCCTCTCGACGGCGCTCGTCGAGCGGCTCGACTCCGACGAGCTCCGCGCCGTGCTTCATCACGAGCGCTATCACCTGCGGCAGCGGGATCCGCTCCGCCAGGTCGTCGCGCGCTACTTCGCGGCCGGCCTCTACGTCGTGCCCGTTGTCGATGAGCTCCTGACTTTCCACACGCTGCAGAAAGAGATCGAGGCTGACCAGGAGGCGGTACGCGCGTCAGGCGGAGTCCGGTCGCTCGCGAGCGCCCTCTACAAGCTGCTGCCGGATGCCGACGACGTCTCCCTCGGGCTCCTCGTCCCGGTGAGCTCGCTCTCGGTGACCGAGGCTCGGATCGATCAGCTCGTCGCGGGCCAGCCCCTCTCAGTGGGGCTGTCGCCGTTGTCGGTCGCGCTTTCAGGCGGTGCGCTCGTCGCCGCGGCAGTGCTTGTCGCGGTCAAGGGCGGTGCGAGCGTGGCATTCGAGACGCTGCCACCCTTTTACGCCGTTCCCGGCCTGCTAGTCGGTCCGGCGAGCTTGCTCTTCGCCGCGGCGATCGATGGGTGCGTCCACCAAATCCGTCCTCTGACCCAGCGCCTTTTCGCGTAACGCATTCGACGTAAATCCCTCTTTACTTCGAACCGGCTTGGTCGCAGAGTGCGCTGACCGGGTCCAGAAAATTCGCCGGTGGGGTCGGGGAGGACCCACCGAATGTCGACCTACCGCGTCTTTCAGTTCGTTACTTTCCTCAGCGCGCTCGCGATCTCGCTCTCCGCTTTCCTGGCATCCGCGGCCAACGCATGCGGCGTGACCGGGAGCGGCGGCTTCTGCTAGAGACCCTTGCGGGCCGCGCGGCAACGCACGGCCGACCGAGATACGGGCCACTGGGCCCGGAGGACCCCGACCGGCAACGCTCCGGTCTCGGTCCTTAAGAATTCGGTAAAGATTAGTTTGACGGGTCTACTTCTCCCCCGTAAAGTGCCCACTGCTGTGGCTGAGGTCCGGTCACCCATGGTGGCCGATGTGGGGGCGCGGATCCGTTCGCTACGTACGGCTAAAGGCCTTACCCAGGCGCAGGTAGCCGAGCCGCAGTACACCAAGGCGTACATCTCGATGCTCGAGTCCGGACGGACCCGCGCGTCGATGAAAGCCCTCGAGCACATCGCGGGGGTCCTCGGGGTGAAGCCAGCGGACCTTCTCGGCGGCGCTCCCTCACCTTCGGCGCCGCAGTACACGCTCCTGGAGGCTCGCCGACTACTCGAGGAGCGCCACCCCGAAGGGGCGATCCCCCTGCTCGAAGGACTGGAGGAGGGCCTCACGCCCCAGGACCAGCTCGTCCGGCTGCGGTATCTCGCCGCCGCCTACAACGCGACCGCTCAGCCGAAGCTCGCGTTTCCGGTGATCGAGCGGGCGCAGCGGATGGCCGATCTCCTTAACGATCCCGAGGAGCAGGTCCGAATCAAGAGCGTTCTCGCGGCCGCGTACGAACGCACCTACGCGTACGAGGAGCAGGTACGCCTGCTTCGCGAATGCGTCCAGGCATGCGAGGACGGGACCGTCAAAGATGTGACTTTCCACTACCGCCGCCTTGTGGATCTCGCGCTCGCGCTTGGAAACCAGCGCCAATCGAAACAGTCGCTCTCGGTTTATGAGCAGGCGTTCGCCCTAGCGGACCAATTCGGCGATCTGCCGACAACCGCATCTCTCTACGCCGGTATCGCTCAGGCCTATCACGACAGCGGTGACGTCGAGGCCGCGATCATGGCCAGCCAGAAGAGCCTCGATATTTATGAGCAGCTCGGCCTTCTCGACCAGATGGCGTGCGCCCTCGACAACGCCGCCGCTCTCTATGTCGATTACGGGAACCTCACGCGGGCGCGCGAATGTCTCGCTCGCGCGAGCGGCCTCGCCGAGCAGGCGAAACGCGACGGAACGCTTGCATCGATCAAAGCGTCGGAGGCGGAGGTCCTCGCCAAGAGCGACGTTGCTGAGGCCCTCGAAGGAGCGCAGACGGCGCTCAAGTTCGCGCGCAAGGTCGGCCAGGTCGACGCCGAGGTTCGCATGCTCGTCCTCACGGGCGAGCTCCGGATGAAGGCGAACGGTGCCGCAGCGCGTCGCTCGTTCCAGGAAGCTCGGCAGCTCGCCGAAGAGCGTGCTCCCCAGCTCCTGCGCGTGATCTTCGACCGCTGGTCGCGCGCGGCCGAGGCGACCGGCGATTCCGACGAAGCGCTCCGTCTCGCGCGACGCGCCCTGGATACCGTCCGGGCCTAGATCCGGCCCGGCTAGCCTCTTCGCATGTCCCGTCTGAGCGCGGAGCTCGTGCGCGAGCGCGTGCGCGGCACGATCCTCGAGCGCATCGGCGACACCCCGCTCATCCCGCTGCATCGCGTTGGGGCGGGCCTGCGCGGCGATCTGTGGGCGAAGATCGAGAGCGCGAATCCAGGTGGCAGCGTCAAGGATCGGCCGGCGCTCTGGATGGTGCTCGACGCCGAGCGAGAAGGCCGCCTGCGTCGCAGGCGTGTCGTGCTCGACGCGACGAGTGGCAATACCGGCGTCGCGCTCGCCATGGTCTGCGCAGTACGGGGATACGCCCTCGAGCTCTGCATGCCCGACAAGGTGTCGATGGAGCGCAAGCGCATCGCGCGAGCCTTCGGCGCGCAGCTCGTGCTCACCGATCCGCTCGAGGGCACGGACGGCGCGATCCGCGAAGCGCAGCGCCGAGCCGCCGCGGACGCGGACCGCTACGTGTACGTGGATCAGTACTCGAACCCCGCGAACCCGCTCTCTCATGAGCTCGGCACCGCGGCGGAGATCTGGAAGCAGACCGGCGGGCGCGTGACCCACTTCGTCGCCGGGGTGGGGACGTCCGGGACCATCGTGGGCGTTTCGCGCGCGCTGCGGCCGAAGCGCGTTCGCATCGTGGCGGTTCAGCCGAACGACGCATTGCACGGGATCGAGGGTTGGAAGCACATGCCGACCGCACTGCGTCCCGCGATCTGGGACGAACGTCTTGCGGACGTTCACCGCGTGATGGCCACCGACGATGCGATCGCGATGACCAAACGGCTCGCGCGGGAGGAAGGGATCTTCACCGGACCATCGGGCGGTGCGGCCGTGGCCGCGGCGATCGAGGTCGCGCGGGAAGAATCCGGGCGTATCGTCGTGTTGATTGCTGATGGGGGCGAGCGCTACCTCAGCACACCCCTCTGGGAGTGATTCATGCCCGTCACCGTTCGCTTGCCTGGCGCGCTACGTGACGCGACCGGCGGCGAGACCAAGCTCAGCGCGTCCGGCGGAACGCTCCGCGACGTCATCGCGGAGATCGACCGGCGGCACCCAGGATTCGCTTCGCGCGTGCTCGACGAGGGCGGCGCGCTCCGTTCGTACGTCAACGTCTACATCGGTGAGGACGATGCTCGCACGCGCGGTGGCAGCGGCGCTGTTGTGCCGGACGGCAGCGAGGTCATGGTCATCCCGGCGATGGCTGGCGGCCGCTGATCGATCGCACGCGCATCGTCCTACCGCGCGCGCTGCGGGACGAGATCGTGGCGCACGCGCGCGAGACCGCGCCACGCGAGTGTTGCGGCTTGCTCTTCGGCGACGGCGAGGTGGTCGATCGTCTCGTGCGCGGACGGAACGTCCACGCGATGCCGGAGACACGGTACGAGATCGATCCGGCGCAGCTGCGGGAGGCCATTGCCAGCACCGACGACACCGACCGCTATCTCGTCGCCATCTATCACAGCCATCCCCGCACCGAACCGAAGCCCTCGGATTTCGACATCGCGAACGCACGCTGGCCGGCGCAGGTCTATGTGCTGACGTCGCTGCGGTCCGAGCCGCCCGAGGTATTCGCCTATCGGATCAGCGCCGGCAAAGCGCCGAAGATCCCGATCGTCGAGACCTAGGGCGGCGGCGCTCCAACGTGCCATGTCGCGGCGATCGCCGCGGCCTGAGCGAATGCCGCGTCGACGTCCGGCGGATCGAAGAAGCGGAACTGCAAAGCCATTCCACTCCTCCCGATGAGGATGGCGAACTGCCGAATCGCGATGTGCCGTCCTTCGTACGTCCCATCGGCCCGGTCGTCGATTGCGACGCGTCCGTTGATGCGCTCGACCGACCGTTCGTTGCGCTTCGCCGAGAACCCGAGACGCTCGCCGCGTGCGACCAGGTCCGCGAATGAATCCATCGTCGCGAGATCCTCGGGCCGCACGACGGCGACGTTCAGAGTGGCGCTCGGCGTCTCCAAATGCGCGATCTCGCCGGACACGCCACGCACCGAGTAGGCCCAGTCCTCGGGAACCGTGAGGCTCGCGCCCGGGAAGTCGTAGCGCTTTCCCTGTGCCGGCGTCGCCATCATCGTCGGTGCGAGCTCCGGCAGGATCGCGTATGCCGTCATTCGGACTCTCGAGACTTGATCGCCGAGGACGAGCCATCCGCTCCCGAGTGCGAGGAGAAGTGCGAGCGCGGCGGCCGGCAGCGGAAGGATCGCGCGCAGGTTGAGGGCGAGCCCCGCGAGCCCTCGCAGCCCGATGACCAGGATGAGGATGCCCGCGATGAGCGCCAGATTCGGCGCGAAGACCGCGATGAGCGCGGCGAGCGGCGTCACCAGAAGCGGCGAAGACGCAAACGCGACCGCGTTGAAGCACTGGTCGAGGGTCAGGTCGCTCTGCCGAGTGACGCGCGCGCTGAGGAAGACCGCGAGCGCGACGACCGCCGCGCTGATCGCGAGGCGCGCGCCGAGCAGAAATGACTCGAATATCAGCCGGGCGAGGAAGCTCCCGGGCGAAATGCCCTTCGTCGCGAGGACCAGGGCGTCGATCGTCAGTGAGAGCGCGATGCCCGCTCCGATCACGATGAGCACGCCTGCGAGGCCGAAGTGCTCCTCGGCCAAGGATTTCGCGAATGAGCGGGGTCGCACGATCGAGCGAAGGACCTCGCCCCGAAACCAGGCGAGCTCGCTGGTGGATTCCACCTAAAAAAGCGACCCCCGTCTCCGGGGGTCGCCGTCGCTTCCGGCTACAGGCCTCATTATCTGGCCTCGGTTCGGAAGATCGTCAAAAAGCGATCTCTCTCTGATTCTCAATCCGCCGAAAGCGAGCTCTCGGCAGTGCCCCCTTCCGTCGAGGGCGTCATCTATCGACTTGGAGCACTCCGAGTCGTTTGTGAAGCCTGACCATGCGACCTCCGTTTTGATGTCCGCTGGTCTTGCTTGCTCGCTCCGTGGGCCCGTGCGGAGCTTGTCCTTGTTCTACACCCACCATGGAAGGGCGAGTCAAGTGCTACCAGAAATGGGTAGTGGGTCAGTTTCATCAGAAACCGACCACGACCCTACAAGGGACACCTCCAGTGCCGGAACCACTTTGCCGGATGTCCTGTTCCTAGGCGTTGAACAGCTTCCAGCGTCCCTCGGAGATCACGTCAACGGCGCCGTCGACCACCTTGATCGCGGTCTGGTCGTCGATGGCGTACGTCGGGTTCGGCACGCCGGCGGCCCACTTCGCGTACTCAGCCATGGAGTTGTCCGGCATGTCGGGGTGATCCAGATGCGGCGCCAACGAAAACGGCACCAGCGCCAGCCCTTTGTAGCCGGCGGTGCGGCGATCGTTGTAGTTCTCGCCGAAGCTCGGGGTCACTGCCATGCTGCCCCCGCTCACACCGACATACACGGTCTCGGGCCGAAGCGAGGGGAGCAGACCCGCGAATCCGGATTTCCGCATGTGGTCGCAGAGGTACATGGGGTCACCGCCTCCGACGAGGAACACGTCGGTGGATCGGACCCGCGGCATCCAGGCTTCCTTCTCGATACTCGGGAGAGCAGTGAGCTCCAGCACTCCGAGTGATTTCCAGCCCAATTCGGCAAGCGGGCTCCGGGCTTTTCCCGTAATGAGCCTGTAGGCGATGTCCGGTCCCTGAGCGAACCAGTACGCCGACGTCGGAATGATCAGCGCGTTCGACTCGGCGATCGGCTTGCCGAGCAGGTCGAGGAGCGCGTTATGGATGCTCGGGTTTGTGACGCCCCCAGACGTCAGCAGGAACTTCATGGTTTACGTCCTCCGCGGGTGATCGGTGGAACCGTAGACGACCGTCCAACGAAAATCATCGGCCACCCGCGGCGAAGCTCGCCCGCTCGGGGGGCGACCGGTAGTGGGTCAGTTTTGAGATTGGCCCACTACCCAGAAATGGATATCAGCGCTTCGGGCGCTCGCGCCGCAGGAGATCGCGGATTTCGGTTGGCGTCACACGAACGTCGGGCCACCACGACTCGTCGGCGTCGCTGCCGGCGGCGAGGGCAGCCTCGACGCTGAGCGCGATCCCGCTTACGAGATCGCCGAGACGGACGATCTCCGGCGCGAATCCGCCGTCCGCGGCGGCGTTGTGATAGTTGACGTTCGGCAGCGCGATGCCCGTAGCGATCCAGCCCAGCCGGACGAACGACGACGCCTCGCACGTCCCGCCGACCAGTAACGCGCGCTGTGAGGGAATGCCACGTTCCGCGAGTCTCTCGCGCGCGACGCGGAGGTACCGCTCCGCTTCGTTGCTGAACGTGTTGTGGAGGTCACCGGCGCGGACGACGATGCCGCGGCCGGCCTCGGCGCCGGGCAGCGCGCGGCTCGCCTCGACCGAGACGACATAGGCGTCCCGGGGCAGGAGGCCGTCCTCCGCCGCGAGGCGGGCACCGTAGAGACCCGTCTCCTCGGCCCTCGTGAAGATCGCGTGGACGTCGTGGGGCGCACCCTCCTCCCGAAGTGCGCGGAGCGCCGAAACGATGAGGGCGCATCCCGCGAGGTCGTCGGCGGCGCGCATGCGTATCTCGTCCCCGGCCACGTCGGCCCCGGGGAGGTCGAGCACGGCATATTGCCCCACCGCGAGCGGCCCCTTCGCGTCGATCCGGCACACAGTGGTGGAGTTGTGAAGAGGCTCGATATCGGAGACCGGCTTCGTCAGGACGGCGGCGAACGAGACGGTCCCGGCGTCGTCATACACGGTCACGGCGACGTCCGAGGGAAACACACGCTGACGGAACCCTCCGAGGACTCGTGCCTTTCCGGTGTTCCCTGATGCTTCGATGACCTCGAACCCCGGGTGATCGGTGTGCGCGGCGAACACGAGCGCGCGCTTCGCCACGCCCGCCGAGACGCGCGCATGCACCTGCCCGAACTGGTCGGTCTTCGTCGCGATACCGCCGCTCTCGAGCTCCCCCCGGATCGCGTCGAGCGCGGCCCATTCGTGGTAGGGAGCGGTCGGGGCCAGCGCGATACGCCGAAGGATGGAGACGACCTCGTCGGGATCGATTGAGCGCGGCACCGCGCGCGAGGATATCGTCCACCAGAGGTGCTATGGCTCTACGACACGCGGCGGCGCGGCACCTTCGCCTTCCAGCCCCGAGCCCGTACCGCGACGATGTACGTCTGCGGTGTGACCCCGTACGACACCACGCACCTGGGCCACGCGCGCACGTTCCTCGTCTTCGACGTCCTCGCACGCCTGCTGGAGACCCGCGGGCAGCGGGTGCGCTACGCCCAGAACGTCACGGACGTCGACGAGTCGATCCTGCAGCGCGCCGCGAGGGACAAGGTGAGCTGGCGCGACCTCGGACGGCGCGAGGAGCGTGCGTTTCTACAGGACATGCGGCGCCTGGGCTGGCGCAAGCCGGACGCCATGCCGCACGCGACGCGCGAGATCCCCCCGATGATCGAGCTCGCGGAGCGTCTCAAACGCCGCGGGCATGCCTACGAGACTCCGGGCGGGATCTATTACGACGTCTCGACGTTCCCCCGCTTCGGCCAGCTCTCACGCTTCTCGACACCGAAGATGCGCCGCATCCTCGCGTCACAGGACGATGCGCGGCTCGACGACCCGAGCCGGCGATCGCCACTCGACTTCGCGCTCTGGCGTCGCGTGACCGACGGTCCCACATGGCCGAGCCCCTTCGGCCGCGGCCGTCCTGGGTGGCACCTCGAGTGTTCCGCGATGTGCGACCGGCACCTCGGTTTTCCCATCGATATTCACGGCGGCGGCAGCGATCTCATCTACCCGCACCACGAGTGCGAGACGGCCCAGAGCGAGGCCGCACACGGGATGCGGACGCGGTTCGTCGGCCACTGGGTGCATGTGGGACCGATGCGGCTTGACGGCGCGAAGATGTCTAAGTCGGACGGCAACATGGTCTTCGTGCGCGATGCGCTAAAGAACACCTCGCCGCAGGCGCTGCGCCTGTACCTCCTCGATGTCCATTACCGGCGCCCGTTCGATCACGACGAGGAACGTCTCGCGCGCGCGCGAAAGCGTGCGGCTGCGCTCGCCGAATCGCTCGGCCACGGCAGGCTCGGTCCGCTCGAAAAGGATGCGTCGACGCAGGATGTGCTCGCCGCGCTCGAGGATGACCTTCATGCCGAACGTGCGATCCGCGCTCTCGAGCGCCATTCCCGTCGCGACCTCGCGCCCGACAGCTTGGCATCGCTCCGCACGATCGCGCGCAAGGTGCTCGGGATCCTTTAGGAGTCCCTGGGCTTCGGTCCCGCCTCCGCTACCCAATGCGCGGTGGTCCGTTGCAGGAGACGCACCTCGCCGGCGAGACTGTCCAGCGCGGTCATCGCCTTCGCGCTCTCGCCGCG
>Ga0209807_1000089_pt1 | contig 36967 bp, 36 predicted proteins | sample GraSoiAngelo_154_FD_186168 | JGI IMG/M metagenome (GOLD analysis project Ga0209807, IMG submission 186168) | Grasslands soil microbial communities from the Angelo Coastal Reserve, California, USA - 14_1009_13_20cm (SPAdes) (version 2) | ecosystem: Environmental > Terrestrial > Soil > Grasslands ... | reverse complement strand
GCTGCTGACGTCGGCCTGCCGGTACATGACGTCTTGCAGCGCGCTGAGGTTGGCGTTGAGCAGTTCGAGTGTCCCGTTTTCGCGGTCGAGGTCAGCCTGGCGGGCCTGGCGGTCGGCCTGCAGCTTGGCGAGATCCGCCTCGAGCCTGGTCTGCAGCGCGTGCGCGCGTTGTCCCGCGACGACCGCGTCCGCCGTCGCGATCAGCGCCTCGCGCAAGTTGCCGGAGCGCGCGATCAGCAGCCAGAAGGAGTCGGGCTGGCGGTAGATCGCGCGCGACATGACGCTGAGCTGCTCCTTCTCGACGTCGATCCGCGCCTGTGTGTCCGCGATCTGGGTGTCGAGCTTGGCAATCTGGTCTTCAAGGTTTGCGATCACCGTCTCTTCCTGGGTGACCTCGTCGGTGAGGAGCTGCTCCGTGGCTGCGAACTGATCCAACGTGGCCGACAGCTTCTGTTCTGCGGCCAGAGCGCGTGCGATGTCGCCGCCCAGACGACTCTCCAGCGCTGAGTACGCCGCCTGGTTTGGGTCGACCGCGGTCGCGGGGCAGCTCACGCGGCTCCCCGAAGCGGCGGCGGGGCTCGGACACGGCGATGGGGTGGTGGCTGACGCGGTGGAAACCTGGAGCGCCATGACAGCTCCCAGGAGCGCGGCGGCGCCGAGCGCACGTTTCAAGCGCGAGCCCTGCGGAAGCCGAGGAGGGCCGTTCCGGTGCCGAGGACGAGCCCGGCCGTGATGATGGCTGCCACGACGTACTGGACCGCGGCGGCGTCGACTCCAGGCAGCACCTGGAGGTAGACCGCCGACCCGAAGCGAACCGCGAGCAGGTAAGCGCCCGCGATGATCGCCGCCGCCAACGCTCCCGCCAGCGCGCCTGTCATCAGTCCTTCGACGACGAAGGGCCCGCGAAGCATCCAGCCTCGCGCACCGAGCAGGCGGGTCACGGCAACCTCTTGCCGGCGCGACGCGGCGATGCCACGCATCGAGTTGGCGATCACCGCGTATGCGATGACCGCGAAAAGCAGCACGATTCCGCCGGCGATGCCACCCGCCACCAGCGCGAAGTGGCGCAGCCGAGAGTAGGTGTCGGGATCGTAGGAAGTCGGGTAAGACGGATCGACGGCGGGGTCAGCCTTCACGGAGGTCGCCACTGCCGCCACCTGCGTCACCAAACGCACCTTCACGTCGAGGCTGGCCGGGAAGGGGTTGGTCGAGCTCAGGCTGGACAGGTTGTCGAGGCCCGGACGCTTGCTCGCCTCTGCGAGCGCCTGCTCCGGCGTTACGTACGTGACCGACGCGACGCGCGAATCGCCCGCCAGCTTCGCCTTCAGTGCCGAGATCGCGTCCGTCGTGGCGCCGGGAGCAATGTAGACCCGGACGATCGAGGCCTGGCTCGCCTGGTCGGCCACGACACCTTCGACGGCAATCCCGGCCAGCGCAAGCGTGCCGCACAGCATGAGAAGAAGGGCGATGGTGCCGATGACGGGCATGGTGAGCCGCGCGTCCCTGCTCCAGCTGCGCAGCCCATTGAGGACGACAAGGCGGTGGCCGTTGGCGCCGAAAGCCAACGCCCGTCGCCACAGCGGGAGGCCAGGCACGCTCGGCGTCTTGTGCGGCCTCTCGCGCGCCGGAATCAGCAGGCGCCAGAGCGAAGGCCGGGTCGCGGCGCCATTGCCGTTGGCGTGTCCATTGCCGTTGGCGTGTCCGTTGCCGTTGGCGTGTCCGTTGCCGTTGAGATGCCCTTTGCCAGCGCCGTGTCCATTGCCATTGACGGCGGCCTTCCGCGATCCGTTGGTCATCACCTTCGCGCTCGGGAGACGCAGGATGCGGCTCGCAGGGAAAGTGTGTCGGTGGCTCGCGACGATCACGGTGGTGCCGTTCGCTGCGGCCGCCTCGAGGAGGTGCGTGACCATCGCGGCGTTCTCGTCGTCGAGTGACGACAGCGGCTCATCGGCCAGGAGCACGCTGGGTTTGGCGGCGAGGGCGCGCGCGATCGCCACCCGCTGGCGCTCACCCGCCGACAGCTGGTGGGGGTAGGCGCGCCGGCGATGGGCCAGCTTGACCGATTCGAGCGCCTCCATGGCGCGCCGCTTGATCTCGCGGTTTGGCACTTGCGGATCGCGCACCTGGAGAGCGAGCACGACGTTCTCGAATGCGTTCAGCCGGGGCAGCAGGCGCTGCTCCTGGAAGATGAAGGCGACGTCACGACGAAGCTTGCCCAGGCCGCGCCGCCACCAGCGGTGCAGCCCGCGACCACCGACCCAGAGCTCGCCCGCGTTCGGCCGCAGCTGTCCGTGCACCAGGCGCAGGAGCGTCGTCTTGCCCGAGCCGCTTGGGCCCGTGACCTCGAAGAGCTCGCCCTGGGCGACGGTGACGTTGACGCCCTTCAGGACCGCGCTACGGCCGAAGGATTTCGTCACGTCGACGAGCTTGATCGCCGGCTGTGCCGCGGGCTCGCCGTTGGTCCCGGGGCGGTGCCTGATCGCCCCGTTCGTTTGCGCCTGCGCCTTGGTTGGTTTTTTGGACGCGCGTGCGCGGCCAGTCGTCGCTGGTCGGCTTCCCACCCTTCGGTTCAGATTAGCCCATGCCGGGTTTCATGTAATCAGGACTAATGTCCCGTCCTGTGATCACCCTTGGAGAAGCCCGGGACATTGCCCTGGCGCTTGCGTCGACGCAGGAGGCCGATCACTGGGGAAATCCGTCGTTCCGAGTCGGCGGGCGGATCTTCGCCACAGTGCCCGACTCAGAGCATATGAACGTGATGATCGATCCGTTCGACGTTGAATCGGCTGTGCTCGAGGAACCGGACGCCTGCAGCGAGCTTCGCTGGGGCAAGAAGGTGAGCGGCGTCCAGGTGGATCTCCGGCGCGCCTCCCCGGAGTTGCTAGGCGACCTTCTGGAAGCAGCCTGGAGGCGGAGGGCGCCCCGACGAGTTCTGGCGGCTTACCAGAACTTTCCGCCGCCCAGGAGCAAGTAGAGGATCGGGCCGATGCCCCAGAAGAAGCTGATGATGATCCACAGCACCTTCGACACGCCGCCCATGTCCTGGCGGTTGACGATGTCGATCACGCAAAGGATGAAGGCGATGGGGTGGAGGAAGATCGCCAACAGGACCTCGACGATGAACTTGATCATGCTGCCCCTAGTGTTTCACGGCAGCGCGCAGCGGGCTTGGAATGCGCGGCCACCCGCCAGCGGGCGCATACGTCCCGTCGGCCGCCTGCTCGTACGTCGACTTGATTCTGCCGCGCGCAACTTGAGTGACCGCCTCGAGAAAACGCTTCAGCTCCGCCTCCGTGTTGTAGGGGGCAAGGCTCGCACGCACCGCTCCGGGCAGAGCCTTGCGGCGACCCGCCGTGACCTCGCCTTCGACCGCGACAACCTCGTCTTTGCTCATGTGCAGCAGGTGGAAGACATACGGGTTGGCGCAGAAGCAACCGTGCCGAACAGCGATGCCCCACTCGTGGCTCAGGGCGGCTGCCACAAGCCCGTGATGCAAACCGTCGACGACGAAACTCGACAGGGCCAGCCGCGCGTCTGACGTCGTTGGTTCGGTGCGACCAAGCACGCTGACGCCGGGTATGGCGGAAAGCTCGGCATGCATAAGCCGTCCCAGGTGCACCTCGTAAGCGAGCATGTCGTCGAAACCGAGCTCGAGCAACGTCTCGATCGCGGCGCCCATCGCCACAGCGCCGATCACGTTGGGTGAGCCGGCTTCTTCACGGTCGGGCAGGTCGGCCCACACCGTGTCGTCCCACGTGACGATGCTGATGGCGCCCCCGCCCATCACCTCAGGCGCACCCGCGAAGAAGTCGCGAGGCGCGACCAGCACGCCGGCGCCGTATGGGGCGTACATCTTGTGGCCCGACATCGAAAGGAAGTCGAGGTGCCCAGGGTCGTCCGCCGGCCTGACATCGATCCGATGATGCGGCGCCAGCTGGGCGGCGTCGACCGAAATTCTCGCGCCGTGACGATGCGCCAGCTCGGCCACCTCGTGGATCGGTGAGACGAAGCCGGTCACATTCGACGCTCCGCAAAGAGCGACGAGGCCAATGCTTCCGGCGCCCTTCTTCAGCTCGTGGTCGATCGCATCGAGGTCGATCTCGCCATCGTCTGACAGTCCTACCATCACGTGACCGCTGCGATGCCGCCATGGGAGCAGGTCGGCGTGATGCTCCATCTCGGTCACGAGGACATGCCGGCCGTCGAGCCGTGCCTGCTCCGCCGCGATGCGATTCAGAGCGTCTGTCGTCCCCTTGACGAAGATGACGACCTGGTCCTTGTCGTCCACGCCGAGAAACTTCGCGACCAGCTCCCGGGCGTCCTCGTAAGCCTCGGTCGACAGGCGTGACTTGTAGCCCGTCCCGCGATGGACGCTCGAATAGACGTCAGAAAAGCCGTTGACCAGGTCCCGCACGCGCTTGAGGGGCGGCGTGCTTGCGGCGTTGTCGAAGTTGATGCCGGTCACCGTCCCGCCGCCGAAGACGGGGACAGGCAGGTCAACCCCGGCGAAGTGCTCGCGCCACTGGCCGGAATGGGGGGAGGTCACGTTCGTTGCTAATCTAACGCCCGCACGCCGAAAAGCCAGACTGGAGCTATCACACTAGCCAGAGGCGGGTCCGTTGTGTTATTGACACGAGATCTGGCATGAAGGCGAAACGTAATCTGGGCGGAGTGCAAGTGACCGCGGGGGCCTCGGACTCCAGCCTTGCCGCGCGCGAGCTCAACTTCCTGGTTCGTCTGGCCCAGGCAGCCGCGTCCACCCAACGGCCGGACGAGCTGCTCGAGCTGATCATCCGCGAGACGACCTCGGCCATCGGGGTCGACGTGTGCTCGCTCTATCTCCTGACCGGCCGCCAGCTGCTGCTTACCGCGACCAACGGCCTGAACGAGAACATGGTCGGCAAGGTGACGATGCGGGTCGGCGAGGGGATTACGGGATGGGTGGCGGACACGCGGCGCGCGGCGGTGGTGCCCGACGTGAGCAAGGAGCCGCACTGGAAGTGGGTGCCGGGTCTCGACGAGGACCGGTTCCACTCCATGGCCTCGGTGCCCATCGAGTCGGGGCCGCGGCTGGTCGGCGTGCTGAACGTGCAGAGCACCGAGCGGCGGGAGTTCAACTCGGGCGACATCGACTTCCTGCGCGCGATCGCCGGTCAGGTGGCAGGCATCCTCGAGCGCAGCGAGCTGCAGCGGCGGACCGAGGTGCAGCTCGCCGAGATCAAGCTCTCGCACGACATCCACGAGCGTTTTACCAAGCTGTCGCTCGACGGCGCCGGAATTCAAACGATCCTCGAGGTCATCGGCTCACTGGCGGGCGGGCGCGCCGCGCTTTACTCGGCAGACGGTTATCGCGTTCGAGGAGTGGGGGAATCATCGGATGGCATGCCTCCGCGGATCCATTTCCCGGCCACTGCCGGCACCTCGGCCCGCGAGGTTCGGATCAACACGGGCCGGCCGCCACGCCCGCTGGACGTCGTACCCGTGCGCGCCGGCGCGGATATGCTCGGCTTCCTGGCGGTGGGTGTGGACGACAAGTCCAGCGAATCCGAGGGCCGCCTCCGCTCGCTCGAGCATGGATCGACCGTGCTCGCACTCGAGCTTTCGAAGGAGCGGGCGACTGCGGAGGTCGAGCGCCGGCTGCGCGGGGATCTGGTCGAGGAAGTTCTCGCCGGCGCGTTGGAGCCGGACGAGGCGGAGCGCGTCGCCCGGCAGGCCGAACGCCTTGGTCACCGCCTGCCGCAGCGCGCGTGGGTCGTGGTGCTCGAAGCCGACGAAGACAAGACCGAGGCCGCGCTCGCGGCTCGCGGGCAGCAGGACCGCCTCGACGGAGCGCTCAGCGGCCTGGTGCGGTCTCGCCTGCCCGGCGCCCTGACCCTGGTGCGCTCGTCGTCCGCTGTGTTCCTGGTCCCGGACGAGCTGGCCCCCGACCTTCCGTCGGTCGAAAAGCTCGGCGCGCAGATCATGGCGGCCGCGGCGCCTGTGATGAAGCCAGGCTCCGCGTCGGTCGGCATCGGCAACCTGGCGAACGGAGTGAGTGAGCTGGCTCGATCGCACCTCGAGGCGCGCCAGGCGCTGCGGCTGACCCGGCGGGCAGGCGGTCGCGCGCGAGTCGCTTCTTATCGCTCGTTGGGCGCCTTCCGCCTGCTGCTCGAGGTGCAGAGCCCGGACGCGCTGCGCCGTTTCGTGCACGAGCTGCTCGGGCCGCTGCTGGAGTACGCGCAGTCGCGCGACACGCCGCTCCTCGAGACGCTGGAGGCGCTGTCCACCTCGCGCTGGGTGCGGCGAGCGGCGGCGCGCCACCTGAGCATCCACATCAACTCGATGACCTATCGCGTGGAGCGCATCGAGGCCCTGACCGGCCTTCAGCTCGATGATCCGGAAACGCGCGTCGCGATATCGATCGCACTGCGCGCTCGGGCGATGCTTGGGATGTAGCGAGGCCAGGGGCAAAAGTTGACCATTCGGGAACGAATGGTTGTATCGACCGCCGACGGATCGCCATTCGGGCTCACTGGGTACCTAACCCTCAACGTCCAGCTCCTCGACTGAGTCGAACACCCACCGGAGCCACACAGTCGATTCGAGTTCCCAACCGCGAAGCTCGGTCACAAGGCCATGTCGCTCGAAGGCCACGTCCTCCGCTGTCATCACGCCGGCCATCGAAACGTGCACCCCGTCCCAGTCTTCTGCCAGCGCTTGCCAGTCAGGATCGAGCCTCGCATTGACGTTTGATCGGTCCTGGGTGTGCACGCCGGGATGTGATGCAAGCGGCATGAGGGTGTACTTGAAACCAGGCGCCGAAGCAGGATAGGCGTGGGCCAGCTCCCACCAGTCCTCCGGGGAATGGACCTCAGCGACGCGAGCGGTGTCAGACACCGCCAGCCTCCACGTCTTGTACGGCTCGCGCCGGTTGATGTTTTCGGGCCAGTCGAGCCAAGGCGAAATCGTCCTCGGGACAAACGTGCTGGTCCACATTGCGGCCTTTGGCTTGGGCGCCTCCGGGTGCAGCTGAGACAGGTCCGTCACCAGTTCTGACATCATCGGCCAGACAGAGCTCTGGGCTGCCCACACCTGCGCGGTCCGATCCAGCGGGGCCCACCAACGTTCCATCCGCGCGGCGACGTTTTCGGCCTGATCCTCGTATCTCGGGGCCTGGGATCGGAGGAACCTGACGTGCTCGACGTAGTCGCCGCGGTAAACGGTGGCCGAGCGTCGCGCCTCGCTGGCGCGAGCCATGAGCTCGTCATCAGTCAGCGACGTCTCCCGCCGCCATTCGATCAGGTAGAAGAGCTCGAGGCCGATCGGCGACCGCAGGAGGGCTTCGGCGCGAGGGGATGTCATCAAGGCAGGCCGCTGGGCGACGCCGTGAACGGAACGACAGGCCGGTATCCCTCGATGGCCCTGACGGCGAACAGGACCACTGCCACGACGAGCAAGACATCAGCACCGCTGATGGGAATCGCGAGGCCCGCCGCTCGTGTGAGCAGGCGATCGGCCACTGGTATCGCGATGACCGCCAGCGCCAGGAACACTCCCCCGAGCACAGCGAGCCGAATCACAGCCGGCCTGAGGGGCGATGGCACAGGCATCAAACGATCGTCAATTGCGGCGACGAAGAGAGCGAATCCGACCAGGAGCCCCGCATAGATCAGGAGGTAGCCGACGTTGGGCGAAAGGTTGGAACCGAAGGATCGCCAATTGGCATAGATCCACTGGACCTCCGCCGGATACCGTGCGTAGTAATAGTTGGCCGCCAAGAGGGGAACGGACAGCAGCGCGCCTGCGAACTGAACTGGGCGCAGCACGCCCGACCAGAGCAGACGCAGTTCCGTAGTTGCTACGCGCCGCACTGCAAGCAGGACGGCGACGGTGGCGACCGTGAGACCGACCGTGAAAGCTGTCCACACAGCGACCGGTCTGAACAAAGCTTCGAGGGATGGGGCAGAGGCAAAGTAGTCGGCGATCCTGTGCACCTCGAGGCCGAGGGAACCGAGCGCGTAGAAGATCACCGCGCCGTAGCCGAAGCCAAGCCCGAACTCGTCGAGGGCGTCGGCCAGCAGGATCATCAATGCCGTGCCTCCTGCGAGCGCGAGACCTATGGCGAGTCGCGCCGACCAGTCGAGCGGACCAAAGACCGGCGGGAAGCCGTTCTGATAGAGGAGGGTGAATGCATACGCCTGGCTCAGGGCCAACCCCATCGCGAGCGCCCGCGTCCACCGCGCGATGCTTGCCCGCCGATCGCGGTTGCCGGCCATTTCCCTCAGTCGGGCTGAGAAGGCCGCGGCGACACTCATGACGATCAGCGCCTCGACGTAAGGTCCAATTCCCAGCCGGGCCAGGCTCCAGGATGCGAATGGAATGCTCTTCGGCCCAATCGCTCCGAAGAACCCCGGCTCGCCGAGATTCAAGAGGCGGCCCTGGATGAAGATGTTGGTCACGTCCGAGACCGGGATCTGGTCCAGCAGCCGCCACACAACCAGACAAATCGCGGTCACGACTAACGCCCTCCGATCGATCAACCAGAGCAGCCGCGTCACGGTGAATGAAGTCTAAAAACAAGAAAGGGCCCCGGCTTGCGCCGAGGCCCTTCGAGTAGGTCGGTTAGACGTCCGAGTAGAGCATGAACTCCCATGGGTGCGGCCGAAGCGCGACCGCGTCGACTTCCTTCTTGCGCTTGTAGTCGATCCAGGTCTCGATCACGTCTTCCGTGAAGACGCCGCCTTCGAGCAAGAACGCGTGGTCCTTCTCCAGGGCGTCCAGCGACTCGGCCAGCGAGCCGGGCACTGACTTGATCTTCGCCTTCTCCTCACCGTCGAGCTCGTAGATGTCCTTGTCCACCGGCTCCGGCGGAAGGATCTTGTGCTTGATGCCGTCGAGACCGGCCATCAGGCATGCCGAGAACGCGAGGTAGGGGTTGGCGGCCGGGTCTGGCGAGCGGAACTCGACCCGCTTTGTCTTCGGGTCGGTGGAGTACATCGGGATGCGCACGCATGCCGAGCGGTTGCGCTTCGAGTACACGAGGTTGATCGGCGCCTCGTAGCCCGGCACGAGCCGGCGGTACGAGTTGGTCGTCGGCGCGCAGATCGCAAGCAGGGCGGCCGCGTGCTTCAGCAGTCCGCCGATGTAGTAGACGGCGGTCTGGCTCAGGCCGGCGTAGCCCTTCCCGTCGGCGAACAGGTTCTCGCCATCCTTCCACAGGCTCTGGTGCACGTGCATCCCGGAGCCGTTGTCCTGGAAGAGCGGCTTGGGCATGAACGTCGCGACGTATCCGTGCTGGGCCGCGATGTTCTTGATCACGTACTTGTAGACCATCATCTTGTCGCCCATCTTGGTCAGCGAGTCGAAGCGCATGTCGATCTCAGCCTGGCCTGCGGTGCCGACCTCGTGGTGCTGGACCTCGACGCGCACACCCGCCTCGATGAGCTTGAGCATGATCTCGGAGCGAAGGTCCTGGAGCTTGTCGGTCGGCGGCACCGGGAAGTAACCCTCCTTGTGCCGCGGCCGGAAGGCCATGTTCGGTTCGGAATTCTTGCCCGAGTTCCAGATGCCTTCCTCGGAGTCGATGTAGTAGTAGCCACTGTGCGCGTTCTGGTCGAAGCGAAGTGAGTTGAAGAGGTAGAACTCCGCCTCAGGTCCCCAGTAGCTCACGTCCGCGATGCCTGACCGGCGAAGGTGCTCCTCCGCCTTCTTGGCGATGAAGCGAGCGTCCCGGGAATAGGGCTCGCGGCTGATCGGGTCGACCACGTCGCAGATGAGAAACAGCGTCTTGTGTGACAGGACCGGGTCGATCGTCGCCGAATCCGGGTCCGGCATCAAGAGCATGTCGCTCTCGTCGATCGACTGGAAGCCGCGGATGCTCGAACCATCAAAGCCAAGGCCTTCCTTGAAGCTGTCGACGTCCAGCTCGCCAAGTGGAAGGCTGAAATGCTGCCACGTGCCTGGAAGGTCGATGAACCGGACGTCGACTACCTCGACGCCTTCAGCCTTCGCTCGCTCCAGGACCTCTCGCGGGCTGGTCTTGCTGCCCGATTTACTGCCCGATTTCGTCTCTACGGCCATTAACACCCTCCACGAATACGCATATTTGACGGGCCACGAGCTGATCGTAGGAAGCCGACGCGCATACCATCAGGTGAGACTGCTACAAAGCGAGGGCGGCCATTTCCGTGCGATTAACACGAAAATGGGTTCTTCACAAGGCATCCTGGCCTGTGTGAACTGCACAAGGGGACGCATCCCAATTTGTCAAATCCGCACGTTTTTGCGGCCGGCCGGGCGCACCTACGCTGGCCACATCAAGCGGTGCGGCTGACTGCCGCCCCGGGGGAAACACAACGGAGGTGGCGTTCTTGCCTGCAGCTATCGAGTTCCGGAAAGCACTCATCAAACGTCGACGCGTGTTCGGCATTTCCGCCGCGATCGCCTTGCTCGTCGCGGTCGTGCCGATCGCGGTTCTTGCTGACGACACCACAGCGACTTCGGCGGCCGGCGTAGCGGCCGACACGGTCTGGGTCATCGTGGCTGCCTGCTTCGTCATGTTCATGCAGGCGGGCTTCGCGATGCTCGAGGTCGGCTTCAGCCGCATGAAGAACGTCGGCACGGTGGTGGCCAAGGTCATCACCAACCTGAGCGTGAGCTCGATCGCCTATTGGGGCGTGGGCTTCGGCCTGGCGTTCGGTGCAGGCGGGGCCTTTGCCTTCATCGGCGGCAGCGGCTTCTTTCCGACGTTCAGCCCTGGTTCCTCGATGGACCTGCCGGCGATCGCCGCCAGCACCGCGCCTGCCGCGGCCAAGTGGTTCTTCGAGTTCGTGTTCTGCGCCGTGTCGCTTGCGATTGTGTGGGGCACGATGCTCGAGCGCACGAAGTTCATCGTCTACATCCTCTTCGGCGTACCGTTCGCTGCCTTCATCTATCCACTCATCAGCCACCAGCTGTTCGGTGGCGGATATCTGATGGCGACCCTCGGCTCGCAGGACTTCGCGGGGTCAACCGTCGTACACCTGACCGGCGCGACTGCCGGGTTGGCCGGCTTGCTCCTGCTGGGTGCCCGAATCGGCAAATACGAGAAGGGGCGCTCCAATGCAATTCCGGGACACAACATGCCGCTGGCCCAGCTCGGCGTGCTGATCCTCTGGTTCGGGTGGTTCGGCTTCAACCCTGGTTCGACCCTCAACGCGACGAACCTCCACTTCGCGGACGTTGTCGTAGTCACCAACCTCGCCGCGGCGGGCGGGGCAGTGGCCGCCTTGATCACTGTCTACCTGCTGACCAGGACGATGGACGTCGGAATGATCGGCAACGGCGCAATCGCGGCGCTGGTCGCCATCACCGCGCCGTCAGGCTACGTCGAGCCATGGGCCGGCATTGTCATCGGCGCGGTGGCAGGTGTGATTGTCGTGCTCGGAGTTCTCGCGCTCGACAAGGTGCTCGATGACCCGGTGGGTGCTCTTCCGGCGCACGGAATGGCAGGGATCTGGGGCACCCTCAGCTGCGGCCTGTTCACGACTCCCGCACTGGCGAAGTTCAACGGCGTCGGCCAGGGCGGCCTGTTCTACACGGGCAGCTTTCACCAGCTCGGCGCCCAGGCGATCGCGGTCGGAGCGTCGTTCGTCACCGTCTTCGTCCTCAGCTACGGGCTCTTCTGGATGATCAAGAAGACGGTCGGTCTTCGGGTTTCGGCCGCCGAGGAGATGGAAGGCCTGGACATCAGCGAACACGGCATGTGGGGCTACCCTGAGTCGTTCATGCCAGTGCCCGGTGGCGTCTACCGCCCCGCAGACACCCCGACGGTGAATCCTCACCCAAACCATGAACCTGTGCCCGCCGCGCACAAGGAGGTGTCGACCGCATGACGGCGAACGGAAGCGGGCTCGAGTTGAAGATGGTCGTCGCGATCATTCGTCACGAACGGCTGCAGGAGGTCCAGGACGTGTTGGACGAGTGCGGTGTGTCGGGCGTGACGGTGACGGAGGTCAAAGGATGCGGCGCCCAGCGCGGGTACACAGAGAAATACCGCGGAGCGTCCGTCCACATTTCGCTTCGACCGCGGCTCAAAGTTGAAGCGGTCATGAAGTCAGAGATCGTGACGACGGTTGTTGACAAGCTTGCGGTGGCCGGCCGAACCGGCAACGGCGAGGTTGGCGACGGGAAGATTTTCGTGATCGGGGTAGAGGACGCCGTGCGCATCCGCACCGGTGAACACGGCCCGGACACCGTCCAGCACGCCGAACGCGCCATGTGGGGACACTGACGATATGAGAGGAAACCCGGATGGTTTCCTCTCATCGACCGGGCGCTTCGCGCCGGGTCTGCTCTCCTTCCGGTATACGGTACGAATTCTCTGAGTAGTTACTCGACACGACGTTTGGCAGGCGTGTAAGCCATAGTCGCGGCCGACTTGAAGTCGGCCGCCAGGGCGATGCCTGGATTAGAAGTGTTGCGGCCGGGGTGAACCCGGCCGCCAATGCGATGTCGGCTACGAACAAAAGGCGGCTGGGCATTTCACCCAACCGCTCAACCCCTCGGACTAGCTGTTGGCTGTTGCTTTGTCCGCGCTTTTCTCGATCCATTCGCGGATTGGGGCCGCTCCACCCGGGAAACCGACCAGGCGGTCGACCAGCTTTCCGCCGCGGAACAAGCCCAGGGTCGGAATGCCCTGGACGCCGTAGCGTATGGCGAGGTCCTGGTTGTTGTCGACGTCAAGCTTGCCGATCTTGACCTTGCCGGCGAACTCGTCCGCAAGGCGCTCCACGACCGGCGCCATCATGTGGCACGGCGGGCACCACTCGGCGGTGAAATCAACGACCACCGGCTCGGCGGAATTGAGCACGTCGGCCTCGAAAGTCGGGCCGTCGAAGTGCTGAAGGTTTTGCATGTTGAATACAAAGCCCTCCGACCTTGCCGTATTCCGCGAGCCCCTCCGGCGCTGCGCGCCACCTCCCCACGAGTGGGGAGGACATAATCGGTCTATGGCCGTGATCGAGGCCCAACCGCCCGCGCCGGCCTGGGAGCAGGCTCTTCGCCAGTTCGGCGCCCGCTTTTTCGAGGCTGCGCCCGGGGCGATCACCTGGATTCTCCTGGCGGCTCCGGCATGGATTCCGATCGTCTTCAAGTTGCCCGGAGCGATCTTCGTGGCCTGGGCGGTGCTCGTGTTCGATGTGTACTGGCTCATCCGAGCAATCACGGTCGTGACCGGCGTATACAGCACTCTGCTCCGAATGCGCCGGGATATGAGAAAGGACTGGCTGGCGCTGTGTCGCGACGAGCAGGCCGCGGGCAGGGTCGACCCGCTTCAGTTCTTCCACCTTTCGGTCGTGCCGACGTACACCGAGCCCTACCACGTGCTCGAGCGCACCGTTCAGGCGATCGTCGACTCCAATTACCCGGACGAGCTGAAGCTCGTCGGGATCATCACTCGGGAGACGGACAAGCCCGGCTGGGAGAACGTCGCCAGGCTCAAGGAGAAGTTCGGGAGCCGAGTTCGCGGCTTCTATCACATCAAAGACCCGCTCGAACCGGGGATCGTCATCGGCAAGTCCGCCGCCATGAACTGGGGCGGCAGGTGGATGGTGCGGGTGCTCACAGAAGAAGGCTTCGACCTCAGCAAGGTCCTGATCACCGACCTCGATTCCGACTACCGAGTCCATCCCCAGTACTTCGGGTGGATCAGCTGGCATCATGCGCGCGAGCCCTTGCGCGACTTTGTGATCTGGCAGCCGGTGCCCCTTTTCCACAACAACATCTGGCAGGTGCCGATGGCCGTGCGCATCATGTCGGCCAGCACATCGCAGTGGCAGATGTTTCTCCACTCGCGACCTCATCGGCTGGTGGCGTTCTCGAGCTACACGTGCAGCCTGGACTTCGTGCATAAGGTCGGCTATTGGGACAAGGACGTGATCCCGGAGGACTCGCGGTTCTACTGGAAGGCCTTCTTCACCTTCGGTAAGCGCTTCTCTGTCAAGTCCGTCTGGCTGCCCATCTACGGCGATTCGCCTAACTCACGCGACTACGCATCGACACACATGAGCCAGTACAACCAGATCAAGCGATGGGCCTGGGGCATCACTGACGTGCCTTACGTGTTGGCCCGGTTCTTCAAGCATTCCGAGATTCCGCTATGGCTGCGAATCCGCCGGTTCATGAACCTCTTCCTGAACCACCTGAACTGGATCTTTCTGCCGGTCCTCCTGTTGTTCGGTTCCTCGGTTCCGATCTGGGTCAGCGTGGACTTCTCGCTGACCGACCTTGGTCAGGCGCTGTGGAACGTGTCGGGCGTCCTGCTTGGGATCACTCTTTCCACCGTGCTTTTCTTTCTGTACTTCGAGATCCGGATCCTGCCGCCCAAACCGGCTGGTTGGCCAAAGTGGAAGAAGGTCGCGATCTACTTCCAGTACTTCCTCTATCCGATCGTCGGTCTGATCCTCAGCGTCCTTCCGGCACTGGAGGCCCACACCCGATTACTGTTTGGGCGCTACCTCGAGTACCGGGTGACGGAGAAGGTGTAAGGATTGGACGAAGAAAGCGCGCGGACGGTGGCGAAGACAGTTGCCGCCCTTTACCAGCAGGTCCACGACAAGCTGCGAGAACAGGTCCGCGACCTGGACGACGGGACGCTCAACTGGAGACCGCTGCCCAAAGCCAACTCGATCGCCGTGCTTGTCGCGCATTCTCTCGGGTCGGAGATCGAGATGATCCGCGCTTTGCGGATGATCCCCACCGACCGGGACCGCGACGCGGAGTTCAAGGTCGAGGCCGACGCTCGGGACCTGCTTGCGCTGCTCGACCAGGCCGACCGAAACCTGGAGGAGCATCTCGGCGCGCTGACCCCTGACGACCTCACGGAGATGCGGCCCCGAGGCGACCGCCCGCCAAGGCCCGGCATCGACTGGCTGATCTCCAACTACGGTCACGCCCGGGAACACCTCGCCCAGATCGAGCTGACCAAGCAGCTGTACGACAGCCGAACTTAAATCCGCCCGGTCTAAGCTCCGCAGACCGGGCCGGTGAGCCAGGGCAAGCAGAACCCCGGCCCTGCCAGTGCCCATACCTCGAGGGCCGCGATGATCAGGAGGAAGACTACGAAGCCCGTGCCGCTCATGACGTTGCGGCCTGGCACCGGCCACCTCTTCCAGCCGAGGCGCTTGGCCACGCGAGGACCGGCGATCGCGTCGATGAACGGCCACACGAGGAACACGATGATGATGACGGTCGGGATGACGACCGACATCACAAGCTCCGGCCCGAGCTTGATGAACTGGAACAGGAAGAGGAAGTACCAGTCGGGCCTCGGAATGGTCACTGCTCGGGGATCGGCCGGTGCCTCTAGCTGAAGGTTCTTCTGCACGAATGCGGCGAGCAGTCCGAGGGTGATCATCATCACGATGATGATTACGGGATAAGGCCAGAAATGGTCCGGGAAAAACGGGTGCGTGTCCTCGTCGGGCATGTCGTCGGCCAGGTGATGGCCCGCATCGCCCATCAGGAGTGGAAATAGAGCGATCCCGACGATCACCGGGTAAAGGATGTTGTCCGGGCCAATCGGAAGTCGCTTCCATTCGGGCTCGAGAGTGTGCCCGACGTGGCCGTCGAGCTCGATGATCTGGACCTCTTTGGGTTCGGCGACCGCCGCCCCCGGTCCCTCCTTCAGGACGTCGTCAGTCCCTTGTGGGTCGCTCACAGCGGCTCCGCGATCCCGTGCGCCCGGATGAATTTGAAGTGCACGTACATCAAGAGGACGATCAGCGCGGGAAGCAGAAATACGTGTGCAGTGAAGAAGATCTGTAGGGTCGATGGCCCAACCACGGGGCCGCCTTGAAGGATTGTTTTGATGAAGGCGCCCAGCTGAGGCGGTGGCGGTGAGCCGGCGATCTTGATCGTCACCTCGGTGGCGAAGTACGCCTTGGTGTCCCAGGGAAGCAGGTAGCCGGTCAGCGCAAACGCCAGGATGAGGAGCAGCATGATCGCGCCGACGATCCAGTTCAATTCACGAGGGGCCCGATATGACCCCGTCCAGTACACCCGGGCCATATGGAGCAAGACCATGAAGATCAGGATGTTGGCGCCCCAGAAGTGGACTCCTCGAATGAGCCAACCCAGGTAAACCGTGTTCTGGATGAAGAGCACGCTGTTGTAGGCAGCGGCCGGATTTCCTCTCGCATCAGGAACGTAATAGATCGCCAGGAGAATCCCGGTGACGAGCTGCAAGACGATGATGACGAACACCATCCCGCCAAAGCAGTAGTAGAAGGCGTTGGCGAAGTTCGGGACGCGCTGGTACATCGCTTCGTCGATCGCCTTGGTGAAGGGATATCGCTCATCCAGCCATCGGACGGCGGCGAGCTGGATGTCACGCGGGTGAGGGATCGCCACGGCTCAGAAGCCCAAAACGATCCCGTCGACCTGGATCGTGCTTGGGTTGTCACCCTGCTTCCAGGTCAGGTGCGACAGTGGATAGGCGGCCGGTCCATGCAGCACGGTGCCGTCGAGGTGGAAGCGCGAACCGTGACATGGGCAGTCAAAGGTCTTGGCGGCGTCGTTCAGAGCGACCGAGCAGCCGAGATGTGAGCAGTTGATGGCAAGCACGTCGACCTTGCCCGCGTTCTTGACCGCGAACCCTCCAAAGGCAAGGTCGCCAGGGGCGTTGTCACCTCCGCCGTCCGCCATGATGAACGCGGTGTTGGGGTTGGTCGGGGCGTTGAACTTCACTGCCTCGCCGTCGTTGAGCTGGGTGATCGGCTTATCCAGGGTGATGCTCACCGGGCCCTTCTTCTGGCCCTTGGGCGGCGCGGGCCAGAGGTAAACGAGGATCGGCAAGACGCCTGCAGCCGTCAGAGAGGTGAGGATGACCGCCATCCACCAGCCAAGGAACGTCCGGCGGGTGACCAGCCTCGGCGCCGCAGCGTCTGCCATCCGGCTCCGATTCTAACCTCGTCGCGAGGCCAGGTAGGGGGGCAGGCCGACCGCCTCCCGAACCTCCCGCATCGTGGCCCGAGCCACCTCGCGCGCCTTATCGCTGCCCTCGTCGAGGATCGCGTTCACCTGGTCCGGGCTCAGCGCGGAGCGCACCTCGCGGAACGGCTGGAAGACCTCTATCAACCGCTCGGCGAGCAGCTTCTTTTTGTCGTAGCAGCCGATCTCGGCCTTCCGGCAAAGCTCCCAGTAGTGCTCCCAGTCGTCGAAGAAGTACTTGTAGAAGGCACAGACGTTGCACTGCCGAGGATGACCGGGGTCTGTCCTTCGCGGTCGTTTCACGTCGGTGACCATGCTGAGGACCTGCTTGCGAATCGTTTCCGGATCATCGGTCACCCCGACGATGTTCCCGACGCTCTTTGACATCCGTTGTTTGCCGTCGGTGCCTTTGATCAGCGGCGTCGCGGTCAGCAGAGCACGAGGCTCCGGCAGGACCGCAGCGTACGTACGGTTGAATTTGCGCGCCACCTCGCGAACGAGCTCCAGGTGGGCGAGCTGATCCTTGCCGACGGGCACGCCCATGCCCTTGACTATCAAGATGTCCGCGCCCTGCAAGATGGGGTAGGAGAAGAGGCCCAGGTTGACGTTGTCTGGGTGCTGTTTCGCCATCTCCTTGAAGGTGGGCACACGCTGCACCCAGCTCAGTGGGGTGACCATCGAGAGCAACAGGGTCAGCTCGGCCACCTCCGGCACCTTCGACTGAAGGTAGAGCACGCTGCGCTTGGGGTCGATGCCGACCGAGATCAAGTCGGCCGTGAGGTCGAACACCTTGTCTTCTGCCTTGCGGCCGTCGGGCTCGGTGGTCAGTGCGTGGTAGTCCGCGACGAAGTAGAAGCATTCGTACTGCTTCTGCAGCTCGACCCAGTTCTTGGCCGCACCCAGGTAGTTCCCGAGGTGGAAACGCCCTGTTGGGCGCATGCCGCTCAGGATCCGAATCCGTTCCGCCACGCCGAAAGGGAGTCTAACCACGAGTAGTCCGCCCTGCGCTCGGCCAGCCCCAGCCCGAGGATTACGATTGGATTCAGTTGCCAGACAACGATTCACCACAAGTCCCGCCGGCGTCCAGCCTGGGACTCGGTTCGCGGGCGCTCCGCAACACGACGATCGTGCTCACGGCGAAGGTCATCGCGCGCCTGATCGCGCTGGTGACCGTCCTCTACATGATCCGGAAGCTCGGCCAGGTCCAGTACGGCACCTTCGCCTTGCTCGTCAACCTGACCGCAATCATCAGCGTCGTGCTCGACCTGGGCTTCAACGTGCTCTTCGTCCGCGAGGGAGCGCGCGAGCACAGCCAGATCCAACGCTACCTGCGAAATGTGATGTCGGTGCGCCTCTTCATGTCGGTCATCAGCCTTTTGCTCCTTGCCGCGCTCGTGATCCCCTTCGGCCTCAGCGCGCTGCTCGTGCCCGGCTTTGTTCTGATGGTCTTGACCTCGTACTCGACGCTGCTTCGCAACGGCCTCTACGCAGTGCAGCAGCTCGGTTACGAAGCTGTCGCCGTGGTGCTGGAGAGCGCCCTCCTGCTTGGCCTGATTCTCTATGGCGGTCGGACCGGCCAGGGCGTCGTGTATTTCGTGTGGGCCTACGCGATTCAGTACGCCTTCAGCTGCTTGTACTTCGCGATCGTGCTGGCCGCCAAACGGGTCGCCGTGGTCGGCTGGCAGTTCGAGGCGGCTCTGATGCGCGAGTGGTTCTGGAAGGGCCTGCCCTTCGCGCTGACGTTCGTGTTGACGATCCTGTATTTCCGCATCGACCAGCCGCTCATCGCGGCGTTCAAGGGATTGGGCCAGGCCGGCCTCTATGCGGCCGCCTACAAGCCGATCGAATCGCTGCTCTTCGTGCCGATCACATTCTTGTCGATCGTGTTCCCGGTGCTCTCCATCTACTACCGCGAACGGCGGGCCGACCTCCTCGACGCGGTCAGCCGCTTCTACAAAGGCTTGTTGCTGATGGGCTGGCCGGTGAGCGTCGGCATCTTCGTCCTGGCTCACCCACTCACACCGCTGCTTCTGGGGCGTGGCTTCCTCGCATCTGAGCCGGCGCTGCGGGTTCTGGCGCTCGCCCTCGGCATTGCGTTCGTCAACAACGCGTTCATCGGCGCCCTCAATGCGTCTGATCGCCAGTCGTCCTTCACCTGGGCCGCAGGCTGGAGCGTGGTCGCCAACCTGGCGCTAAACCTCGTGCTCATCCCGCTCTTCGGTTATCAAGGCGCAAGCTGGGCCACGGTGATGACGGAGCTCGTGCTCGGTGTGGCCGGCTGGATCCTGACCTCGCGCTATGTCGGACGCGTCCCGGTTGTGCAGCTCAGCTGGCGCGTCGTGCTGGCCGGGGTGATCATGGGCGCTGCCATCTATCCGCTGAGCACGTTCGATGGATTCAAAGTCGCGATCCCGATCGTCGCCGGAGTGGTCGTTTACGCCGCATTCGTGCTGCTCCTGCGTGCCCTCAACAGTGACGAGATCGGTTGGGCGCGTCGCGCCCTGGCGCTCGCGCGCTGATGAGCTCGAAGCCGCTCTATCTCAAGCCTCGCGGGGCGGCCGCCCTCGTTCCATGGGAGGAAATCGCGGTTGACGCTCCGGAGGTCACCGGGCAGACCCTGCTCGAGGACGCGCAGTTTGTGGCCCTCGACATCGAGACCACCGGGAATGCGCCCTTCCTCGTGCTAGAGATCGGCGCCGAGCGCTTTCGCCTCAGCGGCCCGCTCTCCTTCTTTGACACGCTCGTCGATTGCCGGGCACCCATCAACCCGTACGCTCGCAAGCGCCACCACATCGACCGTTCGATGCTCATCGGGGCGCCCGAATTCAAGGACGCGCGCCGCGCCTTCCTTCGCTTTGCTCTGGGCGCGGTCCTCGTCGAGCACAGCCATGACGCATTCGACACCTGGCTCGTCGGCCGCGGCCTCGAAAGCCCTCTCGAGCACCCGATCATCGACACCACCGCACTGGCGCGTCTCGTGCTCGACCTTCCCAAAGGCCAGACCCCGGGACTCGCCCGGCTGGTCACCGAGCTCGGCCTCGACGTCACGCCGGCGCACGCGGCGCTCGATGACGCCCGCGCCACCGCGATGGTCTTCCGCGCCTTGATCGCGCGCGCCCAAGAGACCCTAGGCTGGAAAACAGTCGGCGACGTCCTGGCCGCATTGCCGCGGCCAATGGTCGACCGGACCGCGCCTAGTCGAAGAGCGTCAGCTGCAGGTCGGGCTCGGGGTGCTCCAGGCCGGACAACCCCACCCCGATCAGGCGCACAGCCCGCGACTCCACGTGCGACTTCTCCAGCGCCGACCGCGCGGCGCGGAAGATCGTCTCGACGTCGTCGGTCGGGCTCGTCCGGCTCACCTGGCGGCTCACCAGCCTGAAGTCGGGAAGCTTCAGCTTCACGTAGACGGTCCGCGCCCGAACCCCGTCGGTCTTCAGTCGTTCGGTGACTCGATCCGTGAGGTCGCGCAAGGCGCTCTCGAGCTGGCCGCGATCGCTGACGTCGTTCTCGAAAGTGGTCTCGGCCGAGATTGTCTTGGCCGGCCGGCTTCCGTCAACGGGCGAGCGATCGCGCCCCTGCGCGAGCCGCTGGAGGACGGCGCCGTTGGTGCCTATGGCCTGAACCAGGCGCTGCGTCTCATAAGCCGCGAGCGCGCCGACGTTGCGCAAGCCCATGGCGTGAAGCCTTTCCTCCGTCTTCGGGCCGAGGCCGGGTATGACTCCGATGGGCAGCGGAGCCAGGAAGTCGGCCTCGGTACCCGGGGGCACGAGGACCAGCCCGTCCGGCTTGCGCGTGCCGCTGGCGACCTTGGCAACCAGCTTGGATGTCGCGGCGCCCACCGATGCGGTGAGGCCTACCTCGGTGTGAATTTGAAACTTGATCCTGCGTGCGACCTCTTCCGCGTTCGAAGTGCCGTGCCGGGTACGAGCCGTTACGTCGAGGTACGCCTCGTCCAGCGCGACGCCCTCGACGAGCTCGGGCGAGGTGAAGCGGCGGAAGATCTGGTGAACCACGCGGCTCGCCTCGCGGTATCGCGCACCGTCGGGCGCGACCACCGTCAGCTGCGGGCAGACCTGCAGCGCCTCGTGGAGTGGCATCGCCGACCGCACCCCATAAGTCCGCGCTTCATAAGACGCCCCCATGATCACCGCGCGCCGCGAACGTCCTGCGACGGCGACCGGAATGCCGCGAAGCTTCGGATCGTCGCGCTGGTGGACGGAGGTATAGAAGGCGTCAAGGTCGACGTGGAGGATGGTTCTTGGCCAGTTGTCCGGTCTCGGCATCGTATTGCAGCGGCCAGTCTGCCACAACAACTTGTAGGCCACCCCGGCTTCGCGCCTAGAATCCGGTGTCGATGAAGGGCGTCATCTTGGCCGGGGGCACCGGAAGCCGCCTGCACCCCCTGACCCGCATCACCAACAAGCACCTGCTTCCGATCTACGACCGGCCGATGATCAACTACGCCATCGAGGCGTTGGTGAGCGCGGGAGTGGGGGACATCATGCTCGTCACTGGCGGCACCCACGCCGGTGAGTTCCTCCGCCTGCTCGGCAATGGTCATGAATTCGGCATCGAGCGACTGTTCTATGCCTACCAGGACAAGCCGGGCGGGATCGCGGAGGCTCTCGGCCTCGCGGAGAAGTTCGTCGCAGGCGACCGCTGTGTCGTGCTCCTGGCTGACAACATCTTCGAGCGCTCGATCCGTCCTTGCGTGGATGCGTTCGAGGAGCAGGAGCGTGGCGCGCGTGTCGTCCTCTCCAGGGAAGTCGACCACGAGCACCTTCGCAACCTGGGCGTCGCCCAGTTCGACGGCAAGCGCCGGATCGAAAGGATTATCGAGAAGCCCGAGAAGCCGCCCAGCGACTTCGCCGTCACGGGCGTTTACTTTTATGACGCGACGGTATGGAAGGTGTTGCCCGAGCTCAAGCCTTCCGGGCGCGGAGAGCTCGAGATCACTGATGTGAACAACTGGTTCCTTCAGCACGGATTGATGGAGTACGACGTGCTCGATGGCTTCTGGGGCGATGCGGGTGAGTCGATTCCCGCGTACTACGCGGTGCATGACTTTGTCCGCGCGCACGGTGTCAACAAGCCGTCATGAGCATCGATGGCGTCGTGTTGAAGGAGCTCACCACGCACTCCGACGAGCGCGGTTTCTTTCGGGAGGTCATTCGAGAGACTGACGATTTCTTCGACCATTTCGGCCAATGGAGCCACTCCTTGATGTATCCCGGCACGGCGAAGGCGTGGCACATCCACCAGCGCCAGACCGACTGGTGGTACGTGATCGGTGCGCTGAAGGTCGCCCTGTATGACACGCGGGAAGGCTCATCGACCAAAGGCCAGCTCATGGAGTTCCTGATGGGCGACGGCCAGCCCGCGTGCCTGATGATCCCGCCCGGCGTGGCGCACGGCTGCCGGGCGCTTGAGCTGAGCCACATCCTCTACATCACCTCGCGCGTTTACGCGCCGGAGGACGAAGGCCGGATCCCACACGACGACCCGACGATCGGCTACGACTGGACAGCGGGTCCTCCAATCAAGTGACCCGGTCGCTGCGGCGGCTGCTGGTAGCAGGAGCGGCGGGGTTCATCGGTTCGAACTTCGTCCGTTACGTTCGCCGCACACGGCCTGAAGTCGCTATCACCGTGCTCGACAAGCTGACTTACGCGGGCAACCTGGCCAACCTTGCCGAGTTCGAAGGCCAGCCCGGCTACCGCTTTGTACACGGGGACATCTGCAACGCCGACCTCGTCAACACGCTCGCCGGTCAGTCGGACGCCATCGTCAACTTCGCAGCAGAAACGCATGTCGACCGATCGCTGATGGACCCCTTCGCCTTCATCGAGACGGACGTTCGCGGCACGGCGGTGCTCTGCGAGGCCGCACGCAGATATGGCCACGAGGTGTTTCTACTCGTCAGCACCGACGAGGTCTATGGGGATGTGAGCGAAGGCCGCTCTCGAGAAGAAGATCCACTCCGCCCGCGCAGCCCCTACTCTGCGAGCAAGGCCGGGGGCGAGCACATCGCTCGCGCCTACGCCGAGAGCTTTGGGCTGCCGCTGCTGGTGACGCGCGGTTCGAACAACTATGGGCCATACCAATATCCCGAGAAGCTGATCCCGGTCTTGATCACCAACGCGATCGATGACATGCGGCTGCCGTTGTACAACGACGGCTCGGCGGTCAGGGACTACATCTACGTCGAGGACCACTGCCGCGCAATCGACCACGTGCTGCACGAGGCGGCCGTGGGCGGCGTGTACAACGTCGGGACGGGAATGGAGACCAACGGCCTTCAGGTCGCAGAGGCGGTGCTCGACATCGTCGGCAAGCCGCGAAGCCTGATCGAGTTCGTCGCCGACCGGCCGGGGCATGACTACCGTTACGCCCTGGACATCGGACGCATCACCGAGCTGGGCTGGGAAGCGCAGGTCACCTTTGCGGAGGGTCTCGAGCGCACCGTTCGCTGGTACCAGGACCACGAGGAGTGGTGGCGGCCGCTCAAGTCGGGCGAGTACTGGGAGTACTACAAGCGCAACTACCGGCCCCTTGTCAGCTAGGCCGTCTCGCTCGCCGCACCGCGAGCGTGGCCACAACGACGATAGAACCGGTAAGCAGGACGAGGAGCGCCGCGTACTGGCCGAACGGAAACGTCCTGTCGCCCTCCGGCCACTGCTGCGGAGGAATGGTGTAAGGCGGCGCGGCTTCGTACTGGCGCCTCGTCTGGCCCGACACGGAGCCGGCGAGGTCGTCCACAGGTGAGTCCACCCCGACCATGAAGAAGTCGTTGCCCTTGACGAAGGAGATCACGTCCGCGTAGTCCGGTCCGATGGCGTCGGCGAGATGCCAGCCGTAATAAGGATCGATACCGTTCATCGATATAGCCTTCACGTAATGCGGGTTGGCCTTGTCGGCCGCCGCCGATTCGGTCAGCCATCGACGTGCTCCCTCGCCGCCTGCGAAAGCAACCACGAGCTCGAGCAGGATGTGGTTGGACGGTTGCTGGATCCAGCTGCGCGCGAAACCTGACACGAAACCGTCGCGCCTCAAGCTCGCGTCGACAGCGGACGTGTCGGCGGGGGAGAGAAAGCCGACGTATTCCTGGAGGTCGAAGGCCCCGTGAATGGGAATTGCGGTCGTCGTGTCATCGGCGTAGCCCGTCGCGACCGGAGGCGCGATCAGGGTGTCGAGCGATGGGGAGGGGCTGGGCGATGCGGCGGACGCGACTGGCGCGGCGACCATCGCGAGCACGCAAACAACGACCAACACGCGACCGGCCCGCGTCACGCTATTTCAGCTGCTGGGCGGTTGAGGCCACTCCGGGCGTTGCTCCGTTTCCGCCGGGTGCCCCGCCTGGGGCAACGGACGCCACGTCCGGCCGTCCCACCACAGCGTCCCGTCGCTCGAGCGCTGCGCCATGGGTGGCGCCTCCTGGGCGGCGTCCTTCCAGCCCTGTCCGTCCCACCAGTAGTTGCCGTCCGGGGACATCTGGATATTGCTGCCCGGCGTTCCTGCCGCGCCCGCCACCCAGGGTGCGCCGCCCCCGCCCATGCCGGGCGCGGCGGCCACACCGCCGGCCATCATCGGGGTAGGTCCCCGGCGCCTCAGAGCCAGGAAGGCCACGAGCGCGACGACGACGACGATGAACGCTATCGCGATCGCGAGGGCCGCAACCGGGAAGCTCGACGCTGTGTTGCTGACTGCGTTTTCTGGCCACTGCGAGGAGGGGATGGTGCTCCCGGGCGCGGCCTCGTACTGGGCTTTCGCCTGCTGAGCGGCCAGCGTCAGCACGTCGTCCTTGGTCGAGGCGAGGATGACGAAGAAGATGTCGTTGCCTTTGGCGAAGACGAACAGGTCGCCGACCGTGTTGCTCGATGATTCGGCGAAATGCGCGCCGTAGTAAGGGTCGATGCCGCTGACGGTGTCGGCGTGTTTGTAGCTCGGGTCAGCCTTGTCGGAGGTTTCCAGCGCGGTGAGCGCCTTCCTCGCGCCTGCACCACCTTTGAAAGCCATCACCGCCTCGACCATCGCGTGGCCGGCGCTGGACGAAGCCCACGTCTTACCGTAGCCGTCCAGGAAGCCGTCTCGGTTCAGCGTGGCCTCGGTCTCGGTTGCGCTTGTGCCGCTGGTTCCGTTCGAGGCCGCCCAGTCGTGAGATGTGAATTCGCCGTGCAGCTGCCCGGTGGTGAGCTCTGCGAAATCGGAGCCTGGCGGCTTGGCGAGGATGCTGTCCAGGGACGGGGAAGGGCTCGGCGTGGCGGCTGCCGCGGTCAGTGGCCACAGCAGCAGCGCGGCGAGCGCAGCGATCGTGAGCGTGTAAAACATGCGTTTCACGCGGCCCATCTTATCGGTTGGCGCTGAATCTTCCCCCCATCCCAAGCCAGTACCAATGGAGATAACGCGGGAGCCACTCCAACAGCTTGAATCGGCTCTGGCCCGCGGTCCGGTCGCGCCACGTGGTGGGCACCTCGGCCACGCGCATGCCGAGGCGGTATGCCTTGACTGTGAGCTCCAGACCAAGCTCGAAGCCGCCGTGTGACTCGATGGTGACCTGGTTGAGGAGGCGCTTGGAGTAGAGGCGGAAGTTGCTGGTCGCGTCGTGGATCGGCAGCCCGCCCAGCCAGTGCAGCGACAGTCCGGCCGTTCGCGACATCGTTCGTTTGAGCAGCGGGCCACCGACCTGACGGCCACCCCGCATGTAGCGAGACCCCGCGACTACGTCAGCGCCGGCTCGAGCGAGCACAACCATGGGATCGATGTCGGCCGGGTCGTCTGAGCCGTCGCCCATCGTGATCAACACGTACGGGGCGCGCGCCGCGCGCAGGCCCGACTTCATCGCGTTGAGCGCACCGCGTCCGAGAGTGTTCTTGTGCAGGCGCAGCTCGGTCATCTCGGCTTGCAGACGCTTGACCACCGGAACCGTCGTGTCTTCGTCGAAGTCGTGGACGACGAGGACTTCGAGAGGCCTGACCTTGCATCGCTCGACGACGCCCCTGAGCGTCGGCACCACGTTCTCGCCCTCGTTGTAGACGGGGATCACCACGCTGAGCGCGGGGGTCTCGTCCGTCAAATCCTTCCGGCTGCGATCTCTTCGCGAATCCAGGGGATCACCTCATCCAGCACATCCTCGAGCGAGGTCGTGGCCTCGAAGCCGAGCAGCTCGCCGGCCTTGCGTACGTCCGGCACGCGCATCTGCACGTCGTGCTCGTACGGAGGGTCGGATATCAGCCGGAGCGGCTTGTCGGGGCCGTGAACTTTGCGCCAGATGACCTCCGCCAGCTCGCGGACAGTGGTCTTGCGGGCGGTGGAGAGGTTGAAGTCCTCGTTGAGCGCTCGTTCGGACTCCATCGCCAGGCGAATCCCTCTCGCAAGGTCACCGCCATAGGTGTAGTGCCGCACCTGGCTGCCGTCGCCGAGGATGTGGAGGGGGTCCTGGCCCTTGAGCACCTTCTGAACGAGGTCTGGCACGACGTGGCTCATCGCGAGCTTCACGTTCCCGCTCATCACGTCGTGGTCGCGCAGGGCCCGCCGCTCGCCGATACCGACGCAGTTGAACGGCCTCACGATCGTGTACGGCAACGCGTACTGCTCATGCGCGCCGCGCGCGAAGTATTCGGTCGCGAGCTTTTGAAATCCGTACGTGGATCGCGGCGGTGGGCTCGAGGCCTGCGCTCCTTCCGGTGTCGGAAAGACCGACGCCGATTCGAACACCATGCTGCTCGACAGAACTGTGATCTTTTGCAGACGCCCGAGCCGGAAGGAGTTGATCGCCGCGTCGAAGGTGGCCGCGCAGATTCGCTCGTTCTCGGCGAGCAGGTCATACGCGAACTCGTGGAAATACGAGATGCCGCCGATCATCGCCGCGCCTGCGACGACGTGGTCGCAGTCGACGGCGAGCTCTGTGAGGAGCTCCGCGTCTTTGGCGTCGCCTTCGACCAGGCGGTAGCGTGGATCGTTGTCAAATGCGCGCCGCACCGGGCCGTACTTGCTGAAGTTGTCGACACCGACAACCTCGTGGCCGGCGTGAATCAGCTCGGCGACGAGATACCCGCAGATGAATCCGGCCGCGCCGGTGACTAAAACTCTCAGAGTCTGATTGGGCCCGTGACGCCCCAGATGTCGACCACCTCGCGGCCGTCCAGCTCGAGCTCGCGGTACGCGCGGTGGGGCGCGCCGACCACCAGCACGTCGGATTCGCGCAGCACCTTGTCGAGCGGCTCGAAGGTGGGATCGGGAACATATGGGTCGGTGCAGAGGACTTTCGCGCCCTTGAACTGGGCTAGCTTGCGCAGCTTGTAGCTGAGCGAGGCGCGGGCGTCGTCAGACTCCCCCTTGAACGCCATGCCGAGAATGCCGACCGTGCGGCCGAGCAGTGGATTGCGGGAGTTGAGCGTGTCCACGATGTATCCCGGCAGCCCCTCGTTGACCTGCATCGCCGCCTGGCCCATGGGGAAATGGTCGGCCGTGAAGGCGGAGAGCTGCATGGTGTCCTTCAACAGGCACGGGCCCGCCGCAAACCCTGGGCCTGGAAGATCGGCGGCGCGGGGATAGTCCTGCCGGATGGCATTGAGCACTCGGTTGTAGTCGAGGCCCGAACGGCTGACGATCTGGAAGAACTGGTTGGCGATCGCGAACTTCATGTATCGCCATGTGTTGGTCAGGAGCTTCGCCAGCTCGGCCTCGAGCGGGGTCGTCTGGATGACGGAGCCGACGCCCAGCCGCTCGAACAGCGCTCGGGCCCTGACAAATGCGACATCAGACGTGACCCCGACCAGCTGCGGCAGTGTCCTCAGCTCCTCGAGCGCGTGGCCCTCCGCGATGCGTTCCGGGCAGAACGCGACGTCGGCCTCGACGCCGGCGTCCCGAAGGCGCCGCTCCACCGCCTCGCTGGTGCCGGGGAAGACGGTCGAGCGCAGGACGACCAGGGAACCATGCTGGAGATGGGGTATGAGCTCGTCGATGACCTTGTCGAAGATTCGAACCGAGGGGTTCATGAACTCGTCGATCGGCGTGCCGATGACGAGGATCACCGTCCGTGTGCGCTTCAGCATGGCTGGGTCAGGCGAAAGCTCAAGACGGCCGGTGGGCAGCAGCTTGGCCAGCAGCGCCTCGGCGCCAGTTTCTTTGAAAGGCACCTTGCCTCCCTTGACCTGATCGATCTTCGCTTGATCGATATCGTTGACCCCGACGCGATATCCGCAATCCGCCAGCGATAGCGCGAGCGGGAGGCCGACGTGGCCGCAGCCGCCGACGATTACAAGGTCCAGGTCGTTCATAGCCGCCAAATTATGATTCCTGTGCTCATGAACCAACCTCGGAGGGGCGCTCATGGCCCATCCGTGCTGCTGGACATGAGGCCTCTGCAAGGGCCAAGCGGCCGCCGCGGCGTCGGCGCGTACGCCCGGGGGCTGCTCAAGGGGCTCATCGAGGCTGGCTTCGGCTCCCACCTGACCCTGCTGCTCGACGTCGCGTTCGACGCGCCGGCGCTGCCTCTGGGGGAGTACAAACTGGTCGGCAGCAGGCGCCGAAGTCACGGCCAGCTCGCTGCTTACGAGGACTCCGTGGTCCTGACCCAGGACCTGGAGCGGATCCGCCCGGACGTCTATCACGCCATCGATTACCACCTGCCCGGGCGGAGCCCCTGCCCGCTCGTGGTGACGCTGCACGACCTGATTCCGTGGGCGTGGGGAGGGCCGCGCATGCGCGGGGAGCGGCTTCGCTACTGGCTTGGTCGCCGGCTGGTCAAGCGGGCCGACCAGGTCATCGCGGTTTCCAACTCGACCGCGGAGGACGCAATTCGACTCCGAGTCGCCTCCCGCCAGCGGGTGCGAGTCATCCCCGAGGCGGCGGACCCGGTGTTTGAGCCGAGGGACGGGGCCCCGCACAGGGTCAGAGAGCAATGGGGCGTCAGTGCGCCTTACCTGCTGTTTGTCGGAGCCCTGGACGCGCGCAAGGATCCGGCGGGCCTCCTGGTGGCGTGGGAGGCTGCCCGCCGGGCGCATCCGGGGTTGGAGCTTGTGCTCGCCGGCGAACCTGGCAAACAGGCGCCGCCGAGCATGCCGGGAGCGGTCCGGGTCGGCAGGGTGGACGGCGAAGTGCTGGCCGACCTGTACACGGCCGCCGCATGCCTCGTTTTCCCGAGCCGCTACGAAGGGTTCGGGCTGCCGTGCCTGGAGGCCATGGCGTGCGGTTGTCCGGTGGCCGCGTACCGCAACTCGAGCATGCCGGAGGTGGTGGACGAGGCGGGAATGCTCGTGCCGGACGGCGACGCGGAGGCGCTGGGCATCGCTGCCGCCGAGATGGTCGGCGAGCGAGATCGCTGGAGGCGCGCCGGGATCCAGCGCGCGAAGAGGTTCAGCTGGAGCAAAGCCGCCGCCGACACGATCTCGGTCTATGAATCTGTGCTGAGATAATCGCCGGGTTGAGCAAGGTCGCGGTCATCGGCGCGGGTTATGTGGGTCTGACCACGGCGGCATGTCTCGCCGACCTCGGCAACGAGGTCAAGGTCGTGGACATCGACCAGCAAAAGATCGTGCAGCTCCAGCGCGGAAAGATGCCGTTCTACGAACCAGGCCTGGCCGAGCTTGTCGAACGCAACACGAAGGCCGGCCGGCTCCACTTCAGCACCTCATATGTGGACGCCGTACCCGGTTCCGAGTACGCGATCATCGCCGTGAGCACGCCCGAGGGCGAAGGCGGCGAGGCGGACCTCTCCTACGTCGAGGCTGCAGCCAGCTCCATCGCTGACGCGATGGATGGACCGCTGGTGGTCGTGAACAAGTCCACCGTCCCGCCGCTGACCGGCGACATGGTTTCGCGGGTGCTTCAGAAGGGCAACAGCCGTCACCTGGCTGCCGTTGTGTCGAACCCTGAGTTCCTGCGCGAGGGCTCGGCGATCCAGGACTTCATGCACCCCGACAGAGTTGTGGTCGGAAGCCACGATCGAGAAGCCGCCGAGAAGGTGGCGAAGCTCTACGCGCCGCTCGACGCGCCGGTCCTTATCACTCCGAACATCTACACCGCGGAGATGGTGAAGTACGCCTCCAATGCCTTCCTCGCGACACGCATCTCATTCATCAACGAGATCGCGCGGATCAGCGAGCGCGTTGGCGCGGACGCGAAGCTTGTGGCCGAGGGAATGGGTCTCGACAAGCGAATCGGGCCAAGCTTCCTCGACGCAGGGATAGGCTACGGCGGCAGCTGCTTCCCGAAAGATGTCGCCGCGCTTGCCGCTGTTGCCGAGGGTTTCGACTATCACCCTCAGCTGCTGCATGCAGTGATGGATATCAACCGCGACCAGCGAATGCTCGTGATCGACAAGCTGCGCGAATGTCTGGATGAGCTCCCCGGACGCGTAGTAGGTCTGCTCGGTCTGGCGTTCAAGCCGAACACTGACGACATGCGTGAGGCGCCGAGCGTCGACATCGCTCGGGTCCTTCTAGCGGCGGGCGCGGAGGTTCGCGCATACGACCCGGCGGCGATGGAACGGTCGAAAATTCTGTTGCCCGAGGTTGAGCACATGAAGGATGCGTACGCCGTAGCGGCCGGCGCCGACGCTCTTGTCCTTGTCACGGAATGGAATGAGTTCAGGCAGCTCAACATGGCGCGCGTAAACCGGCTGATGCGTCGGCCGGTCATCGTGGATGGGCGCAACATCTATGAGCCTGCAGCTATGAGGAACCTGGGTTTCACCTATCGCGGCATTGGCCGCGAGTAGCGCGTCCCGGCCGAGGGCGGTTGTCTCGGGCGGAGCCGGATTCATCGGTTCCCACCTGTGCGCGGCGCTGCTCGAACGGGACGTGAGCGTCCTCGCCCTCGACAACTTCATCACCGGCTCGGCCGACAACCTCGAGCCCTTGCAGGGCAACCCGGAGTTCGAGTTTCGCCAGGCCGACGTCAACCACGGCGTATTCATCGGCGGCGACGTGCGCTACGTCTTGCATTTCGCGTCGCCGGCGTCGCCTCCGCAGTACGACGCCAATCCGATTCACACCCTCAAGGTCGGCACCATCGGGACGATGAACATGCTCGGCCTCGCGCGGGCGAAGAACGCCACGTTTCTCCTGGCTTCCACGTCCGAGGTCTACGGAGACCCGTTGGTGCATCCCCAACCGGAGTCTTACTGGGGCAACGTCAACCCGATCGGACCACGTGGCTGTTACGACGAGGCGAAGCGCTGTGCCGAGGCATACGCGATGGCCTATCGACGGATGCATCAAGTGGACACCCGCATCATCCGCATCTTCAACACACACGGTCCGCGGATGCAGGTCCAGGATGGCCGCGCGGTCCCGAACTTCATGGCCCAGGCGATTCGCGGTGAGCCGCTCACCGTCTACGGCGACGGCTCGCAGACGCGAAGCCTGTGCTACGTCTCAGACCTGGTGCGCGGGGTGCTCGCGGCGCTCGATCGCGGTGACGAGCAGCCCGTGAACCTCGGCAACCCGGAGGAGGTCAGCATGCTCGAGCTCGCCGAGACGATCATCCGGCTGGCCGGCTCCCAGAGCAAAATCGACCATCGGGATCTGCCCGTCGACGACCCCAAGCAACGCCGCCCGGACATCACTCGGGCGCGCAACCTCCTCGGTTGGCAGCCTGAGGTGGGTCTCGAAGACGGACTGCGCCGGACTCTTGAATACTTCCGTTCAGTTCTATGACTTCCGACGACCTGAAGCGCTACATCCGCGACGTGCCCGACTACCCGCAAAAGGGGATCATCTTCCGCGATATCACGCCGCTGCTGGGCGACAAGAAGATCTTTCGCGCTGTGGTCGAGCTCATGGCCAAGGCGTGGATGGCCGATCCTCCCGAGCTCGTGGCTGGGATCGAGGCCCGCGGTTTCATCCCTGGCGCCGCGATCGCGGTGAAGCTGGGCGCCGGGTTCGTGCCCATTCGCAAGACCGGCAAGCTGCCGTGGATGACGGTGGTCGAGTCCTACGATCTTGAATATGGAACGGACCAGCTCGAGGTCCATTCGGACGCCGTCCAGCCCGGCCAGAAGGTCCTGATCGTGGATGATGTGCTTGCGACCGGCGGGACCGCATCGGCCGCGGTGCGTCTTATGCGCAAGCTCGGAGCGGACGTCGTTGGAGTGCAGGTCCTGATCGAGCTCGGGTACCTGGATGGTCGCGAGCGCGTCCGCGACGTCAAGTTGGTCAGCGAGATCCTTTACTGAAACCGAGGAGACAGATTTGAAAGTCAGTTCGAAAGCAAGCGACGTCAAAGACTCGAACCTGGCCGCGCAGGGCCAGGACCTGGTCGATTGGGCCGCCCGCGAGATGCCGGTGCTGACCCTGATCCGGCAGCGATTCGTGAAGGATCAGCCCCTCAAGGGGCTGCGCCTCGCCGCGTGCCTTCACGTCACGAGCGAGACGGCAAACCTGATGCTGACGCTCAAGGCAGGAGGCGCGGACATCGCGCTCTGCGCTTCCAATCCTTTGTCCACGAACGACGCGGTCGCCGCCTCTCTGGCCGTGAATCACGGCATCAAGACATTTGCGATTCGGGGCGAAGACAACGACACCTACTACGGGCACATCGAAGCGGCGCTCGACCACCGGCCGCAGCTGACGATGGACGACGGCGCCGACCTCGTTTCTGTCCTGCACAAGTCGCGGCGCGAGCAGCTCGCCGAGGTCATCGGCGGCACGGAGGAGACGACGACAGGCGTGATCCGCCTTCGCGCGATGGCCGAGCACGGCGTGCTCGCCTACCCGATCGTCGCGGTCAACGAGGCCGACACGAAGCACATGTTTGACAACCGATACGGCACCGGCCAGTCCACGATCGACGGCATCATCCGGTCCACGAACGTGCTGCTCGCGGGAAAAACGTTCGTCATCGCCGGCTATGGGTGGGTCGGCCGCGGCCTGGCCTCTCGCGCCAAGGGACACGGCGCGGACGTCGTGATCACCGAGGTCGACTCGGTCAAAGCTCTCGAGGCGGCGATGGACGGCTTCCGGGTCATGAAGATGGACGAGGCCGCCCCGGAGGGTGACATCTTCGTCACGGTCACCGGCGACGTCAATGTGCTCGACAGGAAGCACTTCGAGGCGATGAAGGACGGCGCGATCCTGGCCAACTCCGGCCACTTCAACTCCGAGATCAACCTGAAGGCGCTCGACGAGATCGCGACCGGCGTGCGCCAGGTCAGGCCGTCGGTGCAGGAATACCGGCACGGTGACGGACGGCGGCTGTACCTCCTGGCGGAGGGCCGCTTGATCAACCTCGCCGCGGCCGAGGGGCATCCCGCCGCGGTGATGGACATGAGCTTCGCCAACCAGGCGCTGTGCGCCGAGTACATCGCAAAGAACGCCTCAACCCTGGAGCGAAAGGTCTACGACGTGCCTGCGGACATCGACGCCGAAGTCGCGCGGCTGAAGCTGCACGCGATGGGCATCGCAATCGACACGCTGACCGAAGAGCAGCAGCGCTATCTTTCCTCCTGGGAGGAAGGCACCTAGACCCTGATGTTTGGACCCGCTCGGCGCACCTGGGTGCTGGGCGGAGGCGGCGCCCGGGGCGCCGCGCAGGTGGGAGTCCTGCAGGCGCTGTTCGAGGCGGGAGTCGAAGCGCCGGCGGCCATCGTCGGCACGAGCGTCGGCGCCCTGAACGGGGCCTCCATCGCCGCCTATCCGTCGCTGGCCGGAACCATGATGCTGCGCGAGGTCTGGCTGTCCCGCCAGGCCACGGCGGTCTTCGAGGCCCACCCCCTGGGCGTGATCGTCTCCGGCCTGCGCCGCGACCGGCTGAGCCTGATGCCCCAGCGGAATGTCAGACGGCTGATCGACCGGGCCGAAGGCCTGACCGGCATGACTACCTTCGAGCAGCTGCGGGTGCCGCTGGCGGTCGTGGCGACCGACATGAACGCAGGAAAGCCGGCCGTGTTTCGCTCCGGCGCGTTGACGCCGGCGCTGCTCGCCTCGACGGCGATTCCCGGACTGTTTCCGTCGGTCCGGATCAACGACCGGGAGCACCTCGACGGAGGAGTGGTCGACAACACGCCGATGAACACCGCGGTTGACGACGGCGCGAAGGACGTGCTCGCGATCAGCCTGATGGGCGGCGGCGAATACGAGCAAGCGCCCAACAGCCTGCCCGAGCTCATCGCCCGGACGCTACAGCTTTCGCTGCACCACCAGATGCTGAGCGACTACGAGAGGCTGCGCCAGCGCGCCCGCATCGTCGTCATCTGCCCGATCACCGCCCCGACGGCGACCTGGGTGATGAAGCGCGAGCACGTCGAGGCGGTGATGGAGTCAGCGCGCGCCGCGACCGCGAAGCTGCTCCGCGATCGCGGTTCGAAGCTGTTCCGCCACTCCGGGATCCACTACGTAGACCTGAGCTAGGATTCGGTCGTCCCAGAGGGAAAACCCTGGCGCTTGGGGGCGCTCGCACACGGTCGTGCGTCCTTGCCGGCGCGGGAGATTCGAAGGAGGACCACCCGTAATGCCGTCACTGTTCACGTCTGAGTCCGTTACCGAAGGCCACCCGGACAAGCTGGCCGACCAGATCTCCGACGCCATCCTCGACGCCATCCTCGCCAAGGATCCGCTGGCTCGCGTGGCGTGCGAGGCGATCGTCACGACCGGTCTCGCCATTGTGGTCGGAGAGATCACGACCGACTGCTACGTCGACATACCTCGCATCGTTCGCCAGACCGTGCGGGAGGTCGGCTACACGCGTGCCAAGTACGGTTTCGACGCCGAGACCTGCGGCATCGTGACCAGCATCGATGAGCAGTCGCCGGACATCGCACAGGGTGTCGATGTCGGTGGCGCGGGAGACTCCGGGATGATGTTCGGCTTTGCCTGCGACGAGACCCCGGAGCTGATGCCGCTTCCGATCATGCTGGCCCACCGGCTCGCACGCAAGCTCGCGGAGATGCGGCGCAACAAGACCCTCAACTACCTCAGGCCGGACGGCAAGGTCCAGGTCACAGTCCGTTATGGCGACGACGGCCGACCCGACGGCGTGGACAACATCGTCCTCTCGACCCAGCACCATGACGAGGTCGATTCCGATCAGCTGCGGTCTGAAATTGCGGAGCACGTGATCGACCCCGTCATCCCGGCTGAGCTGCGCAACGGGTCGGAGCGCTCGTTCATCAATCCGACCGGGAGGTTCGTCGTCGGCGGGCCGGTGGCCGATGCCGGTCTTACTGGCCGCAAGATCATGGTCGACACTTACGGCGGGTACGCGCGACACGGCGGCGGCTGCTTTTCCGGCAAGGACCCGACGAAGGTCGATCGCGCGGGCGCGTACGGGGCGCGGCACGTGGCCAAGAACATCGTCGCCGCGGGTCTCGCCCGCCGGTGCGAGGTCCAGGTGTCCTACGCGATCGGTGTCGTAAAGCCGGTCGCGGTACGGATCGAAACTTTCGGCACTGGAAACGTCCCCGACGCCGCGATCGCAGCCGCCGTGACTCGCCTGTTCGACCTGAGCCCGCTTGGCATCATCAAGGAGCTCAACCTGAGGCGACCTCTCTTTCGACAGACGGCCGTGTACGGCCATTTCGGACGCACTGACATCGACGCGCCGTGGGAATCGACCACGCGCGCAAAAGAGCTGGCGGAAGAGCTGCGGTGACGACCACCGTTGCAGTGATTCCGGCGGGAGGGGCCGGCACGCGGCTGTGGCCGCGGTCGCGGCGCTCGACCCCCAAGCACGCGCTGCCGCTGGGGGGTGGAGGCCGGGCTCTGCTCCGCGACACGTACGACCGGGTTCGCGGGCTTGCCGCCGAGATCTACGTGGTCACAGAGCTCGGGCAGCGCAAGATCATCCAGGCCGTTCTGCCCGAAATCGACGACGCCCACCTCATCGTCGAGCCGGTAGCTCGCGGCACGACGAACGCATACGGACTCGCGGCGATGACGGTCGAGGAACGGCATCCCGACGCGGTCATGGTTGCGATGGCATCCGACCACGTGGTTCGTGGACGGGCGGCGGTGACGAAAGCGGTGCGGGCTGCACTTCGCGCCGCTGAAAGCACCGACAGCATCGTCCTGTTCGGGCTGAAGCCGACGTTTCCCTCGACCGGTCTCGGCTACATCCACGCACCGCGGCGGGGACCTGCCGGAACCCGTCGGGTCGAGAGCTTCACCGAGAAGCCGGACGTGCGCACAGCCACGCGGTTTCTGAAGTCAGGCGGCTACTACTGGAACCTCGCCTGGTTCGCGTGGCGAGTCGATGTCTTTCTCGGCGAGCTGGCGCGGCATGCGCCGCGTCACTACGCCGGCTTGCGCAAGGTCATGGATGCACGCCGGGCGGGCGACGAGGGGGCCGCAGGCGACCTTTATCGCAAGCTGCCCGTCGAGGTCATCGATCGGAGCGTGCTCGAGAAGACCGACCGCCTGCTGCTGGTCCCGGCCGAGTTCGATTGGGCGGACATCGGGAACTGGTCCGAGCTCGGCGACCGCGTCCACGCCGACGCACACGGCAACTCGGTGGAAGGTGAAGCCGTTCTGGTCGATACCACGGGAAGCCTGGTATTCGGCGACCGGCGGCTGGTCGCTGCGATTGGGGTGAAGGACATGATCATCGTCGACACCGAAGACGCCGTGCTCGTGGTTCCGCGCTCCCGGGCGCAGGACGTGCGCAAGGTCGTCGAGGCTCTCAAGCGGGCGCGCAAGACCCGTTACCTGTAGTCACCGTCCGAAGTCCTCGACTTCGCGGGGACCCCGACAGTTACCCTTGAGCGCATGACCGGGACTCCACCGATCAAGTTCGGAACCGATGGCTGGCGCGGTGTGATCGCCGACGATTTCACGTTCGGCAACGTGCGCCGAGTGGCACAGGGCGCCGCCCAGTACATGAAGACGCGCTCCAACGACCCGCTCGCGATCGTCGGCTACGACTGCAGGTTTGCCTCCGAGGATTTCGCGCAGGCGGTGGCCGACGTGTTCGCCAGCAACGCCATCAGGACCCTGGTGTTCGATCGCCCGTCGCCGACCCAGGTCGCGTCCTGGACCGTGATCGACCGCAAGGCGACCGGTGCCGCCGTGATCACCGCCAGCCA